>WNGQ01000629.1_pt1 | contig 36284 bp, 28 predicted proteins | sample 5407661 | NCBI WGS metagenome assembly WNGQ01 (sample SAMN13153382, study PRJNA577476) | soil metagenome | isolation source: 60 cm soil or saprolite under Garry oak tree replicate 2 | place: USA:California | collected 2016-06-15 | reverse complement strand
TGTGGGTCAACCTGCCGGCGAAGCTGAAGTGGAGTCCGCCGCGCTACCAGGACATTCGGGGGCGTGCGGTGTCGCTGCTCAGTTCATCGGACGGTGGCGCGCTGCTGCGTGTGATCGCGGGTGAGGTCGCCGGCCACGAGGGGCCGGGCATCACCCATACTCCGATCGCACTTCTGCATGGGACTCTCGCACCTGGCGCGCAATTGCGGCTGCCGTGGCGGGCGGACTTCAACGCGCTGGTGTACGTGCTTGCTGGGTCGGGGTCGGTCGGGATCAAGCGGCATCCGGTGCGCATGGGCCAACTCGCGGTGTTCGGGGCTGGTGACGTGGTGACGGTGGCTGCTGATCGCGGGCAGGAGAGCCGCAGTCCCCAACTCGACGTGCTGGTGCTTGGCGGCCTGCCGATCCGCGAGCCGGTGGCCGCCTATGGCCCCTTCGTCATGAACACCCGCGAGGAGTTGGTGCAGGCGTTCGAGGACTACCAGGCTGGACGCCTGGGCACGATCCCGGTGGTGCCGGTGGAGCCGCGCCCTGGGCATGAGGTCTTGAAGGAAACGGGTCGAGCTGAGCCGCGATAGCTCCATCGCAGCTCGGCGAGGGCGTTTGACTCCTTCGCGCAGATGGAGCTTCGGGCTGACAATTTCGACAATGCAGGATGTAATATGCAACGATCGTCATGATCCGTGCCTGGAGTCGAGTCCAACGAATCCTGGAGGCGAGGATGTCGATCTGGAGACGCGCGGCCGTCCTGCTAGGCGTCGGAGCCCTGCTCAGCATGATGGTCGGCGGGTTCCTGCCGGCGGCGGCTGGGCCGAGGACGGGAGAGCACCAGACCTTCACCTATACGATCCCTGGCGATGCCGTCTTCCCGGAGGGGGTCGCGGTCGACCGGAGGACCGGCTTCTTCTACGTGGGAAGCACCACCGACGGCACGATCTTCCGTGGGCGCTTGGGGTGGCCGTCGCTGGCGGTGTTTCTCCCGGGCGGTGCCGACGGGCGTAGCACCGCGATCGGCATGAAGGTCGACCGCAGCGGTCGGCTGTATGTGGCCGGCGGCGCCACCGGGCAGGCCTGGGTGTACGACACCGCGAACAGACGCCTGGTCCGGCACTTCGACACCGGCCTGCGTCAGGGGACCTTCCTCAACGACATCGCCATCACTCCAAGCGGCGACGCCTATGTCACCGACTCGCTCGACCCGGTGCTCTGGCGGCTCCCCGCCACGGCGGTGCGGCGGCCGGACCCGACCGTCGCGAGCCCTGAAGCGTTCATCGACTTCACCGGGACGGCCGTGGTCTACCAGGCGGGCTTCAACCTCAACGGCATCTGGCCAAGCGCGGACGGACGGCGCTTGGTGGTGGTCCAGTCCAACACCGGCCAGCTGTTCCGAATCGCCGTCCCGACCCGGCGGGTGGCCGAGATCTCAGTGGCCGGCGGGCCCCTCACGGCCGGCGATGGCATCCTGCTCGCGGGACGGAAGCTGCTGGTGAGCCGCAACGCGTTCCAGGTGATCGACACGGTGGCGCTGGATGGCGACCTGGCCAGCGGGCGCGTGACGGCCGAGTACACCGACTCGACCTTCATGTACCCGACCACCATCGCGCTGGCCCGCAGCCGCGTGCTGATAGTTGACAGCCAGTTCGACCGCCGGAGCGCCAGCGTGCCGCCCGTGCTGCCCTTCACCATCTCCAGCGTGCCGCTCGCCAGGGTGCTGGCGGGGAGCTGACCGGGCCTCGCTTGGGTATCAGGCTGGGGCGGTTGGGCACGATTCCGGTGGTGCTGGTGGAGCCGCGTCCTGGGTACGAGGTCTTGAACGAGGGGGCTTCGCCTGAGGCTGGTAGCGGAGACTAGCGTTTCTGTTGATCCGTTGGCGCTGACGTCCTAAGCGGCGTCCGGGCGGCTGGGTTTGCGGGATACGAGGCGTACCTGGACCTGGGCGGCGCTCATTCTCGGCGCTCATTCTCGGGGTCGGATGTGCTCCTCGATGATCTCGCCGCCCTCGAAGGGTGCTGCGGGGATGTGGCGTTCCTCGATGATCTGGTCGCCGTCGAGCACTGGCCCGGGGTTGACGATGCGTCGGCGCACGCGCACCCATGGGGTGAGGCTGCGCCAGGAGAAGGTTGAGAGGAACAGCCCGAGCAAGGCTGCGGCCATCAGGATGACGCCCACTGCGTGGATGTTGAGACCGGACACGTCCGCGGTCACCGCGAAGGTCAGGATCGCGCCGATGACCAGTAGAAAGATGCTGATTCCGAGCCCCATCGTCATCGCCTCCGTTTGGCAAGGCATGCTGAGTTGTGGATACCCCACGACGGGGCGATGTACACCACTGATTGACTGGTTGGTTAAAGAGGTTGGTCAAGTTTTTTCTGATTGACCGGCTCTCTGTGCGAGTTGCCAGGTGACCTGGTGGTCGGGGTCGGGGTGGTAGGCGCAGAAGGTGCCGGTGTGGAGGCCGCGCTGTAGGTGCTCGCCGAGGGCGGGGTCGTGCTCGGCGATGCGGCGGACGGTGGTGCGGAGGGCTTTGGTGACGCTGACCCGGGCGCGTTCGGCGCTGCTGGCTGGGTTCCGGTCGCGCCCGCCGAGGCCGAGTGCGGCGGCGAGTTGGTGAGCCAGGGTGTCTCGTTCGGCGTGGGCGCGGGCGGCCCGGTCCTGGTCGTGCCAGCTGTCGGCCTCGGCCAGCTCCTCATCGAGGTCGCGGAGGCGCTGCCGGTAGGCGCGTTTGGCCTGTTCGTCCAGGAGCGGCCCGAGGTTCGCCTCGTCCGGGCCTCGCCCACCGCTGCCGCCGGTGGGGCCTGGGCTGGCGAGGTCGAGGGCGTAGAGCTCGCGACCTGGGGTGGCGATGAGCCGGGCGAGGTAGGCGAGCCCGACGGTGTCGCGGAGCCGGAAGGCGTTGCCTTGCCAGCCGACTGTCCAGTACTCCCCCTCGCGGCGCAGCACCGCCACGCTGTGGGCAGCGGGAGGCTCGGCGTCCTGGTCGGGTGCGCCCGTCGCTGTGGTGGTGGTGCCGGACGCGAACAGCGGGCGGATCCCGAAGCGTCGGCACAGCGACAGCGCCTTGTCCAGCTCTTGGGCGGTGTGTTCCTCGTCGCCGGACTGGTCACGTCCACGCAGCGCCAGTGCGTGGTAGTAGCGGGTGGTGGCTAGGTACGGTAGCGCGCCGAGGCGGTCCTCGAGCCGCATGGCGGCGGCGAGGTGGGCGACGGCGTCGTCCCAGCGGCCCATGGTGGCGGCGAGCAGGCCGAGGTGGTGGCTGACTGGCCAGGCGCAGCCGCCGCCGACCCGGCTGGCCCGGATCACCTGCCCGTCGTATGGCTGGAGCAGCCCGTAGAGGATGGCGGCGCGCTCGGTGTCGCCGAGGCCGGAGGCGATCAGCGCGGCAAGGCCGAGGCAGATGAGGTAGGTGCTGTCGCGGGGTAGCGAGGCGAAGCGGTCGGCGGCGAGACGGTCGAACTCCGCGCGTGCCTCGGCCGTTCGGCCGGCTTGGGCCACGGCGAGGGTCACTGTCAGGTGGAAGACGAAGACCGGTGCGCGGCGCACGATCTCGCGGAGGCGGCTTTCCAGTTCGCCGAAGGTCCCCTTGACCATGCCGATCACGCAGTGGAAGGCCACGTGGGTGGTGATGGCGGCGGGGTCGCTGGCGCGGCGGCCGACGGCCAGGGACTCCTCGACAAGTTGCTCGGCCTCGTCGAAGCGGCCGTCGAGGATGGCGAGGTTGGCACGCAACGCCAGGGCCTGCCAGAGCAGGTGTGGCTGGCGCAGCGCTCGGGCACCGCGTTCGTAGGCGTCGGTCTCGGCGCGCAGCGCCGCGCCGTCGCCGATCTGCAGGAGGTCAACGCAGCGGAGCGAACGGCCGTGCAGCGCCAGGATCCTGTCGCCGGCGGCCTCCGCGAGCTGGACCACCTCGGTGGTGGTGGTCACGAGGTGCCGTGCCACCCCTTCGAGCCCCAGGGTGGCGGTGTGGCGGTCGCAGAGCACCGCGGCCAGCGTGGCCGGGTCGCCGATCCGGCGGGCCGTGGCGGCCGCCTGGTCGCAGAGGGTGATGCGGCGGTCTGCCTCCCAGGTGTAGAGCAGCGCCCTGGCCAGGCGGGCGGATACCCGGGCATGCAGGGCGCTGTCGTCGTCCAGGGAGGTGCGTGCCTCTTCGAGCAGGCGGATCTGGAGTTCGTCGACGGTGAAGACGATGTCTTCGGCGCCGAGGCCGAGCGCGGCGTGGGCGAGCCGTTCGGGGCTGCCATGGCGTCGCGCGAGCGCGGCGGCGCGTTCGAAGCCAGCGCGGGCCGCGGGCACCTCACCGACGGCCATGTGCGCTTCGGCGAGCGCCAGCTCCAGCTCGCACCGCCGCGGCGGGTCCGCCGCAGCGACCTCCGGAGCGAGGTCGAGCGCGTCCAGGGCGCGCTGGAGATGCCCTGTCGCCTCCTCGAAGGCCAGCAGCTCCGTGGCGCGGCGTCCGGCGCGGGTGGCGTAGTCGACGGCTTTGGCGCCCGCTGCGGGACCGGCCCGCAGGAAATGGTCGGCCAGCTCGGCGAGATGTGGCTCTAGATCCCCGCTGAAACGCCCCTCGATCGCCTCGCCGGCCCGCCGGTGCAAGGCTACCCGCCGCGCTGGCGACAGCCGTTCGTAGAGCACTTCGCGCACCAGTGCGTGTACGAACCGCCAGCGGCTCGGGACGCCGGCTACCTGCTCGACCAGCCGTGCCGTGACCGCCTCGTCGAGCAGGTCCAGCACCTCCGCGGCGGACTGGTCGGTGAGCGCTTCCACCAGGTCCAGGCGCAGGTCGCGGCCGACCACCGCGGCTGCGGCGAGAAGCTTGGCACATGCTGGGGAGAGCAGGTCAAGGCGCCTGCCGAGGACTGGCCGCACGCCTTCGGGCACGGCCGCCCCAGGGACGCCGGCGGCCAGCAGCCGGGCGACTTCGCGGACGAACAGGGGGTTGCCGCCGGTGCGCTCCCGCACGCTGGCGGCAAGCTGCGGCGCCGGGGAGGTGCCGGTGGTCAGCGTGATCAGGCGGGTCACTTCGTCGGGAGCCAGGCCACGCAGCACCATCCGGTGGCAGGAGCCACCTAGCTCGCCGGCCAGTTCGTCGAGGGTGTGCGTCTGGGATCCGTTGACGTCGCGGTAGGTGCCGAGCATCAGCAACTGCATCCCGCGCAGTTCTCGTGCGACGAATTTCAGCAGCAGCAGCGACGGCACGTCGGCCCAGTGCAGGTCATCGAGCACCAGCAGCAGTGGCCGGCTCTCGCTTGCCCGGGCAAGCAGCGTCGCGACCCCGTCGAAGAGCTGGAAGCGGGCCTGAGCAGGTGGGAGCTTGGTGAGTTCGGCCGGCTCCGGGAACTGTCCGGCCAGCTCCGGCATCATGCGGACCACGGAGGCGATGCCAGCGTCCGGCCCGTCAGCGCCGAACGCCGCGACCAGGGCGTCCCCTTCGAGTTCTCGGTGCCCGGCTTCTCGGTGCCCGGCGCGGACCACCTGGCGGATCGTGTGGCGGATCACTTGGCGGATCACCTGGATCCAGGGCCAGAACGGCGGCGCGCCGCCGCCCTCCCAGCCTCGGCCCCACAACATCACGGCACCCAGCGGCGCCGCCTCCAGCGCCAAACGCTCGGCCAAGCGGGTCTTGCCGATGCCCGGCTCGCCGGCGACCAGCACCAGCGAGCCATGGCCGTTGACGGCTTCGTCCAGCGCCGTCCGTAGCTCGGTCAGGTCCCTGCTGCGGCCCACGAATGTCGTACCCGCCGCACCACCGGAACGATCCGGGGCGGCATGCCCCTCCTCCATGTGCCCTTTCTGCCTGTGCTCATAGCAGCGAACTGGAAAGGACGATCCCAAGCCGCATTTTCACTGGATCGTGGGATCCGCGCAATTGGACCGCATGCATCCGCGGCGGGCTGCGCTGATGCAGCCGCGCCTGGTCACGGGGCCGTGCAGGAGACCTCGACGACCGCGCCTCGGTAGGGCTGGGGCGGGGTGTCGCTCAGCGTCGCTCGAGCGTGGCTTTGCTGCTGCCGGTTGGGGTGGGGCCACGCGAGGCGCTGGGTGGGGCGGTGGTGTGGATGGTGCTGTGGTTGTGAAGCATGAAATCCCCCGATGGTTGTGCTTGTGGTTCTTGTGAGGTGTCAGGCCCCGCGGCGGGCGGGTTGGAGCTGGTTGGTTTCGGTGGGGAGCCACAGGCCGTAGATGGCGCCGCCGCCGGTGCGGTCGGTGGCCCAGGTGCGGCCGCCGTTTTCGTGGACGAACCTGCGGACGAGTGGGAGGCCGAGGCCGTTGCCGGGGCGCCTGCTGGCGGGTGGGCGGTTGGGGCCGGGGCCGCGGTCTGCGACCAGGACTTCGACGCCGCCTGGGCGGCGGAGGCGGACGGTGCGGACGATGACCTCGACGGGCTTGCCGAGGCCGCAGCTGACGGCGTTCTCGATGAGGTTCTCGATGGCCTGACGGAACATGGTGGGGTTGGTGCGGAGGTGGATTGGCCGGTCGGGGCCTTGGATGTGGACGTCGCCGCCGGTGGCGAGGCGGACGGTTTGGGCGGCGGCCTCGGCGACTTGGACGGCGTCGACAGTGTCGAGGGTGTCGTCGCGGTGGTGGGGTACTCCGTCGAGCATCACGGATTCGAGCTGCTCGAGGTCGTGGAGTTCCTGGACAAGCATGTGGACGAGCCGGTCGACGTCGTCGGTGCCGTCGGTGGTGTCGGCGGCGTTGCGGACTTCGATGGCTTCGCCGAGCACGCGGAGCGCGGCGAGGCGGCGGCGGAGTTCGTGCGCGAAGGTGACCGTCTGGTGGCCGCGCTGCTGCGGCTGGGTGGGTGCTGCGGCTGGCAGGGGCATGCGTGGTGTGCGTGACCGACGGGTTGGTGCCGGTGGGCTGATGACCGGGAGCAGCTTGCGGCGCCAGATCTGGCCGGCGGCAAGGATATGCAGCCCGATGATGGCCGTGCCGAGGGTTGCCTGCCCGATGCCGTTGGGGAGGCGTGGCTTGGCGGGGTCGGTCTGGGTTGGGTTCAAGGTGCGGGACACTGCTGCTTCCTCCATGGTGACGTTTTTTGCAGGTCCGACGCCTGTGCCTGGTGGGGTTGGGCGTACGGGAGCCACTTGACGGGAAGCTTGGCTAGCCGGGTGCGACAAGCGGTTTGATGGAACGGGCGTGGCCGCCGGAGCGGCTGGACGATGCCAGGGCGAGGGGCCGAAGCGTCACGAACAGGAGGGCCGCTGCCAGGATCGCGAGAGGAGTGACGCCCTTGTGTCCGGCGGAGCCGGCCGCGATCGAGGAGCCGCCGAGCTGGCCGGCTGGCGGCAGCGGGCTGGGCAGCGGGCTCGGGGCGGATCCTGGGACTGGGAAGTGCTTGAGGAGCCGCTTGGGGTGGCGCGCGAGGCCTTTGACCTTGCTCAGGACCTTCCTGATCTGCTTGCTGAGCGAGGCTGACTGGGTGCTGCTCCCTGCGGCGGAGAGCTGTCCTTGCGGCCATTGGAGGGCGGAGCCGGGCGCTGTCGGGGCTGTGGACAACTCCGGCAGCCCGGTGGTCGTTTTGGGTAGTGTTGAAACAGGGGGGCCCCCCTCGGTTGAGGGGGTGGTTGGCGTGCCTTGGGTCTGGGCCGGGGTTGCGGTGGATGTGGCCGCTGGGGCGCTGGTGGCGGCCGTGTCGGTCGTGGTCCCAGAGTCGGTTCCGGTTCCGGTCGTGGGGTCGGCGGTGCCGGCACCGGTGGTGTCGTTGGCTGGGGCCGGTGCTGGGGCCGGTGCCGGTGCCGGGGCTGGGATCGGCGCAGGGCTGACGGGGCCGGGTGGTTCGGGGATGGGGACACCCGTGGTTGGGGTGCCCGTGCCCGGGTCCGGTGAGGGGACGGGGGCGCCGCCGCCTGCGAGGGGCGGCGCGCCGTGGACGGGCTCAACCGGATCCGGGCCGGGGGCCGGGATCGGCGGTAGGACGGGTTGCGCGGCGATCGGGTCGGCGATCGGGGTGGCGGGTGTGTCGGTGCTGTCGGCGGGAGGCACGAACTTGCCCGGAGCCCTACGCGGGAAGAAGGTGGCCTTGCCTGCGGGCAGCGCCCCGGCGTGGGCGGAGCCGTGGGCGTGGGACTGGGCGGCGGCTGACGCGTGGCTGTGGCTGGCGGGCATAGGAGGTCGGGAGACCGGAGCCGGAGCGAGCGGCAGCGGGCCGCTGGTGTTGGCGGCGGCCTCGCTGCGTGTGGCAGCGAACAGCATGATCACGAACGCGGCAGCACCCAGGAACGCGCAACGAACGGCAAAGCGCGCCGTGAGGGATAGCAGCGACGAACCTTCTATTGCAGCCAGTTTCAGTCTCTCCCCCCGCTGGAGCCATGGAGCTATCAACCATGTGGAAACCGGTCTGCCAGGCAACTTAACCCAAAGGGACATCTGGCAGAACGCGTTTTCCTAACGATCCGGCTACAGTGGGGCGCCAGACTGGACGGCCGGCCCGCGACCGCTTGTGCTACGGAGCCGTGACCGGCGCCGGCGCGGCCGCGGCGGCGCGGAGCAGGCCGAACTGGATGCCGTCGGCGAGCGCCTCCCAGGAGGCGGTGACGATGTCGTCGGAGACGCCGACGGTGGTCCACTCCCCCGCCGGGTCGGCAGAGGTGATGAGCACCCTGGTGACCGCCTTGGTGCCTTCGCGGCCGTCGAGGATGCGGACCTTGAAGTCGACCAGGTGGACGTGGTCCAGCTCGGGGTGGTGCTCGGCGAGGGCGCGGCGTAGGGCTTGGTCGAGTGCGTGGACGGGGCCAACGCCCTCCCCCACCGCAACCACGCGGTCCCGGCCGATCCGCAGGCGGATGGTTGCCTCGGCGAGGTCGCTGCCGTCCGGACGGCGTTCGACCATGACGCGGTAGCCCTCCAGCGCGAAGGGCGGCATGTAGGTGCCGGCCTCGCGGCGGACCAGGAGCTCGAAGGAGGCGTCGGCGACCTCGAAGGCGTAGCCGCGGTGCTCCAGTTCCTTGAGCCGGTCCAGGACGCGAGCGCCGAGGTCGTCGCGGTCGCTGTCGCCGTCACCCTTGCCGTTGCTGGTCAGGTCGAGGCCCAGCTCACGCGCCTTGGCAACGACGTTGGAGCGGCCGGCCAGCTCGCTGACCAGCACGCGGGCGCGGTTGCCGACGGTGGCGGGGTCGATGTGGGAGTAGGCGTCGGGCCGCCGTGCGATGGCGGAGGCGTGCAGGCCGGCCTTTGTGGCAAAGGCGGTGGCGCCGACGTAGGGCTGGCGTGGGTCGGGTGTCAGGTTGGCCAGCTCGGCGACGGCGTGGGCGGTGGTGGTGAGGGCGGCGAGGCGGCCGGGTGGCAGCAGTGCCACGCCCTCCTTCAATTCGAGGCCGGCGATCACGGCGAACAGGTCGGCGTTGCCGCAGCGCTCGCCGTAGCCGTTGGCGGCGCCCTGCACGTGGCGGGCGCCGGCGGCGACGGCGACCAGGGTGTTGGCGACGGCGCAGGCGGCGTCGTTGTGGAAGTGGACGCCGACCCGCACGCCGGGGAGGGCACCGACGACGTGCTCGACCACCTGGGCGACGGTGCCGGGCAGGGTGCCGCCGTTGGTGTCGCACAGCACCACGGTGTCGGCGCCGGCGCTGGCGGCGGCCTCGGCGACGGCGAGGGCGTAGGCCGGGTCGGCGGCGTACCCGTCGAAGAAGTGCTCGGCGTCGAAGGCGACGCGACGCCCGGCGGCGGTCAGGTAGGCGACCGACTCGCGCACCATCGCCAGGTTCTCCTCATAGGTGGTGCGCAGCGCCTCAGTGACGTGCAGGGTCCACGACTTGCCGACGAGGGTGAGCACCGGTGCCTTGGCGTCGAGGAGCGCGCGCAGGTTGTCGTCGTCCTCCACGCCGATCCGCGGCCTGCGGGTGGCGCCGAACGCGGCCAGGGTGGCGTGGCGCAGGGGCAGGTCGCCGATGCGCTGGAAGTACTCGGCGTCGGTGTGGTTGGAGCCGGGCCAGCCGCCCTCGATGATGTCGACGCCGAGGTCGTCGAGGAGTTGGGTGACGCGCAGCTTGTCGGCCACGGTGAAGTTGAGGCCAACCTGCTGGGAGCCGTCCCGCAGGGTGGTGTCGTAGGTCTCTACTGGTCCTGGTACTGGTCGGTCGTGTGCTGGCTTCACGTGCTTGCTTCCCTCCGGTCGGGCGTGTGGCAGTGGGTGCCGGCGGCCGGGACGTAGCTGGCCGCCGGCGCAACTCAAGAAGTTGGAGGGACGCAGGAGGTTGCTGGGCGGCTACGAGACTGGTTCGAGCCAGTCGCGGTAGCGGTCGTCCTGCCCGCGGGTGGCGGCGGCGAAGACCTCCTGCACCCGGCGGGTAATCGGACCCGGGTCGCCGAGGACCCGGTCGTCCACCTCCCTGATGGGCACGACCTCGGCGGCCGTCCCGGTGAAGAATGCCTCGTCGGCCAGGTACAGGTCGGTGCGCACGAGGTCGGCCTCGCGCACCGGGATGCCCTCGTCGGCGGCGATCTGGAGGATGCTGGCGCGGGTGATGCCCTCAAGGCAGCCGGCGGACGGCGGCGGCGTGATCAGGGCCCCGTCGCGCACCACGAACAGGTTTTCGCCGGAGCCGTCGGTGACGTGGCCGCTGGTGTTGAGCAGGATGCCCTCGTCGTAGCCGGCCTTGACGGCCTCGGCCTTGGCAAGGGAGGAGTTGAGGTACTGGCCGGTGGCCTTGGCAGCGGGCGGGATGATGTTGGGGTCCAGGCGCCGCCAGGACGAGACCTTGACCCGCACGCCGGTCTGGAACGAGTCCTCGCCGAGGTAGGCGCCCCAGGGCCAGCAGGCGATGGCCATGCTGACCTGGCTGGTGAGGGGGTTGAGGCCGATCTCGCCGTAGCCGAGGTAGACGATCGGGCGGATGTAGCAGGCCTGCACCCCGTTCATGGCGACCAGGTCCTTGGTGACCTTGACGGCGCCCTCCAGGGAGACCGGCGGTTCCATGTGGTAGATCTTGGCGCTTCGGAACAGCCGCTTCATGTGGTCGGTGAGCCGGAAGATGGCGGAGCCGTGCGGCGTGTCGTAGGCGCGGATACCCTCGAAGACCCCCCAGCCGTAGTGCAGGGACGGGGTGAGGACGTGGACGGTCGCCTGGTCCCAGTCGACGTAGTCGCCGTCCATCCAGATCTTGCTGGTCTTTTCGATCGGCATCGGTAGGTTCCTCCTTGGCCGCGCGCTGAGAGCCGCGCTGCGCCGTTGCAGGGCAGGGGTCAGGAAATCGTCGCCTGCCCCGATACGGCGGCGGCGATCTGGTCCCCAAGCTCTCGGGTCGAGTATCGCGCAGCGTCGGGCAGTGCCGCCATCACCCCCGTTTCCAGCGCCGTGGCGGCGTCGCGCTCGCCAAGATGCTCCAGCAGCAGTGCGGCCGACAGCACCGCCGCGACCGGGCTCGCCTTGCCGGTGCCGGCGATGTCGGGCGCGGAGCCGTGCACCGGCTCGAACAGTGACGGGCCGGTATGGGCAGGGTTGAGGTTGGCGCTGGCGGCGGTGCCGAGGCCGCCGGCGATGGCGGCGCCGAGGTCGGTGATGATGTCGCCGAAGAGGTTGTCGGTGACGAGCACGTCGAAGCGGCCGGGGTCGTTGACCAGGTAGAGGCAGGCGGCGTCGACGTGGCAGTAGTCGAGATGCACGCCGGTCTCGACCGCTACCTGCTTGGCGGCCCGCGACCACAGGTCGCCGGCGTGGACCAGCACGTTGGTCTTGTGGACCAGGGTGAGGCGGCCGGAGCGCTCCAGCGCGCGGGCGGCGGCGTAGCGGATGCAGCGCTCCACCCCGGCGCGGGTGTTGAGGGAGACCTCGGTGGCGACCTCGGCGGGCCGGTCCCGGTGGGCGACCCCGCCGGCGCCGACGTAGGGGCCTTCGGTGTTCTCGCGGATCACCAGGGCGTCGATGTCGCCCGGCCCGCGGCCGGCAAGCGGCGTCACCACCCCAGGGTAGAGCTTGACCGGCCGCAGGTTGACGTAGAGGTCCAGCTCGAAGCGCAGGCGCAATAGCAGCCCGCGCTCCAGCACCCCTGGCGGGACGTCGGGCCGCCCCACCGCACCGAGCAGGATCGCGTCGACGCCGCCGAACTCCTTGAGCACGGTGTCGGGCAGGACCTCCCCGGTGCGCAGGTAGCGGTCGGCGCCGAGGTCGTAGGCGACCCAGTCGACCTCGAAGCCGAGGCGCGCGGCAGCCGCGTCGACCGCCTTGCGCGCCTCAGCGATGACCTCCGGGCCGATGCCGTCCCCGGGGACGCACGCGACGGTGTAGGCGCGACTACCGCTCATGTTCATCGTTGTCTCAGACCTCCGTTCCGAAGACTCGTCCCAAGGCGGCGCGGCGTTCGGCGTCCTCCGCTCCCGGTTCGGGCGCGGTGGACGTCCAAGCGGCGCCGTCGCCGGTCGTGAAACTGGAGTCGACGCTGACGCCGACGCCAAACACGCGCGCCATGGCGGCATGGGCCTCGTCGTGGTGCTGGGCTCTGGTGGATGCGGGCCTGCGGGTCATGCTGGAACTCCCGGTTCTGGTGCTGGTGCCGCTGCCGGGACCGGCCGGCGGGCAAGCTTGTTGACGGCTTGCAGGTAGGCGCGCGCCGAGGCCTCCACGATGTCGGTGGCGACGGCGCGCCCGCTTACTCGCGTACCGGCGGCGGGGCCGCTCTGCGCCTCGACCTGGACGGTCACCTCGCCGAGCGCGTCGGTGCCGCCGGTGACCGCGGAGACGTTGAACTCGATCAGGGCGGCGTCAACGCCGACCGCCTTGGCGATGGCGGCGCAGGCGGCGTCGACCATGCCGTCGCCGAGCGCCGACTCCTCGATGACGCCGCCGTCAAACGAGACCCGCACGGTCGCGGTCGGCGACATCACCGAGCCGCCAGCGACCTGGAGGCCGACGAAGCCATAGGCCTCCTCGTCCACCAGCAGCTCGTCGGTGACGATCGCCTCCAGGTCGGCGTCGGTGATGCGGGGCTTCTTGTCGGCCAGCTCCTTGAAACGGGTGAAGGCACGGTCCAGGTCGGGCTTGTCCAGCTCGAAGCCGAGTTTCTTGAGGGCGTCGGAGACCGCGTGGCGGCCGGAATGCTTGCCCAGCACGATCTGGGCGGCTTCCTGGCCGACCTCGCGGGCGTCGATGATCTCATAGGTGGCCCGGTTGGCGAGCACGCCGTGCTGGTGGATGCCGGACTCGTGGGCGAAGGCGTTCTTGCCGACCACCGCCTTGTTGAACTGCACCGGGTAGCCGGTCAGGCGCGATACCAGCCGCGAGGTGCGCACCAGCTCCTCGGTGTTGATGCCGGTGACCGGGCCGCCGAAGTGCTGGTTGCGGATCCGGAGGCCCATCACCACCTCTTCGAGGGCGGCGTTGCCGGCGCGCTCGCCGATGCCGTTGGCGCAGACCTCGACCTGGCGGGCTCCTGCCTGCACTGCCGCCAGGGAGTTGGCGGTGGACAGGCCCAGGTCGTTGTGGCAGTGGCAGGAGATGACGTAGTCGCCAGGAACCTCCGCACGGATCTCGCGGATCATCGCGGCGAACTCGTCAGGGATGGCGTAGCCGACGGTGTCGGGGATGTTCAGGGTGGTGGCGCCGGCCTCGACCGCGACCTGGAGGACCTCCAGCAGGAACTCCATGGGGGTGCGGGTGGCGTCCTGGGGGCTGAACTCCACGTCCTCGGTGTGCTCGCGGGCGCGTGCCACCGCCGCGCGGGTGGCGGCCACGACCTCGTGGGGGGCCATGCGCAGCATGTGCTCCATGTGGCTTGGGCTGGTGGAGATGAACACGTGGACGCGCCCGTGGTCGGCATCGCGGACCGCCTCCCAGCAGCGGTCAACGTCGGCGAGCTGGGTGCGGGACAGCCCGGCGATCACCGGGCCGTGGACGCCGCGGGCGATCGCCCGGACCGCCTCGAAGTCGCCCTGGCTGGCGACCGGGAAGCCGGCCTCGATGATGTCAACGCCCAGCCGCGCGAGCTGCTCGGCGATCTCCAGCTTCGCCTTGGCGTTCAGGTTGATGCCGGGGGCCTGCTCCCCGTCCCTCAGTGTTGTGTCGAAGATGACGATGCGGTCTGACACCGCGAGCCTCCTCTGGCTGTCTGCCGTCTCGTTCCTGCTCCTCTTCCGGTGCGCCGTCGGACCTCAGCGTCTCCGTGAGGCGGCAGGCACGATGCCGCCCCACGGCGGCAAAGGAGCAGGAGGATCGACGCAGCGCCAGAGGTCGTCTGGGTCATGCGCCCGCTCCCGCGGTGTCCGAGTCGCGGTGCGGCTGGTTGGGCCGCAGCGACTCGTGCAGGTGGATGAAGGTGCCGTCGTGGGCACCGATCTCGGCGATCACCCCGTCGAGGACGCCGTCGGGGATGCCGGCGTCCACGGTCAGCGCCATCAGCGCCTCGCCGCCCTGCTTGCGGCGGCCGACCTGCATGCTGGCGATGTTCACCCCAGCCTGGCCGAGAACGGTCCCGACCCTGCCGATCACGCCGGGCCGGTCCTCGTAGAACAGGAACGCCATGTGGTCGGCGGGGGCCATGTCGATGGGGATGCCGTTGACGGCGACCAGCCGCTCGGCGTCGTGGCCGCCGACGGTGGTGCCGGAGACGCCCACGGGGCCGCGCGAGCCCTCGCCGGACAGGTGGATCAGGTTCACCCAGTCCTTGCTGTGGCGGGTCCTGGTCTCGGTCAGGTCGATGCCGCGTTCGGCGGCCAGCAGCGGCGCGTTCACGAAGGTGACCGGCTCGTGGACGACCGGCGCGAACATCCCCTTGAGGACGGCCAGGTTGAGGATGCGGGTGTCCTGGTCGGCCAGCTCGCCCGCGTACTCGATGTGGAGCCTGCCACCGCCGCCAAGCGCGCTGCCGCGGCCGGTCGGCCCGCCGCCGGCCAGGGCCGTGTAGAGGCGGCCCAGCTTCTCGGCCAGGGGCAGGAACGGCCGCAGCGCGTCCGGGACCGGGCCGGCGTCCACGTTGACCGCGTTCGGCACGAACTGCCCATCGAGGGCGAGCAGGAGCTGCTCGGCGATGGTGACGCCGGCCTTGTCCTGCGCCTCGGCGGTGGAGGCCCCGAGGTGCGGGGTCACCACCGCGCTGCCCAGGTGGAACAGGGGGCTCTCGGTGGTTGGCTCCTCGGCGAACACGTCCAGGGCGGCGCCGCCGAGGTGGCCGGACTCGACCGCCTTGGCCAGGGCGGCCTCGTCGACGATGCCGCCGCGGGCGGTGTTGACCAGCCGCGCGCCCGGCTTCATGGCGCTGAGCTGCGCCTCGCCGATCAGGCCGACGGTCTCGGGGGTCTTGGGCAGGTGCACGGTGACGATGTCGGCCTGGGTGAGCACCTGCGACAGGCTGCCCAGCTCGACGCCGAGCTGGGCAGCACGCTCGCGGCTGACGAACGGGTCGAAGGCGAGCAGCCGCATGCCGAAGGCAAGCAGCCGCTGGGCGACCAGCGTGCCGACGCGGCCGAGGCCGACGATGCCGAGCGTCTTGCCGTGGAGCTCGGTGCCCTGGAAGCGGGAGCGCTCCCAGCGGCCCTCCCGCAGCGCCTGGTCGGCCTGGGGGATGTTGCGGGCCTGGGCGAGGATCAGCGCGATGGTGTGCTCGGCGGCCGAGATGACGTTGGACTGCGGCGCATTGACCACCACGATCCCGAGGCGGGTCGCGGTGTCCACGTCCACGTTGTCCAGGCCGATCCCGGCCCGGCCGACCACTTTGAGGTTGCGGCCCGCCTCCAGCACCTCGGCGTCGACGGTGGTGGCCGAGCGCACCACCAGGGCGTCCACCTCGGCGACGGCCGCGAGCAGCTGCTCGCGGGTCATCGTCTGGCGGGCGTCGACCTGGTGGCGGGCGCGCAGCATCTCAACGCCGGCGTCGGCCAGCGGTTCTGCGATCAGGATTCGGGCCATTGGATTGTGTCCAGCCTACCTTTACTTCGTCGTTTTCCGGGTTCTCCGGATTCTCCGGGCGGTTGCTTGTGGCACGTGCTGTGGGGGTTACTCACTCTCTGGGCGGCGCAGCCAGGACATCATGCGGCGCAGGGGCTTGCCGGTGCGCTCGATGGGGTGGTTGTGGCCCTCCTCGCGGAGGCGGGTGAAGTTCGGCCGGCCGGCGTCGTCCTCGGCGATCCATTCGCGGGCGAACTCGCCGGAGCGGATCTCGGCGAGGATGCGGCGCATCTCGGCGCGGGTGGCGTCGTTGATGATGCGCGGCCCGCGGGTGTAGTCGCCGTACTCGGCGGTGTCCGAAACCGAGTAGCGCATCCACGAGAGGCCGCCCTCGTACATGAGGTCGACGATCAGCTTCAGCTCGTGGAGGCACTCGAAGTAGGCGGACTCGGGCTGGTAGCCCGCCTCCACCAGGGTGTCGAAGCCGGCCTGGACCAGCGCGCTGATGCCGCCGCAGAGCACCACCTGCTCGCCGAACAGGTCGGTCTCGGTCTCCTCCTGGAAGGTGGTGACCAGGGCGCCGGCCTTGGTGCCGCCAATCGCGCGGGCGTAGGACTTGGCCAGCTCCCAGGCCTTGCCGGTGGCGTCCTGGGCGACCGCGACCAGCACGGGGGTGCCCTGGCCGTCCTCGTACTGGCGGCGCACCAGGTGGCCGGGCGCCTTGGGGGCGACCATGCCGACGTCCACGCCGTCGGGCGGGGTGATGTAGTTGAAGTGGATGTTGAAGCCGTGGGCGAAGAACAGCGCGTCGCCGTCGCGCAGGTTCGGGGCGATGTCTGAGGCGTAGAGGTGGCGCTGCACGGTGTCGGGCACCAGCACCATGATCAGGTCGGCCCAGGCGCTCGCCTCGGCCGGGGTGGTCACGGTGAGACCGGCGGCCTCGGCCTTGGCGCGGCTGCGGGAGCCCTCATGGAGGCCGACGCGGACCTCGCAGCCGGAGTCCTTGAGGGACAGGGCGTGGGCGTGGCCCTGGGAGCCGTAGCCGAGCACCGCGATCTTGCGGGACTGCACCAGGCCCAAGTCGGCGTCGTCGTCGTAGTAGACCGTGGCCATCGCTGCATGACCTCCTCTGGTCGATCCTTCATCCGTCGTTGGCGTTGCCATTGGCGTTCAGGCTGACCGCAGCTTGAGGGCGCGGTCGACGATCCCCTTGTTGCCGCGGGCCAGGGCGATACGGCCGGTGCGGACCAGCTCGCGGATGCCGTAGCCCTCCAGCATCTCCAGCATCGCCGCGATCTTGTCGGGGCTGCCGGTGGCTTCGATGGTGAGGGACTCCGGCGCCACGTCCACGATCTTGGCGCGGAACATCTCGGTTAGCTCAATGATCTGGTAGCGCAGGGCCGGGTCGGCCTTGACCTTGACCAGCGCCAGCTCGCGCTCGACCGAGCGGGGCCGCTCCAGCTCGACGATCTTGAGCACGTTGATCAGCTTGTTGAGCTGCTTGACGACCTGCTCCAGCGGGTTGTCGGCGCAGTCGACCACGATGGTCATGCGGCTGATGGTCTCGTCCTCGGTCGGCCCGACCGCCAGCGAGTCGATGTTGAAGCCGCGCCGGCTGAACAGGTTGGAGATGCGGGCGAGAACACCCGGCTTGTTCTCCACCAGCACGGAAATCGTATGCGTGCTCATGATTGGGCGCGCACCTCCCGGCGGGTCGCGGCGGCCTGCTCCTCGGGGGAGAACTCCGGGCCGAGGATGATCGAGTCGTTGGGCTGGCCGGCGGGGACCATCGGGAACACGCCTTCGTGCTGGTCCACCCGAAAGTCCACCACCGCGGGCACGTCCTCGACCGCCAGGGCCTTCTCAAGGGTGGTGTCGACGTCCTCGGGCCGCTCGCAGCGCAGCCCCACGCCGCCGTAGGCCTCGGCGAGCTTGACGTAGTCGGGCCAGTCGAAGCCGAGGTGCACCTCGGAGTAGCGCTCGTCGTAGAACAGCTCCTGCCACTGGCGCACCATGCCGAGGTGGCCGTTGTTGAGGATCAGCACCTTGATGGGGATCCGCTCGATGGTGCAGGTGGCCAGCTCCTGCGCGGTCATCTGGAAGCAGCCGTCGCCGTCGATCGCGACCACCAGCTCGTCCGGGCGGCCGACCTTGGCGCCCATCGCGGCGGGCACCGCGAACCCCATGGTCCCGGCGCCGCCGGAGTTGATCCAGGAGCGCGGCCTCGAAAACTGGATGTGCTGGGAGGCGTACATCTGGTGCTGGCCGACGCCGGCCACCACGATGGCGTCGCCGCCGGTCAGCGCCGAGACCCGGTCGACCACGTACTGCGGCTTCAGGGGGCCGCCGGGCTGCTGGTCGTAGCGGTAGGGGAAGCGCTGCTTCCACTGGTCGGTGGCATGCCGCCAGGCGGCCGTGTCGCCGGGGCCCTGCTCGGCCAGGATCGCGCGGTAGGCGGCGACCAGCTCCTCCAGCACCAGCTTGATGTCGCCGACGATGGGCACGTCGGCGGTGCGGTTCTTGCCGATCTCGGCGGGGTCGACGTCGGCGTGGACGATCTTGGCCTTGGGCGCGAAGGTCTTCAGGTCGCCGGTGACGCGGTCGTCGAAGCGGGCGGCCAGCGCGATGATCAGGTCGGCCTCCTGCAGCGCAGCAACCGCGGCGAAGTTGCCGTGCATGCCGGGCATGCCGAGCGCCAGCGGGTGGGTGTCGGGGAAGGCGCCGCGGGCCATCAGGGTGGTGGTGACCGGCGCCTGCACCAGCTCGGCCAGCTCGGCCAGGGCCTCGTGGGCGTTGGCCTTGATGACGCCGCCGCCGACGTAGAGCACCGGGCGGCGTGCCTCGCGCAGCAGCGCGGCGGCCTCCCGCACGCGCTTGGCGTGGGGTTTGACGGTGGGCCGGTAGCCGGGCAGGTCCAGGGTCTGCGGCCAGGTAAACTCGGTGCTCGCCTGCAGCACGTCCTTGGGGATGTCGACCAGCACTGGGCCGGGGCGGCCGCTGGCGGCGATGTAGAAGGCCTCGGCGACCGCGCCGGGGATCCTCTCCGGGTGGAGCACCAGCTCGTTGTGCTTGGTCACCGGCAGGGTGATGCCGGTGGTGTCGCACTCCTGGAAGGCGTCGGAGCCGATCACCTTGGTGCCGACCTGCCCGGTGATCGCGACCACCGGCACCGAGTCCATGTAGGCATCGGACAGGGCGGTGACCAGGTTGGTGGCGCCGGGGCCGCTGGTAGCCATGCAGACGCCGACCTTGCCGGTCGCCCACGCGTACCCTTCGGCGGCGTGTCCGGCGCCCTGCTCGTGGCGGCAGAGGATGTGGCGGACGCTGGACTCCCGCAGCGGGTCGTAGGCGGGGAGGATCGCGCCCCCGGGGATCCCGAACACAACCTCGACCTGACATCGCTCCAGGCTGCGGACCAGCGCCTGGGCTCCGGTGACCTTCAAGACGACTCCCTACTCCTGTGTTGGGTGGCGTTCGCGGTTGCGGTTGCCGGGCAACAAAAAAACCTCCTGCCAATTGGCGTAGGAGGCTGCGCGAACCCGGCGTTGGGTTCGCGCTACGAAATAAGTACGAGGACGCTGCTACAGGACATTCGGTCTCCTGTGGGGTGGACGACTCCTTGGAATGGTACTGGCGGTGTCAAGTTGGCGCATACGAGCGAGCGCCCAGCGAGGGATTCTCGCCGGGCGCTCGCCTGGGTGGTCAGTGGTGGTCGACGAACGGCTGCGGGACGCCGATGCGGCCGTCTGACCAGGTGAAATAGGTCATCGTACCGCTTGAGGCGTTGTCGGTGTAGTCGCCGAAGTTGGGAGCGATCAGGCTGGAGGTGGCGTTCCAGTCGGTCGCGCCGGTGGTCACGCGGAAGTCCTTGGCGTTGGCCGTCGGGCTTTTGCGCACATCGGCGAAATAGTCGGTTAGGGTGGAGTTAGGCCCAGCCACCCGCCGGTCGTACCAGGAGCTGGCAACCGAGCCGTCGGCGCGGACGCTCACCGCCGGCAGGAAGTGCAGCGCGAACCCGTTGTCGTCGTTGACCTTGGCGATCGCGCCGGGGCTGCCGAGGCCGAGGGACAGACTACGCAGGAAGATGTCGCCGAGCGGGTGCAGGCTGGCGTCGTTCCACTCGACCAGGACCTTGCCGAGGGGCGCGTCCACCGCGATCCGTGGGAAGTCCTGGCCGATGCCGCGGTTGTAGCCGGAGATGAACACGCCATCCAGGGACTTCACCCCGCCGGCCGGGCTGGAGTTCTTCTGCCCCTTGGTCACCACCACCGGGTGGGCTGGACCGCCGACCGACGGGCTGGTCGCCCCGGCCGGCACGCGGGCGGCCTGGATGTAGACGTAGGGGTCGCCGTTGAAGCCCAGATTAGTCTCGAAGTTGCGCTCCCAGGCGAGGTAGGTGTCACCGCCCGGCGCGACCGCCGGGTAGGCGCCCTGGTTGACCACGGTCGGCTCCTCGGGCCAGACCACGATCGGGTGGCTGAAGCTGGCGGCGGTCAGGGCCGCCGGGTCGGCTGGGACGTGGGCGCGGACCAACTCGATCTGGCCGGTGCCGCTCTGGCCACCGAAGCCGAAGAAGAAGCGGGTGTACGACAGCGACAGGGTGCGGGTCTTGGCGTCGAAGGAGAGGAAGTCCTTGTCGGGCTGGGCGGCGTCCGGCGGTGGGTTGGGCGAGTTGAACAGCACGCAGAGGTCGGCGCCGTGGACCGCCACGATCGGGTTGGTGAAGGTCACCTTGTTGCCCGCGCCGATGGTCGCCACCGACACGGCGATGTCAAACTCGGCCGGCCGGGTGCAGTCGAGGGTGGCGAAGGGCGGGAAGTAGAGGCTGCCGACGATGAAGTGGCTGCTGTCGATTGCCGCCACGGTCGGGTCGCCGAACCACTGCTCGTTGCTGTTGTTGTTGGGCAGGCCGATGAGGTCGGTGAAGCTCTTGCCGCCGTTCGCCGAGTAGCCGACGCCGGTGACGGAGGCCGTCACCTGGTTGCTGGGCAGCACCAGCGCCCCGGAGATGTCGTTCCAGGCGGCCAGGACGTGCTGGCCGGAGGCGGCGATGGCGGTCTCGGACTGGCCGGCGGCCAGGTCCTTGGCAGGGTTGTTGGCGTCGACGTTGCTGCCGAACGACAGCGAGGCGCCCTTGCGCGGACCGGCGGCCGTCCCTGGCGACGGCTTGCCCGCCCACCAGGTCTTGGCCCCCTGCGACAGGGCCTGCAGCTTGATCTTGCCGGGTGACAGCTTGGCGGGACTGGCGCCGGCGACGGTCGGTGCGGCCGTCAGCGCCAGCCCGCACGCCAGCACCAACCCGGCGAGCAGGATGCGACGGGACATGGCTCCCTCCCCCACGGACGATCGTCCTGCTGGCAGTCATCCACCACCGGGGACAGGACGGTTTTGTCCGTACGACCCCTACGACGCTCCCAGACCACGCGAAGGTTCCAAGACAAGCAAAGGAGTTACCAAAGCGATGCAGGCCTGTGGGAGTTGCCTATGGGATCGGGCCGGAGCGGCCGATCCCGAGGGTGACCGTCGAGCCGCTCGGCCGCTGCGTGCCCGGGCGAGGAGACTCCTGGAGGACCCGGCCGGCGTTCCTGGGGCGGGTTGGGATGTTGAACTCGGTCACCTGGAACCCGAGCTGCTCCAGCCTAGTCCGAGCGTTCTGCTCCCGCTGGCCGAACACGTTCGGGACCGTGACCAGGCCGTTCCCGGTGGTGCTGGTCGGAGCGGTCGTCGGCGGGGTGCTGGTGACACTGGGGGTGGTGGAGGAGGCGACCAGCGGGCCGCCGCTACTGGTGATCGGCGTGTTGGTGGTCGACGACTCCGCCAACGGGGGGGCCGCCGCTGCCGCTGTGGTCGTGGCGGTGGTGTTGGGCGACAGCGACCTGATCGCCATCGACGCGACCGCGATCGTGAGCCCCGCCGTGAACAGCAGGCCGAGTGCCAGCAGCAACGCGAAGCGGCCTCTGCGGGGACGGGACGGCGTGCCGATGGTGGCGCTGTCGGCGTAGCGGGCAGCCCGGCTGGAGCCGATCGGGATCTGCGAGCTGAGTACCTGGGTCTCCGCAGGCCCCGCCGTCAGCGGGCCCACCGGCGCCGGCGGGATGTACTGGGTGGCCATCTCGGCCGCGCCGGCGCCTGCCGGGCCGTTGGCCGCGAACAGCGGCGCGCTCCCCAGCCGCGCTAGGTCGGCGCTGAGCTGCGCGGCGGTCTGGTAGCGGTCGTCGGGCGCCTTGGCCATCGCCTTGAGGCACACCGCCTCCAGCGCCGCCGGGACGTTCGGGTTCAGCAGCCGCGGCGGGATCACCTGGTCCTGCACGTGCCGGTAGGCGATCGCGACCGGGGTCGGGCCGGTGAACGGGACCTGCCCGGTGAGCATCTCGTAGAGGACGCAGCCCAGGGAGTAGATGTCGCTGCGGCCGTCGACCGTCCTGCCCTCGGCCTGTTCGGGCGAGATGTACTGGGCGGTGCCGACCACGGCGGCGGGCTGGGTGAGGGGGCTGGCAGTCTCGATCCGGGCGATGCCGAAGTCCATCACCTTGGCGGTGCCGTCGGCGGTCAGCATCACGTTGCCGGGCTTGACGTCACGGTGGACCAGGCCACGCAGGTGCGCGACGCCGAGCGCGGCGGCCACCTGGGCGCCGATCTCGGCGGCGCGGAAGGCCGGCAGGGCGCCCTCGTCGCGGATGGCGTCCCTGAGGGTGCGCCCCTGCACGTACTCCATCACGATGAAGGGCGTGGCGTCCTCCATGCCGGTGTCGTAGATCGCCACGATGTTGGGGTGCGACAGCGCCGCCACCGCCTGCGCCTCGCGGCGGAAGCGCTCCAGGAACGCCGGGTCGCTGGCGTACTGGCTACGCAGGACCTTGATCGCCACCGGCCGGCCAAGCAGCCGGTCCTGCCCTGCGAACACCTCGGCCATGCCACCGGAGCCGAGCAACTGGCCCACGTCGTAGCGGCCATTCAAGACTTGGGGGATCATCATCATCGCTCTCAACCACTCGTACTCACGGCTGGTACTCACGGCTACGAGATAGGAAGACTACGGCAACAGCACGCGCAAGTACGAACCGGGCACTTCGGCAACAGTGAGAGCGTCACAGGACCCCCAGGCCCCCCAGGACGCTCAGGAAGCGTTGATCGTCTGGATCAGCAGGTCGCTGGCGAGCTTGGGGTTGGCGCGGCCGCGGGTCTCGCGCATGACCTGGCCGACCAGGGCGCCGAGGACGCCGTGCTTGCCGTCGCGGTACTTGGCGGCCAGGTCGGGGTTGGCGGCAACCACCTGCGCGACCACGGCGTCCAGCGCGGCGCTGTCGGAGATTTGCGCGAGGCCCTTGCGCTTGACGATCTCGCCGGCGCTGGCGTCGCTGCCGAACAGCTCGTCCAGCACGTCCTTGGCGGCGGTCGCCGAGATGGTGCCGGCGGCAAGCAGGTCGAGCAGCTCGCCGAGCCGGTCAGGGCCGACCGGGTTGGTGGCCATGGTGTGGTCGTGCTCGCGCAGGCCGCGCTGCAGCTCCCCCATCACCCAGGCGGCCGAGAGCTTGGGGTCGCGGCTCTGGGCGACCTGCTCGAAGTAGGCCAGGGTGTCCGGATCGCGGGTGAGCCAGCCGACCTCCGTGCGGCCGAGGCCGGTGGCGACGGCCAGGCGGGCGCGCCGCTCGGCCGGCAGGACCGGCAGGGAGGCGCGGACGCCGTCGACCCACTCGGCCGGCGCCGAGATCGGCACCAGGTCGGGCTCCGGGAAGTAGCGGTAGTCCATCGCGTATTCCTTGGAGCGCATCGGCTCGGTGCGGCCCTTGCCCTCGTCCCAGTGGCGGGTCTCCTGGGTGAGCTTGCCGCCCTCGGCGAGCACGCGGCGCTGCCGCTCGGCCTCATAGCCGATGGCGCGGTACAGGCTGCGGAGCGAGTTGAGGTTCTTCAGCTCGACCTTGGTCCCAAGGCTGGCCTGGCCGACGGGGCGGACCGAGATGTTCACGTCGAAGCGCATCGATCCCTCCTCCAGCTTCACGTCCGAGACCCCCAGCGACAGCAGCACCGCCCGCAACTCCTCGGCGTAGGCGCGTGCCTCCTCGGCTGTGCGCATGTCGGGCTCGGAGACGATCTCGACCAGGGGGATGCCAGCGCGGTTGTAGTCCACCAGCGAGTAGTCGGCGTCGTGGATACGGCCGCTGGAGCCCACGTGGAGGCTCTTGCCGGTGTCCTCCTCCAGGTGGGCCCGGGTGATGCCGATGCGCCGGACCTCGCCGTCGACGTCCACGTCCAGGTGCCCGCCGACGCAGAGCGGCTCGTCGTACTGGCTGATCTGGTAGTTCTTGGGCATGTCCGGATAGAAGTAGTTCTTACGGTGGAACTGGGAGCGCTCGGCGATGCGGCAGTTGAGCGCCAGGCCAATCCGGGTGGCGTACTCGATGGCGCGGCCGTTGGTGACCGGCAGGGAGCCGGGCTCGCCCAGGCAGACCGGGCACACCTGGGTGTTCGGTTCGGCCCCGAAGGCGGTCGGGCAGGCGCAGAACATCTTGGTGGCGGTCGCCAGCTCACAGTGCGTCTCGATGCCGATGACGGTCTCGTCGTTGCGGGTGTCGCGCTCGTCGGTCACGGTCACCGTGGTCACTCCCCCACCCCCTTTCCGGCGGGAAGCGGCGGTCGGGCCTCAAAGCCGAAGTCCTGCTCGAAGGCGTAGGCCGCCCGCAACATCGTGGCCTCCCCCAGGACCGGGGCGATCAACTGGAGGCCGACCGGCAGGCCGTCGGAGAGGCCGCAGGGGACCGAGACGGCCGCGTTGCCGCCCAGGTTGACCGGGATGGTGAAGACGTCGTTCAGGTACATGGCCAGCGGGTCGTCCACCCGCGCACCCAGCGGGAACGCGACCGTCGGCGTGGTCGGCCCGGCGAGCAGGTCGAAGCGGGCGAACTCGCGCTCGAACTCGCGCACCACCAGCGTGCGGACCTTCTGCGCCTGGCCGTAGTAGGCGTCGTAGTAGCCCGCCGACAGGGCGTAGGTGCCGAGCATGATGCGGCGCTTGACCTCGGGCCCGAAGCCAGCCTCGCGGGTGCGCTGCATCATGTCGACCACGTCGCTGGAGTCCTTGGCCCGCAATCCCCAGCGCACGCCGTCGTAGCGGGCGAGGTTGGACGACGCCTCGGCCGGGGCGATCAGGTAGTAGGCGGACAGGGCGTACTCGAACGAGGGCAGGGAGCACTCCTCCAAGTGGGCGCCGAGCCGCTCCAGCCGGTCGAGCGCCTCGCGGACCCGCGCGAGCACGCCTGGCTCGGTGCCCTCCGAGGGGAACATCTCCTTGACCACGCCGATGCGGAGCCCTCGCACGCCGCCGTCGAGGCCGGCGGTGACGCTGCTGGGGGCGTCCTTGATCGAGGTCGAGTCCATCGGGTCGTGGCCGGCGACCGCCTCCAGCAGCATGGCCGCGTCTCGCACGTCGCGGCCGAAGGGGCCGACCTGGTCCAGCGAGGAGGCGAAGGCGATCAGCCCGTAGCGGCTCACCAGCCCGTAGGTGGGCTTGACGCCGACGACGCCGCAGAAGGCGGCTGGCTGGCGGATCGACCCGCCGGTGTCGGTGCCGATGCCGAGCACGGCCTGGCCGCTGGCGACCGCCGCCGCCGAGCCGCCGCTCGACCCGCCCGGCACCCGGCCGGGGTCCCAGGGGTTGGCGGTGGGGCCGAAGCCGGAGTTCTCGGTGGAGGAGCCCATGGCGAACTCGTCCATGTTGGTCTTGCCGACGATCACCACGCCGGCGTCGCGCAGACGGCGCACCACGGTGGCGTCGTAGGGCGGACGGTAGTCCTCCAGGATCCGCGAGCCGCAGGTGGTGCGGGTCCCCTTGGTGACCAGGACGTCCTTGAGGGCGAGCGGGATCCCCGCCAGCGGCCCCAGCGCCTCGCCCCGGGCGCGGCGTTCATCGATCGCACGGGCGTCGGCGAGCGCCTGCTCGCCGGTGACGGTCAGAAAGGCGTGCAGCACCTCGTCGGTCGCCCGGATGCGGTCGAGAGCGGCCTGGGTCGCCTCGGTGGCGCTGGCCTCGCCCCGGGCGAACAGGTCTGCGAGCTCGTGGGCGGTCCGATCGGCAAGGGAGGCCGGAGCGTCGCCGCTCATGCTTCCTCCTCGATGATCTGGGGGACCATGAAGCGGCCCTGTTCGGCCTCTGGGGCGGTGGAGAGCGCCTCCTGCTGGGTCAGGCACGCCCCCGGGACGTCGTCGCGCCAGACGTTGGTCTGCGGCACCGCCTGCGCGGTCGGCGGCACGCCTTCGGTGGGCAGGCGCTTGACCTTCTCGGCCTCGTCGAGGATGACCGAGAGCTGGGCCTGGAAGCGGTCCAGCTCCTCCTCGGTGAGGGCGAGCCTGGCGAGGCGGGCGACGTGCTCGACGTCGGCGCGGCTGATCGGCATGGGGTGTTCCTTCGGACGTCTCGGGCGATGCGCCGAGTCTATCCAAGGGCACCCGCCACCTGCCTCCGGATTTGGTCAACTGTGGATAAACACCGCCGGGTTCGCGCCGATCGCCCATGACTTGCGAGAATAGGGGCCGATACCCGAGGAACACCCATCGACATGGACGAAGCAGTAGAAGCAATGGTCATCTGCCCGAAGTGCGGCTTCAAGAACCTGCGCGACGAGTCGGTCTGCCAGAACCCGTCGTGCCAGACCGTGCTGGAGCTGAACGGCAAGGTCCCTCCGCGCCAACCAGTCGCACCCCCAGCACCACCGCCGTCTCACCCTGCCCCGCCGGAGGTCGGCTGGTTCGAGGAGGAACTGACGTCGCCGGCACCGCCGCTGGCACCGCCCAAGCCGGCGCCAGCGGCGTCCCAGACCGCCCCGCCCAAGCCGGCGCCAGCGGCGTCCCAGACCGCCCCGCCCAAGCCGGTGCCAGCGGCGTCCCAGGCCGCCCCGCCCCAGGCCCCTCCGTCGCAGGGCGCACGGCCCCAGGCGGCACGAGCCCAGGCGCCGCCGCGACCACGGCCGGTGACCGCTGAGGAGTGGGCCTGGCTGCCGCCGGAACCCGAGACACAGCCGGTCATGCCGGTGGTATCGGCGGTACCGGTGGTAATGGACACTAACGCTCAAGCTGAACCTCAAGCTGAACCTCAGATTGACGCTGCGGTGCCGCCAGCGTCGGCGCCCTGGCAAGTCGCCTGCCAGCGCTGCGGCTGGCCCAACGACCCCACCTGGATCGACTGCCACCACTGCGAGACCCGCCTGACGCTGCCACCGGTGCCGTCGACCGCCCTGGAGGCTGCAGCAACCCGGCGGCCCGAGCCGCTCCCCGCGGTCGCTGGGCGGGAGCGGGCCGCCCGTGTGCTCGCGGCGGTGGTGCTGCTGGCCGTCGTCGGCGTCGTTGTGGTGCTGGCGACCGGTCCCCTGCGCCACCGGGGCACCACCGCCACCACCCGCCCAGCGCCGAGCACACCGGCCACCGCCCTGGTGGCGGTGCGCCCGTCCAGCGTCGCAGCCTCCACCGAGTCCGGCGAGCGGGTCGCCCGCAACGTGATCGACCGCAACCTGACCACCTACTGGTCACGACTGGTCCCCAGCAGCGACGTCCAGCCGTCCCTGCAGTTCTCCTTCGCGCAGCCGGTGAACCTCGCCGAGCTGCAGATCGCTGCCGGGGCCTCTGGCGACCAGTTCATCGCCCGGCCCCGGCCGCAACGCGTCGAACTGCACTTCTCCGACGGCTCCACCATGCAGTTCACCCTGGCCGACCAGCGCGGCTACCAGAAGGTCGCCTTCCCGGCCCGGCGCGTCACCCAGCTCCGCCTGGTGATCCTCAGCACCTACCCGGGCAGCGACGCGCCCCGCACCTCGATCAGCGAGATCCGCTTCCTGGCGACCCGCTAGCCGCTAGCCGCTAGCACGATCCCTTAACGCGATCCTTTAACGCGATCCGTAGCGGGCCTGCAGCTCGGGATCGCCCACCGCGAGGCGGACCGCGCCAGTTACCTGGTGCTGTAACAGGAACCCGGCGAGCAGGCTCACGGCGGAGAAGGCCAGCAGCTCCCAGCTCTGCCCGTGGACCAGGTTGAGGGCGAGCCCGGCCAGCGCGGGGATGAAGCAGAACATCATCGCCTGGCCGGTCCACGACAGCGCCAGGCCGCGGAAGCCCATGGCGCGGGCACGCTCGGCGCGGGGGCGGCGCTCCTGCGGATCAGGGGATTCCGAGGCGCGCTTGCCGACCAGCAGCAGCCGCGAGGGGCGGAACGCCCACAGTGCCCAGCCGATCACAGCGAGCACCACGCCGGCCAGCACCCCGGTCAGCGCTACGCCCGAATCGGCAGGGACGCTCTTGAGGCTCTGGTGCAGCCCGGCGTTGACCATCGCCGCGACCATGATGCCGGCGAGCAGGAAGCCGATCCGCACCGTACGCACGATCGGCTCAGGGTCAGGCCCCCGCTCCTGCCCCGACGGCTCCGGCGGCCGCGACCCTTCCGGGTCCCATGGTGTCCAGAGTTGACTCACCCTTCTATTTCACCTCGTTCAAGCAAATCGCGAAAGCCCGCCTCGTCGAGCGTGGGAACCCCCAGCTTGGTGGCGCGGGCCGCCTTGGACCCCGGGTCCGTGCCAACCACCACGTAGTGGGTCTTCTTGGAGACGCTGGAGGTGACCCTGCCGCCCCGCTCCTCGATCGCGCGGGCGGCCTCGTCCCTGGTGTACCCCTCCAAGCCGCCGGTCAGCACGAACGCCTTTCCGGCCAGCGTCTGCGGCAGCTCCGGCCCGCCGCCGTCCACCCGGGTCGTGACACCCGCCTCCATTAGGCGGCTGATCAGCTCGCGGTTGTGTTCGTCGGCGAACCAGGCGGCGACGCTGGAGGCGATCGTCGGGCCGATCTCGTCAACGGCGGCAAGCTGCTCCTCCGAAGCGGCAGCGACGGCGTCGAGCGACTTCAGCCGGTTGGCGAGCACCGTGGCGACGTGATCGCCAACGTGGCGGATGGACAGCCCCACCAGCAGCCGGTCAAGCGGCCGCTGCTTGGAGTCCTCGATCGCGGCGAGCAGGTTGGCGATGCTCCTGTCCTTGAAGCCGGGCAGCTGTGCCAGGTCGTCGGCGGTGAGCTGGTAGATGTCGGCGACGTCGTGCAGCTTGCCGGCGTCGATCAGGGCGGCCACCGTCCGCTCCCCCAGGTGCTCGATGTCCATGGCGCCGCGCGAGCCGAAATAGGCCAGGGTGGCCCAGCGCTGCGCGGGGCAGCCAGTGGTGTTGGGGCAACGGGTGACGCTCTCGCCCTCCGGGCGCACCAGGGGGGTGCCGCACTCGGGGCATTCGCGCGGGAACTGCCAGGGCTGCGCGTCCGGCGGGCGCTTGTTCAGCACCGGGCCGACCACCTCGGGGATCACGTCGCCCGCCTTGCGCACGAACACGGTGTCGCCCGGTCGCACGTCGCGGCGGGCGACCTCGTCCTGGTTGTGGAGGGTCGCCAGCCCGATCGTCGAGCCCGCCACCAGCACCGGCTCCAGCACCGCGAACGGGGTGGCCGCCCCGGTCCGGCCGATGGACACCTCGATGTCGGTGAGCAGGGTGGTGCGCTCCTCCGGCGGGAACTTGAAGGCGATCGCCCAGCGCGGGAACCTGGAGGTGCGGCCCAGCTCCTGCTGCTGGTTGGTGAGGTCGACCTTGACCACCACGCCGTCGATCTCGTGGTCGAGGTCGTGGCGGTGCTCGCCCCAGTAGTGGACGAACGCCTCGACCGCCTCCAGAGAATTGACGCTGGTGGTCTCGGCGGCGACCGGCAGCCCGGCCCGCTCGCAGTAGGCGAGGAACTCCGAGTGGGAGGCGAAGCGCATCCCGTCGGCCTGGCCGAAGGAGTGGCACAGGAGCGCCAGCGGCCGCGACGCCGTCACCTTGGGGTCCTTTTGCCGCAGCGCCCCGGAGCCGGCGTTGCGCGGGTTGGCGAAGACCTGCTTGCCCTCGGCGGCCATCTGCTCGTTGAGCCGCTCGAACGCCTTGGTCGGGTAGAAGATCTCGCCGCGCACCTCGAGCAGCCCCGGCGGATCCTCGACACTGAGGCGGTCCGGCACGTTGGCGATGGTGCGCACGTTCGGGGTGATGTCGTCGCCGACCGTGCCGTTGCCACGGGTCGCCGCGCACACCAGCCGGCCCCGCTCGTACTGCAGCGACACCGCTGTCCCGTCGATCTTCAGCTCGCACACGTAGGCGCCGACCTGGCCGACCCCCTTTTCGGTGCGCTTGCCCCAGGCGGCCAGCTCCTCGAACGAGAAGACGTTGTCGAGCGACAGCATCGGCACCCGGTGCCGCACCGGCGCGAACGCCGCCGACGGCGGCGCCCCCACCGTCTGCGTCGGCGAGTCCGGAGTGACCAGGTCCGGGTAGTCCTGCTCCAGTTGGACAAGTTCGCGCAGCGCTTCGTCGTACTCGGCGTCGGAAATGTCCGGATCGCTGAGCACGTAGTACCGGTAGGAGGCATCCCTGAGCTGCGCTCGCAGCTCGTCGACGCGCCTGGCCGCCTCGTCCGCCGGTACCGCTACCGCCACGTGCCCTCCCCCTGGTCAAGTTCGATGCTGTGGTCGCTCGTCACTTCCAGTATTACCAGCACCAGGGACAAAACTTCTCGGATATCCACAGGCCACGGGGGAATCCGTGGGGCCTGCGCAGCAAACAGCTGTATGTCCGAACCAGCCGACGTAGAGTAGTAAGTCGTAGTCTGCGCCAATGGCCCGCGGCGAGCCAGCGTGCCCAGGAAAGGGGTGGACCCAGTGTTCGCTGCCATCGGCCGGTTCACCTACCGGCGGCGGCTGCTCGTCGCGCTGGTCTGGCTCGGCGTCCTGGTGGTCGGCATGCTGGTCGGCCCGCGCGTGTTCAGCCACCTCGACAGCGGCAATGGCCTGCGTGGCAACGCCGAGTCGGTGGTCACGCTGCAGCGCCTCAACCAGGCCACCAGGAGCGGCGCCGCGGTGACCGCGCTGCTCGACGGACGCGACGTCCATGACCCCGCCCTGCGGGCGAGCGTCACCGCCGCGGTCAGGGACCTGCGCGCCCGGCCCGACGTGCGCCGCGTGATCGACCCAGTAGCCACGCCGGTCAACTCTCTACTCGCCACCGACGGGCGCGCCATGCTGCTGGAGGTTGAGCTGCGCGACGGCCTCTCCACCAGCCAGGAGAACCAGGCGACCGACCAGGTCAGCGCGCGGCTGCGGCAGATCAGCGCGCCACGGGTGCTGATCGGCGGCAACCGGGCCGCGAACCTCGACTTCCAGGACCGCGCCGAGAAGGACCTGGAGCACGGCGAGATGATCGCGTTGCCGTTCGTGATCGTGCTGCTGTTCCTCATTTTTCGAGGAATCGTGGCGCTGCTGCTGCCGCTGGTCGTCGCGCTGGTGGCGATCGCCGGGGCGCTGCTGGTCCTGCTCGGGGTCAGCCAGTTCACCGACATCTCCACCTACTCGGTCAACGTCATCACCATGCTCGGCCTCGGCCTCGCGGTCGACTACTCGTTACTGCTGGTGAGCCGCTTCCGCGAGGAGCGCGCCGCCGGACGCGAGGCAGGTGCCGCAGTCGAGCGGACCCTCGCCACCGCCGGGCGCACGGTGGCCTTCTCCGGGCTCACCGTGGCGGTCGCCCTGTCCGGGCTGCTGGTGTTCGCGGTGCCGTTCCTGCGCTCGATGGCCTGGGGCGGCATCGGCGTGGTGCTGGTCGCGATGGCCGCCGCCGTCACGCTGATCCCGGCGCTGCTCGGCTTATGGGGGAGGCGCATCAGGCCGGCGCGCGCGGCAGCCTCAGACCACCATGGCTTGTTCTATCGCCTGTCGCGGGTGGTGCAGCGCTTCGCCGGGGTGCTGGTCCCGCTGCTGGTGGTCGGCCTGGCGCTGCTGGCCGTGCCGTTCGCTCATGCGAAGCTGCAGAACTCCGGGCTGGAGTCGCTGCCGCGCTCCTCCACCGTGCGGCAGCTGTTCCAGACCCTGGAGGACCGCTTCCCCGGCCATGGCAGCGACCCGATCATCGTCGTCGCCGAGATCAACCCATCGGCGCCCGAGGCCCGCGATTTCGTCGCCCGCGTCCGCGCTCTCCCCGACGTGGCCTCGGTCGCACCGCACCAGGGGGTGCCACCGGTGGTCACGGTCCTCGACGTCACCCCGGACGGCCCCAGCCAGGGGGCGGTCGCCACGCGGCTGGTCAATCAGATCCGCAACCTGGACCGCCCGGTGTCGGTGCAGCTGACCGGGTCGGCCGCCTTCCTGGTCGACTACCGCCAGTCGCTCAGCGCGCGGCTGCCGCTGGTGCTCGGGGTGATCGGGCTGGCCACAATGCTGCTGCTGTGGCTGATGACCGGGTCGGTGGTGGTGCCGCTGAAGGCGGTGGTGATGAACGTGCTCTCCCTGGGCGCCAGCTTCGGCGCGCTGGTGTGGGTGTTCCAGGATGGCCACCTGTCCGGGCTGCTCGGCTTCGAGCCGGTCGGCATGGTCGACATCACCGTGCCGGTGCTGGTGTTCGTGTTCGCCTTCGGCCTGTCCATGGACTACGAGGTCTTCCTGCTGTCCCGCATCAAGGAGGCCTGGGACACCGAAGGCGACAACGACCACGCGGTCGCGCTCGGCCTGCAGCGCAGCGGGCGGATCGTGACCTCGGCGGCGGCGCTGATCGTGGCGGTGTTCCTCGGCTTTGCCAGCGGCCAGCTGCTCACCATCAAGGAGATCGGGGTCGGCATGGCGATCGCGATCATCATCGACGCCACCGTGGTCCGCACCCTGCTGGTCCCCGCCGCCATGAAGCTCATGGGCCGCTGGAACTGGTGGGCACCCCCACCGCTGCGCCGCCTCCACAACCGCCTCGGCCTCCTCCACGAGACCGCACCGGCACCAGCCCCGCTCCCGGCCCCGGCGGAAGCAGAAGCCTCCACGCCGGAGCCGGTCCGCCGAGGCTAGTCGCGCCGCTGCCGCACCGGAGCTGGTCAGTGGATGCGGCGTCGGCGGCCCAGGATCGTGAGGGTGAGCCTGACGGCCACCCCGTAGGGACCGCTGAGCGTGGCAGAGGTGGCCGCGCCGCCGTCGCCGGAGGAGCCCGCCGTGCCGGTGCCGGCGTAGGTGCTGATCGTGCCGTCGGGCGTCACCTTGCGCACCACCGCCCCCTGTAACTGGGCGACGTACAGGTTGTACTTGGAGTCGATGGCCAGGCCCCACCGATTGTTCACGGAGGCCGCCGTCGCCTTGCTGCCGTCACCCGCCGTCGCCGCGGTGCCGTTGCCAACCGCGGTGACGATGATCTGCGCCGCCTGCTCCGACGCCACCGCGGGCGCCGTGGCCGACCAGAGCACGCCCAACACGAGCACACCGATCGCCAGCGGGACACGATGCCTGATCCTCACCATGTGGCTGTGCCTACATTTTCTCCGCGAGGTCTGACGACCACACGCCCAGCGCATGATCGGGGATTTTGAGGCTTACAATCCTAATGAGGAGTTTTACAGAATCACGATCATCAGGCGGGGATTTCGCCCGAGCCGCGGCCCGCTACTATCGGCGCATGCCGAATCGTGCCGTCGACCTGGTCGTCACCGACCTGGACGGCACCCTGGTGGACAGTAGCGAGCGCATCCACCCGCGCACGATCGCGGCGGTCCACGCGCTGGAGGGCGCGGGGATCCCAGTGCTGATCGCCACCGGCCGCCGCCCCCGCGCCACCGCCTGGGTGCTGGAGCCCGGCGGCATCCCCGGCCCGGCGGTGATGCTCGACGGGGCGCTGGGCCGCGACCTGCGCGACGGCCGCAACTTCCACGAGGCGGTGTTCCCGCCGGAGGCCGCCGCCCGCGTCCTCGCCGCCTTCCGCGCCGCCGGCCTCAGCCCGAGCCTGTTCGTCGAACGCCCCGGCATCGACATGGTGAACGGCGAGAACCCCGACACCCACCCCCGGCACCTCGCCCTCAACCTGCCCTGGGCGGTGTGCGACGACCTGGAGCGCGTGGTCGCCACCGAACCGGTCCGCACCTTCGCGGTCGTCGGCGGCGAAGCCGCCCGCCTCACCGAGGTCGCCACCGCCATCGGCCCCGCCGGCAGCGCCAGCGTCACCCCCGACCACCTCTACGGCGGCCACACCCTCCAGGTCCGCCCGCCAGGCACCAGCAAATGGAGCGGCGTCGAGTCCTTCTGCAAGACCCACAACCTCGACCCCACCCGCGTCCTCGCCGTCGGCGACGGCGACAACGACCTCGAACTCCTCACCGCCGCCTCCATCGCCGTCTCCATCACCGGCGCCTCCCCCACCGCCCTCGCCGCTGCCCACCACATCATCGAAGGCCCCACCACCGGCGGCTGGTCCGCCATCCTCGACCTGGTGTGACCCAGGACGCCCTCCTCAGGTCCAGTACTTAGGCCGGTGCAGGGTGATTCCAGTCGGCGTGTCGACCGTCGGCGGAAGTTGTGACTGACGGATCTTGTCGTCGCCGATGGCCATACTTCCGACCATGCTTGGCCTTCAGCCTATAGTAGAGGTTGAAACCGTCGACATAGGCCGCGACGCGGACCACAGGCGCCTTCCTGGTGATCGTGGCGTTTCATGAGGTATGCTCGGGTGCACCACGCCAGGGTGAGCAGCCCTGGCCCGACGGCCCCCCAGTGGGGCCGTCTCTAATTTGTCTCCAAGGCCTCGAAGTGTACCCGAACCACCCCAAACATCCGAACGGCACTCGGGGCGGCCGGGCCTGCTCCCAGCCACGCCCACCAAGTGGGGGCCTGTAGTCCGGTGCACCCATGACTTCACCGTCCCGTTCGGGACGCCGAGCAGGCGCACCACCTCGGCCTCGGGCAGGTCGAGGTGGAAGCGAGCATAGGGCGCTGCGCTGCCGTGCAGTCGGTACCTATAGCTACCTCGACCTGACCCCGCTGGGCCGGCAGCTGCATGTCACCCAGTTCTCGTATCACGACGACTACGACGCAGGCTCGTGACGGCGGACGAGCCGGGCTATAGGCCGTGGGCTGACAGGGCGTAGCGTCCTGGCGGCGTGCCGACGTGGCGCTTGAACTGGCGGGTGAAGTGGGCCTGATCGTAGAAGCCGACCTCTGCTGCGACCAGCGCGACCGGTTCCCCGCCCAGCAGGCGCTTGCGGGCGGCGTCGATGCGGCGGCCGATGACGTATTGGTGCGGCGCGATCCCGAAAGTCCGCGTGAAGGACCTGACCATGTGGGCCGGGGAGGCGCTCAGGGCCGATCCTGCCTGGGCGAGGGTGGTGGCCTTGAACAGATGCCCGTCGAGCAGGTCCCGCAGATCGTGCGCGAGCCGGGTGGGCGGCCGGTTCCCGGCGTCGATGCTGGATGGGTGGCTGCCCAGGTGTGCCCGCAGCCGGGCGCCGACGATCGCCAGGCGGGCCTCGGCCTCCAGCGCGTCGTCGGGCTGGCCGAGCGCCCGGTGCAGGGCCTGGATAGCGCAGTGCAGGGCGGGCTCGCGGATGTCCGGCTGGTCCACGGCCCGGCCGGCCAGCCGCTCGTCGAGCACGTCGGTTGCGATGTACAGGACCCGTTTGCGGAACCCGCTGCCGCTGGCGGCGCGGCCGTCATGCACGACGTGCGGGGGCAGGATCCCGACCCGATCGCCGCCCGCCACGGCCCCGCGATGGCGGCGCTCCAGGTCGTAGCGGATGCCGCCGTCGTCGATGATGAACACTGTCCAGGTGTCGTGTACGTGCGGCGGGTAGGCGTAGTCGACGAAGCGGGCGTGGAACACCTCGTGGATGCCCGCGACCGCTGGCTTCCACGCCCGGACCCACTCCGGTCCCGGTCCGGGCGACTGCCGAGCTGACAGCGACATGGCAAAAATCGTACAAGACCGGGCCCTGCCGGGCGTTGTCCACTGCGGTGCATGAGGAACGAGCTGCTTGGCCTGGCCGGCTTCGCGCTGGTCGTCACGATCACGCCGGGACCCAACAACACGCTGCTGCTGGCCTCCGGGATCCAGTTCGGGTTCACCCGGACCCTGCGCCACGTCGCCGGGACTGCTATGGGCATGGCCGTCCTGATCTTCGCCATGGCCGGAGGGGTCGGGGTCGTGCTGCTGGCGGTGCCCGGCGCCGATCTCGCCGTCAAGATGATCGGCTCGGCCTACCTTCTCTACCTCGCGTTCAGGATCGCCAGCAGCCACGGGGCCAGCCGGACGGCCGTCTCGCGGCCTCTTGGCGTCCTGAGTGGGGCCGCCTTCCAGTTCGCCAACCCCAAGGCGTGGCTGTTCGCCCTCGCCGCGGCGAGCACGTTCATTCCTCACGGTCTGGCGCCGGCGGCGGGAGCGCTGGTGGTCGCGGCGACGTGCGCGGTCGTGATCCTGCCGTCCGCGTCAGTATGGGCCGCCGGTGGCGCCGCGCTTAACCGCATCGTCGATGACGGGCAGGCCCAGCGGGTGATCAACCTCACTCTGGCGCTCATCCTGGCTGCGTCGGTGGCTTTCATCTGGATCTGATCCGCGTTATGAGCGCATTCAACCTGGCAAGCGGATTTATAGGCGTGATTGCCTTACTCAGCACTATCGGTGCAGAATTC
>WNGQ01001207.1_pt1 | contig 36306 bp, 37 predicted proteins | sample 5407661 | NCBI WGS metagenome assembly WNGQ01 (sample SAMN13153382, study PRJNA577476) | soil metagenome | isolation source: 60 cm soil or saprolite under Garry oak tree replicate 2 | place: USA:California | collected 2016-06-15 | reverse complement strand
GTGATTTCATTCAGCTCCGACGGCATGATTGTGAAATGATCAGCCGCTGGCGCATCGACATTCACAAAGGCCACTCTGCGGCGCTTCAAGAAATCTATTGTCGCTTTTAACTGATCGCCGGTCGCCCAGTTACGATTTCGAAATTCAATCGCCAACCGATAATCCCGCAGCATGCTGATCAAATGCTCGAGCTCTTCCAATTTGTGCGCGCGCGGCGAGAATGCAGGTGAGAGCTGCAAGAGAAACACGCCAAGCTTCCCAGCTGAACGCAGGACCGACATGGAGCGCAAGAAGAGATCGAGCATCGCTTCCTTCAAATCTGGCGTAAGCGTTACTTTGCCTTTTCCATCAATATCTGCGCGCTGTTGCAAATCTGGCGGCAACAATTTCGCAGCTGTCGAGTGAAACGAAAAGAGCTGGTGTAGTTTCACGTCGAAGGTGAACCGATCGGGCGTGGCCGCACACCAGCGCTCGACCATTCGCGAATCGGGCACGGAATAAAAGGTCGAGTTCACCTCGACCGTCTCAAAATATTGCGCGTACCAACCAAGCCGCTCATGCGGGCGGATTCCTTTGGGATACCAGCGCTGAACAAAACCCGGATCGGACCAGCTGGCTGTCCCGACGAGAATTCTGCCCAGATCGGAATCGTGAGAAGAGCTCTTTTTCTTTCCTCGCGCCATAGACTCAATGTGAGCGAAGCCAGGAATCTCTCAATTCAATGTCGCTTGTCATTTTTGAGGTTGATTTTGATTCGCGTTTCGGCATCTTCAACGCGCGGGGTGGAGCAGCCTGGTAGCTCGTCAGGCTCATAACCTGAAGGCCGCGGGTTCAAATCCCGCCCCCGCAACCAAATCTTCTTCCAAAGGTCAAATCCACTTGCCGCTGTTCATTCTGTAAGCGAACTATACGCCCGCCAATCGGCCGGGAAGATAATCCAGCGTAGCTCAGTGGTAGAGTCCCGACGTGCTCGGGATTAACCGATTGGCAGCTTGCCGGGCGAGAGTGAGTGGGCAAGATGTATATCCGTCGATTTTTAGCATTGAACGATCCAGCGTAGCTCAGTGGTAGAGCGATCGGCTGTTAACCGATTGGTCGTAGGTTCGAATCCTACCGCTGGAGCCACTCTTTATGTTCTGGGTGTACATCCTTCAAAATCCAGCCGGAAATTTCTACGTCGGCCACACCGACAATCTTGAGAATCGTGTTACAAATCACAATCGAACCGACAAAATCGCCGGGAAATTTACACGCAAAAACGGCCCGTGGACCTTGGGCTGGTCAGAAAAGCATCCCGATCGCTCCAGCGCTATGCGACGCGAGCGCGAAATCAAATCGTGGAAATCTGCACGCTTGATCCGAATTCGGTTGCTTGGATTGAAATCATAGCTCAGTGGTAGAGTCCCGAGACAGTCGGGATTAACCGATTGGTCGTAGGTTCGAATCCTACCGCTGGAGCCAAGAACGAATCACAGCGGGCACCGTGCTTGTCGGGAGCTACAAGTTTGGTGCGGAAGTGTTCTGGCGTCAGGGATTGACCCTTGAGTTCACCAACTCTGACCAAGACGATTTCATCAAGAACTTGATCACTGTGCGATGCGAATTGCGCGCAGCGCTGGCTGTGCCACATCCGTTGGCCTTTTGCTCAGTGACCGGGATGTAAAATTTTGCACGCTCCAGAGCTACAGTTGGGAGAATAAACGGTCTAAGTCATACCGTGGCTATTAATGGAACTTCCAATTGTGGTCGAGGGGCGTGCAAATTCAAAATAGTGAAAACAGGGAATCAAAAACATGTCCAAAGAAACAAGAGACCCATCGTGGTCCGTGGAAGAGACGATTGAATACTTGGCCCTGACCGTCGCGACGCTCCAACGCGAAAACCTTCAGCGGCGAGCGGAGATTCGGGCGCTACTAGCGGACCGATCGGGCGCTAAAGTGGCGAAATTCGGGCGCGTAGGCTTTGCGCGGGCGATCCTCGGACGCGGCTTGAATCACTTCATCTGCGCGGCGGCAGATCGTTAACTTTGTTGACCGAGGCGGCCTGGAAAGCGCGTGTCGTCGCTTTATAGCCCGACACAGTCGAGTACTCATACAGACCAACCGGACTTCCTGCTGCTTGGATTTTGTCGTGATCATAGAATCCTGGGAAGTTCCCGATAAGGAGTACGTGGGCGCCGTCTGGAATTCGCTCGGTGCCAAAAGAGTTCGTTTCCCGAACCCTAATTAACAATCCTTCATTGACGACTTGCATGACTGTTCCGTAGATCAATTGTTGCGCCCCGGCTGGCCGCTGATCTAGCGCACCGCCGTGCGTGGAAGATGAACCGCCTGGTCGTTGATCGAGCGCCGTCCCGTGCGTGGAAGAGGCGACCGGTTGCCGCTCCGCTGGCGCCGGTTGCGGAGCGGGGTGTTCCTTCTGGTACTTCTCTCTTTCTTCGGTTCGTTGTCGTTCTGCTTCCTTTTGCTGCTTGTAAAGAGCCTCCTGACCGGCAGTTTGTTCGGCGGAGTATGCCTGGCTCTTGGCGGCATCATAATGAAAGCGTTCCTGAACCTCTTTCGGCAGTTCATTGAAATAAACTTTCGAGATTCCTGATTTGCTGCCGAGCACGAGGCCATCCGGTTCGACTCGTTTCACTGTGACGTTTTTGTATTCTTTTCCGTTAATCGTTTTGAAATCGTCAGCGAAGGCGAGCGACGCCAAACACAGAATAAAAAACGGGAGAAACCTCATTCCCGGAGATTCTCCCAAAAATTGCCCACAGCCGTCAATTCAGGATATTGTCGTTGGTTTTATGAAAACATTTTGGCCCGTCCTCGGTGCCATATTGGCCGCGGCGCTGATCATAGTGGCAATTAAGATGTTCTATAATCAGACCGAGGCAACGCGCGTAGCCGATGAAAATTTCCAGAAGGAGATGACTCGTGCAGATGATATAATAAGAGTTTATAAAAATGCTTTTGCTTCGCCGAGTCCCTCGCGAAACCTGCGAAAAACAGTAACGCCCACACCGTCGCCAAGCCCTTCGCTACAATTGCCGCAAACGGTTACGCTTACACAAGACGTTTCGATACAACTGCCGAAAGGCAATGTCGTTCTCAGGCCCGGAACCACTGTCCAACTTGTTTCCTTGAATGGCGCGAATGTTCAAATCCGCTATATGGATGCTGATTACGAAATCCCAGTCTCAGCCACCGATCTAAAATTTTAACCGCGCGCGCTTTCACCGGCCATTTCACCGGTCTATGGCTCGCGCGCGGATTTTAATCCGAAACGCTCCGACGCACTAAAAACCGGCTCTACGCCAGGTAAAACGCGCTCTCTCTGAGTGCTCTCGCGCACCGCAAAAAAAAATCCGGCAATCGGTTAATCCCGACAACGTCGGGACTCTACCACTGAGCTACGCTGGATCGTTTCCGCGCTCGAATTGAGAGCCGTATATCTTGCCCACACGCCGTTGCGCGGCAAGTTGTACTTTAATTCAATCAAAATCGATGTGGAAAAACAAACGTCATGTCTTGATTATTCAGATCGATCGGCTCAGCTGTGGCGCAACATCAATGTGACCCGGCTGGATCGCGCACGCGCGACGAATACAAATAAACTTTTCCGAAACAAACTTTCGTAACCTTTCGACTCCAACTGCTGTCTTTCCGTAAGGGGGTAACCAATGGCCATTCGCGCGCTCTTTAGACGACTATTCTCCAGCGAACCCGTCAGGCGCGCTCTGGTTGCGTCTTTCATCGTGATGATTTTCCTGGGCGGCGTTCAACTACGTCGCTGGACTGGGGAAAAGACGAGGCATGTACGTTTTCAGCACGACATCGTCAACGGCTTTTACTGGGGCAGCGAGACGTTGGCAGAAGCGCGTAAATTATCGCCCGACGGTAGCTCGGACGAGCCCTGGCCTGCATTTTTCCGAGGTTATTTGGCACTCTATGATCGGGTAAAAGACGACGCTTACGAGAAGGATTACGGCCTCGATTATCCTCCGTTGCGACTCCTCGCGATGTCAGTCTGGGCAAAGCAAGTGCGCAGTGAATTTCCTGGAGTCGATGACGGACACCCAAAGCTCGTCAACCCGCTGTTGAAGATGAATCTATTATGCGAACTGATTTCAGCAGTCGCAATTTTCCTTCTGGTCCGCTTCTGGGTGCGACGCTCGGACCGCGCGACGCGGTCACCGTTCCTGCGGGGTTTACCACGACGGCATCGCGCTTTCATTTGCGGTTTGGCAGCGGCCAGCGTTGCCTGTGGCCGCAATGGGACGTATGGATCGTGCCGTTTTATCTCTTCGCGGTTCTCGCAGCGTTAAAAAATCGCTGGTTCCTGTGTGGTGCTCTGCTCGCCGCGGGTGCCATGTTCAAAGGACAGCTTTTGTTCGTCGCGCCTTTTTTTGTTCTCTGGCCTTTGTGGCAAAAAAGATGGACCCGCACGCTGCGCATGCTTGCCGGCTTCATTGCAACGGCAGCGTTGATAGTTTCTCCATGGCTTCTGCGCACTCCGGTGGCCTGGATTGCCGTCGCGGCTGTCGCCGGCCTTAGCTCGTTGTTCCTTCTGAGACGCGGGTTGCTGCATCGAAGCGCGTGGATCGCCGGGGTGATCGGGTGCGCAGCATTTGTAATTGGCGCCTTCACCGGTGGAAGCTTCAGCTGGCTGCAAATCGGTTTTGTTTATGGCAGCGAGCATTATCCCTATCTTTTCATCAGTTCTTGCTACAATCTTCCATCGCTTCTTTCCAATGTCGGTTGGTCGCTGAAAGATCCCTTCTGGTCAGCGCATTTTGGATCCCTACATTTCAATCTCACGCTGCAGTGGACCCTGCGCCTGCTTTACCTCGGCGCACTGGCGCTTTGCGCGCGCGGCGTCGCGCGACACATGCGCGATCGCGATCCGCGCGCTCTGATTGCAATCGCCACGCCATGGCTCCTGATGTTCGCGCTGCTGGGTCAAATGCACGAACGTTATCTGATGTGGGGCGCAGTCATTAGCGCCGTCGTGCTGGGAGTGAGTGTTAGATTGAGTATGATTCATTTTATCATCTCGGCTGCGAGTACGTTGATGATCGTGCACGTGATGCTGATCGATAAGAAGCTCCAGGCGACGCTCCCGGCGATTGATCTGCTCAACGACATTCGACCTTACGCGTCAGGCCTCGTGCTGGCTTGCGTAACCGTTTGTCTGTGGAACATGCTTTCAACGCGCATCCCGGTTCTCCAACGTCGACGGGCCGAACCGGCCGGGGTGCCTTCCCTCTCGTTGGGACCAGAGCCGGAGGAAGTCTGAGCTGCCTGTAAACGTCAATGCCAGAAGTCCAAACGGAGTCTGTCAGGCGAACCTATCAACACGCGGATCTTTGTTTGCCATCTTGAGCAACTTACTGCCGAGCGAGTCGCCGAAATAAAAATATTCCGAGCATGATAAAAAGGACGTTTGGAAACCAGACAAGCAGCTCGGGGTGGACTCTTGGGTTTCCGCGCAGAGTGTCACCAATAATCACGAATAGAAAATAACTGACCGCAACAATCAATCCCATGGCGAAACCAATCGAGGTCTCCCGGCGGTGCGCGGTTACACCCAGCGGCACGCCGATAATTGCAAATGCGATGCACGCGAAGGGAAACGAAAAGCGTTTGTTTATTTCTGTCCGGCTGGCGCTGCGCTCCCGCTGGTTTTCACTTTTTAATTGATCGAGCAGTTGTTCGATCGACAACGCAGAACGGCTCGGCCGTTTTTTCTCCTTCTCATACAACTCCTCGAGGCTGATGGGCAGCGTACCTTCTGCCATATTGATTCCATCGCGAATCTTCGTCAGGTCCGTCGGATTTTTTTCGTCGCGCTGTTGGTAACGCGCCTTGTAAAGGTGCATGAGGATCTGCTTGTTCGGCAAATCCGCCTCGAGCATGCCAGTGTGCGCATACGTGACTTTCACCGGAAGCGAATCTTGATTCAATTCAAAGACGGTGATGTTTTCGAGCTTGTTACCCTCTTTCTTCCCCACATAAATTTTTCGCCCGGGAAATTGATCAATTACCTGATCGCTGCCAAAAAGCGCCATCGGATTGCGGGTCGCGAGATCGAAAATGGTGCTGCGCAGTTTTTCCTGGGCAGCCGGTGCGGCTTGCACGTTAAGCCAAAGGCAGATCACCGTGCAGGCGAGCGCGATCACAGCGAGCGGAACGCAAACGCGCGAAATGCTCACGCCATTCGAGCGCAGCGCAATCAGCTCGTTATCGGCAGAGAGCCGGCCGAACACGAGCAGGATGGCAGTCAGTAATCCCCAGGGAATGGTGAAAATGAGCGAAAAAGGCAGCACATAAGCAATAAACGTGATGAGGTATTCCATCGGCACGTCGTGGTTCACCAGCAAAGGAAGAAGTTTGCGAAATATGTTGCCGACGACGAGCACCAGACTCAGCACCGCGATGGCAAATGCGACGTTGACCAGCAACTCGCGACTAACAAATCGGTCGATCAGTTTCATGTCTTAGTGCCGCAAATTAGCACAGATTGATCTTGGGAGCGCGCGCGGCTCGCGTGCTAATGCCCGTCGGGCTCGGACTTTCGGCGGCCTCGCCGAAACGAACTTCTCTCTTCAATCGACTTTCGCTTCAGAGAGAACTTCGCTAAGATGAAAGCCACATGCAGATCGACACGTACGATGTCGCCATCATTGGTGGAGGACCGGCTGGTAGCACTGCCGCGACATTGCTCGCGCGCGCCGGGCGGCGTGTCGTTGTCTTCGAACGCGAAAAGTTTCCCCGTTTTCACATTGGCGAATCGCTCCTACCCTTTAGCGTCCAAGCATTTGATCGCTTGGGCGTGCGCGAAAAGCTCGATCGCACGTTCCTGCCAAAGTTCGGCGGCGAAATCGTGGCGGCGTGCGGAACCAAGGGCGTGAAATTCTATTTCAAAGACGGCTATCGCTCACGTCGGGATCGCGCCTATCAAGTCACGCGTTCCGAATTCGATAAACTCCTTCTTGATCATTCGCGTGAGAACGGCGCCGAGGTCCACGAGGAAACAGAAGTTAAGAAAATCGTCTTCACGCCCGATTGCGTGAGAATCGATATCGCAACTTCGGCCGGCGCGACCGATACGTTCGCCGCCAAGTATCTGCTCGATTGCAGCGGCCGGCAGACGATGCTCGGCAGTTTCTTCAAGCTTAAAAAGAACTACAATCATCTCCAAAAATTTTCCGTCTTCGCGCATTATGAAAATGTTGATCGCGCGCAAGGAATCGACGGCACGCTGATCCGGATGGTGCGCGGACTCGATCGCTGGTTTTGGATGATCCCGCTAACGCAAACGCGAATGAGCGTCGGCGTCGTCATGGACACCACCACGTTTCGCGCGATGAAGCTTTCACCCGAAGCTGCGCTGGAAAAATGCATCGCCGAGCAACCGACGGTGCTCGAGCGGATGCAGCGTGCCGAGCGCGTTTCGCCTGTTTATTCCGCAGGCGATTACTCGTATCGAAACACAAAGCTTTTCGGCGATCGCTGGCTGCTTGTCGGCGACGCCGCAGGATTCATCGATCCAGTTTTTAGCAGCGGCGTTTTCTTGGCAATCATGTCCGCGGAAAAAGCGGCGGACACCCTGAATGAAGCTCTGTGCGATGAATCGCGGAGATATCGCTTGTTTAAAAATTATTCCCGCAGCGTCAATCGGATCATGGATATTTATCTCACGTTTGTGACCTCGTGGTATCGGCACGGAAAGGAATTCGTCGAGGTCTTTCTCAATCCCACCGACACCATGCAGATCGCCGCAGCGGTCAATGCCGTGCTTGCCGGCAACGCAGGCAAGAATTTCCAGATCAAATGGCGCATGTGGCTTTTTTACTTTTTTGTTAACGCACAACGCTATTTGCCGTTGTCGCCGCGCCTCACACTCGTGCCTAAGAGAGCAGAAGCGCCAGCGCCTGTCGAAACAGTTGGCGCTGCGCCATGACGGCGAAATCCCGGACGATTGAGAGTCCTGGCCTGAGTGAAAGTCCTGCCCTCAGCGAGGCCGAACGGATCAACCACGTCTACCTGACTTGGTTTCTCGCGCTTACTTCTTTTTACGTAATAAGTTGTGCAACCATCTCGCGCCATCAATTTTCCGATCCGATAGCCAATTGGCAGATCAAAAGCGGGCAGCTCATGTATCGAACGGCGGCGACGACGCTCATTGGTGATGTGATTGTCCGTTTTTCAAAGGCCGGTGATTTTGAATTGACGTTATCAAAAGGCCCGGGCGTAGTGCTGTTATCCTTGAGACAGGATGCAGGCTTCGCCGAAGTCAAAGGGCCATTCGCCCGCGGCGGTTGGTCTGGTCCAGTCGAACGAGCGCCGCAGCAACTACGCGGCTGGCTCGGTTTGCGCGACAAGCTCATTCACTCGCAAGATCGACAGTCGGTGCGATACGTCGCCGGCAACGAAACGTTTCTGTTTCGGTTTTGACGCGAGAACTGGAGGTCGGGCATCCTGCCTGACTCGGCCGGCGGGCTTCCAGCCTGCCGGATACGCCGAGCAAGATGCTTGTTAGCCGAGACAGCCTGGAAGGTTATCCTCCAGTCCGTTGGCTTCCCCCATCCGATTGCACTGCATTTGATCCTGCTGCTATACATGCGCCATGCGCGTCAGTGATTTCATCGCCCGAATCATAACGCAGCGACGCGCGCTGGTTTGGTGCGGCGCGGCTGCGCTCGCGGTCGCTTGCATCACGATCCTGGTTACCTCGCTGCGCCTCGATTCTGATGTGCTCAACATTTTGCCCGGCGGTTTCCGCTCGGTGCAAGGATTGAAGACTTATGATCGCGAGTTTGAGCAAACCCGGGAGCTTACCTTCGCGCTTCTCTGCAATCCGAACGATGTTGGTAAACTAGAGAATTTCGCCCCCGCCTTCGCTGAAAAATTGCGGCAGCAACCGTGGTGCACGCGAGTCCTGGCGGGTTCGCCGATGGCGACACCGGATGGAATTCGTGATCTGCAATCGATCGCAGCACCGCTCCTTATGAATCTTGAGCCAGGCGCCTTCAATGAGACGATGTCGATGTTGCAACCGCAGAAAATCCGCGATCGGCTCCATCGATTGCACCAGCAGATCGAAGCGGGCTCGCCCCGGGCAGAGTTCGAACTCTCATTTGATCCGCTTGGTTTGATCGCACCGGCGCTCAAGCCCTTTGCAGAAAGCACCGCGATCGAACAAGAGCAGCCGCTTACCTCACCAGACCGGACGATGCGCATTTTCCTCGCAGTGACTAACCAGTCGTCGATTAGCGCATTCGAATGCCAACGGTTGATGCGCCGCGTAAACGCATTCCGTGCGACTGCGCACGAGGGATGGGACGGCGGCCCCTTGGAAGTTCTCGTGACGGGGCGTTCGGCGTTCGTTTCGGAAATTTCACTTAGCATGCGCTATGACATCCTCGCGACACTGGCGGGCTCAGTTGTGCTGGTGGGCAGCATCTTCTTTGTCGGTTTTCGACGATGGCTGCCGTTGCTGGGTATGGGATTTTCGCTTCTCCTCTCCTGTTTGGTGGCGCTCACACTTGGCTTGCTCATTTTTGGACGCCTCAGCATGGTGAGCGTGGGATTTTGCGCCATTCTCGTTGGTCTGGGCGTTGACTTCGCGATTCTCACCTTTGGACGGTATCAGCAGGCGCGCACTGATGGAGAGTCGCATCGTCAAGCCATTGCGACGTCGGTCGCAAAACTTGGCAAGGCCGTTTTTTTTGGCGCGCTCACGACCGCGGTCGGGTTTCTCGCCCTCGTGCTAAGCGGATCGATGGGTTTCTCCCAACTCGGAGTGCTGATCGCAATTGGCATTTTCGTTGCCGGCCTGTTTATGTGCTCGATTTTATTTCTGTTCATTCGGGAACAACAGGCGCCCGTTCGTCATGATTGGGTCTTTGAGATCATAAAAAAATATGTGCGTTGGGCTGTGCGGCGCCCGGCGCCCGTGCTAATTTTTTCAAGCGCGCTCTTGTTATTACTGACTGCGATCGGCTTTTCGCCAATTCCGCCGCTTCACTTCGAGGCGAGCACCCGGTCTCTCGAACCGAAAAACAGTCGGGCGAGTATTGCCCTGCAGAAGATCATGCACAAAATGCCGATGCGCTGGGAACCCGTGCTGGCAGTCGTACACGCGACGAATCCGCAGGAATTGCACGACGACTGGCAAAAAATTGCCGCGCATTGGAGTAATCTCCAAGCGGCGGGCAAAATCAAAAGCTTCTCCACACCAGCGGCCCTTTGTCTCTCGCCGAAGTCGATGCAGAGAAATCGGGAACAGTTGAGCGCGATCAATTTTCCAGCCACGCACGAGACACTTAAACAAACTCTCGACGCCGAAGAATTCAGCCGTGATGCATTCGCATCGGCTTTCACATTGCTCGATAATTTGCAGCATCTTGTCGATCCAGACACACCTCTGCCAAACTGGCGCGCGCAATTGCCAAAATCATCAAGCTGGTGGTTTTTGGTCGATCGCTATTTCGGGCAGGATCCGTTGCTCACCACGGGATTCGTTACCACCAATCAACCGGTCTCGACGCACGCACAGCGCGAAGACCTCGGGCGCAATCTGCCAGTGGCCGGGATTCAGATGATCTTGACGGGCTGGAGCTACGCTCTAGCGGATCTCTTGCCATGGTCGCACCGGCAACTCCTGATCATTAGCGCATTAATGGCGTTTTTTGACGTGTCACTGCTGGCGATCCTGTATCGCGACTTGCGTCTGTGGATTATCCAAGTCATCACCCTTGCGTTCGCGATCGGGGCGATGATTGCTTCGATGAAGTTGCTGCACCTCGATCTGAACATGCTCAACGTCCTTTCGTTTCGTCTCGTGTTGGCGATCGGCGTGGACTACGGAATTTATGTTGTGCTTGTCTGGCAGAAAACGCGTGAGATCGAGCACGATGTCGCGGGCGTGGTTAAACCAGTCGTGCTCGCAGGATTGACGGCGGTCGCCGGCTTCGGCTCATTAGTGCTCGCGAAGAATCCGGCGCTAAGCAGCTTGGGGAGCGCGTGTGCAATCGGCATCTTCTGGAGCCTGGTGGCGACAATTTTCTTCACGCTGCCAGCAATGGCGGCGGCTGAACCGAAGCCGTGGCACGAAAATAAAATCGACAGCGATTAATCGACTGGAGCTAATGCGCAGGATTTTCTTTATTGTGATGGGTCTGATTTGCCTGCCGGGTTTTGCCAGGGCGGAAGCAGTTCCGGACGCGGAAGTAAAAAACCTTCTGGCCCGAATTCGGGAGAACCGGATTACGCAGGCCGATTTCCAGGAGGAAAGGATTATCCATTTGATGAAGAAACCGATCCTGAGTTCGGGGAGGGTCTGGTTTCAGCCGCCGAACAAATTCCGGCGTGAAGTGAAAGGCAGTTCGCCGAGCCTCACTGTTAGCGATGGCCATCAGCTCTGGATTTATTATCCCAACTTTAAATCGGCTGAGCGTTATCCACTGGGGAAACGTTCGCCGCTCGATTCCACGGTGGCAGCGATCAATTCCGCATTGAATCTGGAGAACGTTGAAAACACTTTCCAAATCACTGCCGCAAAGATCGACAAAAGATACGAGCTAGTGTTGACGCCGCGCACAGCTTCAATGAAGCGAGTGTTTCAAAAGCTTGATCTGCGAATCAATGACAATCTGCAGGCCGATCGCACGAACATGTTGCTGCCGAATGGCGATCGAATTGTGACCACGTATTCAAACCAGACACGCGCACCGCTGCCTCCATCGACGTTCGAATTCACCCCGCCGCCCGGCACCGACATTACAACGCCGCTCGGCCGATGACGATGGATCGAGCAGTCTCTTGCTCGATTCTAATTTAGGCGGCAAAGCCGTATCGTTTTGGCATCGCCTGATGAAGCGGCCGATCCACCTTTTGCTCGACCGCTGAGCGACAACAATCTAGAACAATCCTCGATCATGCTACGGATTTGGTTCGCGGTCATTGCTGCGACAGCAGGCACACTTGTGCCCACTTTGGGCGCCGATTCGACCCAAGCCGATGATTCCCATCGAATCGTTTCCCACATTGCGCGGCAGCCCGTTCATTCAACCGCGATCGCAAAGATTGGCTACAGCAAGCGCCGCCACATCCTCGAGATCGAATTCGTAAATGGCGCTATTTATCGTTATCTCGACGTGGCCCCTTCGGTCTATCGCGATCTAATGTCGGCCGAATCAAAAGCACGGTTTTACGATTCCAACATAAGGAGGCATTATCGTTCCGTTCTGGTCCGGCCGCGGCAAAAGGAACAAACTGACAATTGACTCCGAAAGCTTTCGCGAGTTGAAAAAGCGTTGGCGTTTCAAATTCGATCAGGCGAGGCAGCGATTCCTCCTCACTTCCACCGAAAAACGAGTCGTGCTTTTCGTCCTGGTGGCATTCGCGCTGGGCTTGGGCACCAAGTGTTACCGCGACACCCATCCGTCATCTATCTCCCCCACCCCAACTCGCGACAAACCCCTTTTCAATCCGCCGACGTCTAATCCTGGTAGGACACGTCTCCGAGAGAGCTCGCGAGCAACAGATCCGCCGGGCGCGCCGACCGTCACGTCCGCGCGAAAGCGAACGCAAAAACCTACGCCGCCTTAAATTCGTTTACGATTGCCTGCAGCGTTTGCTTCGCATCCCCGAAGACCATGCGAGTGTTCTCCTTGAAAAAGAGCGGGTTCTCCACGCCGGCAAAGCTGGGATGCCATCGAGCGCTTGAGTGCAAAAACGTTGCGCGCGTGATCTACGTTAATGAATGGCGTATGCGGGCGGTCCTCGGCGGCCGGGGTCACCGGCCCCGGCTTTAACCTCTCCATTTTCCCCATATGCCTGTTTGCGAAAGGCATCGTTCCCACGGATCATTTCGGAGTGACGGAGCACGTTGACGCGTTCACAAAGCAGATTTGTGAAGTTATCGTAGGCAAGAATCAGGCGGTAAAGCTCGCAGTCGCCAGTCTGCTGGCGCGCGGACACCTCTTAATTGAAGACATCCCGGGCGTAGGCAAAACAACGCTCTCCCAAGCGTTGGCGCGCTCGCTCGCGCTTGCCTTTCAACGCATCCAATTTACCAGTGACCTGCTTCCCGCCGATATTCTCGGCAATTCCATCTTCGATCGGGGCGAGCAACGCTTCGTGTTTCATAGCGGCCCGCTCTTTTCGCAAGTCGTCTTGATCGACGAGGTAAATCGCGCGACTGCCAAAACGCAAAGCGCGCTGCTTGAAGCAATGGAGGAACACCACATCTCAATCGATGGCGTGACGTATGAGTTGCCCGAGCCCTTTTTTGTGATCGCGACGCAGAATCCGCAGCATCAAGTCGGCACTTTTCCGCTGCCCGAATCTCAGCTCGATCGCTTTCTGATGCGGATCGAACTGGGCGTGCCAGACCGCGCCAGCGAGCGCGCCATGCTTCTGGGCATGGATCGCCGCGAAATGCTTAAGGAATTGAAACCGGTGTTTAGTATACGAACATTGCTCGAAATTCAAGATAACGTACGAAAGGTGCACGCTTCATCCGCGCTGCTCGATTACTTGCAGGATTTGCTCGATGCTTCGCGGCAACGTCACAGCACAGGGTTGTCCCCGCGTGCAGGCCTCGCTTTGTTGCATGCATCCCAGGCTTGGGCGCTGATGAACGGACGCGATATGGTGCTTCCCGAAGATATTCAAGCGGTGGGAATCGCAGTCATGGCGCATCGGCTGGGACACGATATCGAGCAGTCCGGACAGAGCGGGCGCACACTGGCTGATAACCTGCTGCACAGCGTGCCGGTCCCGTGAAAGAGAGAAAATTCTCAGTCGTCTATCCGACCGCAAGTTTTGCCGGCCTGCTGTTTGTTCTGGCCGCGATGTGGTACGCGGCGTCCAGTCAAAATAGTCCAGCAGTTTACCTGCTCCTCTTCGCCCTGACTGCGGTCTTTCTAGTTTCAATTCCGCACACCCTGATCAATCTCGCAGATGTGACGATAGCGCTTGAATCCGTGAAGCCGGCGTTTGCGGGCCAGGAGGTCTCGCTATCGGTCGAAGTTATGAACCGATCCCGTGCGACACGCCATGGAATTAACCTCGCTCTGGCAGGCTCCGGCAGAGAGCGCAAACGCATCGACCACGTTCCGGCCGGCAAGGCCGCTCGTGTGGCGCTTCGATTTCCCGCACGGCAGCGAGGCGAGCATAAGATAGGAACGTTGTGCCTAACAAGTGCATATCCACTCGGTTTTGTTCGCGTTTTAAAGAAATTTGCGGCCTCTCAAACCTATCTTGTGTATCCTAAACCTGCGGGAGATCTTCAGCTCCCGTTGAGTCGCGCACGCGCGCCCCATAGCCGGCCACAAGCGGACCTCGGAGAGGGCGACGACTTTGCGGGAGTCCGTGCCTACGTGCCCGGCGAGTCGCAACGTCACATTGATTGGAAAGCCGTGGCGCGCGGGCAGCCGCTCATGACCAAACAATTTGCAGCCGAGGCGGAGGACTCTGTGCATCTCGATTTTTCTGCTTTCCATTTTGCGGACGTGGAAGATAGGCTGTCGCAGCTCGCGCTTTGGGTGATCGAAGCCGAACGCACGCGGCGTCCCTACGGTCTTCGTCTGCCAGGCACTGAGATTCTACCGGCTGTTGGACAATCGCATTTTCAACAGTGCCTGCGCGCACTCAGCCTATTCCAGTGAGGACACGAAGGGATACGAGTATTCCACGGCGACCGCTGCTTTGGCTGGCGGCCGCATTGCTCTTCACGCTGCCTCCAATGTTTGGTTCTCTCGCGACCTGGGTCCCATGCCTGTTTCTGCTCGCGCTCGCGATGAAATTTTGGATGGAACCAAAAGGGTACCGCCTTCGCTTTGCAACTTTAAAACTGATTCTCGCGGTAGTGGCACTCGCCGGGATTTTCTTCAGCTACGGATCTCTGAAGGGCGTTGCGCCGGGCGTGTCCCTTCTTGTCGTTCTAATGTCGCTCAAGATTCTGGAAGCGCACACCGCGCGTGAATTCCAGGTCATGGTAATGATGGCTTGGGTGCTTTGTCTTTGCGGATTTTTTCTGTCTCAGGACTTCGCGATCGCGCTTTGTCTCCTGGCCGCATTCGCGTTGCTACTTGTCGCGCTGATACAGTTTCATCGCGGACCGTCACCCGGGTCTTTCTGGTCGCCGCTAAGTGCGACTTGCAAGCTCCTTGCTCAGGCGGCGCCGCTCGTCGTCTTGCTGTTTCTTTTGTTTCCCCGAATAAATACCGGTTTCCGGTTTGAAATTCTCGATGCCCGTTCGGCGACTTCCGGTTTTCCTGGTCGACTTTCTCCGGGCAGCATCGCATCTCTTGCAAATTCTTCGGATATCGCTTTCCGCGCAGAGTTTCCTGACAGTAGAACTCGACCGCCTGGCCCGATGTATTGGCGCGGGATAGTCATGTGGCATTGCGAAGGTATGGAATGGCGAGGTCCGTATGCTCCCCCACCAATCCCTCATTCCTCCAGGCTCGGCGCGCCCGACGGTCGCGCCCTACCAGCTCAATCCTCAAGCGGTAAGGCGATTCGACAGCGAATTACGCTCGCGCCGCATGGTGCACACTGGATGTTCGCGCTTGATCGGCCGTTTGAAGCCCCTCCTGGCGCAACGCTTGCGAATGGCAATTATCTCTGGAGCGTTTCGCCGATTCGAAAAGTGCGCCGGTATCAGGTCATTTCATCTCCTGAGGTTACGGAAAAGGAACTTCAGCCGCATGAACGTCAGGCAGCGCTCAAGCTGCCGGCGTCGATCAGTCCGGCCATGCGCGAGTTAGCACAATCCTGGACCGCCCAGAATTCCAATCCGCGTGCTACAGTAAACAACGCGCTCCAGTTTTTCCGGACGAATGGGTTTCGGTATTCGTTGTCGCCGGGCGAATACAAGAAGAACGATCTAGACGAATTCCTCTTTCATCGTCGAGTTGGCTTTTGCGAACACTACGCTGCCAGTTTCGCCACCCTGATGCGAGTGGCCGGAATTCCCGCGCGCGTCGTCGTCGGTTATCTGGGGGGTGAGTACAACGATCTGGGGCGATTCTTTCTCGTGCGACAGGCGGACACCCACGCCTGGTGCGAGGTTTGGCTGCCGGATAGTGGATGGACACGAGTGGATCCAACCAGTGCAGTTGCGCCTGGACGAGCGAGTCTCGATCTCAACTCGTTTCTGGAGAGACGCACCGCTTCCGAAGAAATGGGAACTCGCCGAAGCGCGTTCGTCACAGAGCTGACCCGGTCGGCAATATTCACCAACGTTCGGCTCGCGTGGGAGGCGGTCAGTTACGAGTGGGACACTCGCCTCCTTGGTTTCGATGCCGACGTACAGGAGGCATTGCTGGCCTCCTCGGGAATCGCCAACCGCGGCTCGTTCTTCCTGATCACCGAAATCCTGGTTGTCGCCGCGGCTCTGCTCGTAATTTATGCCGTCTGGATGCAACTGCGGACGCGCGCGCGCGCCGACCGGGTTAAAGCGTTGTATAAGCGCTTTTGTCGCAAGGCTGCCCACCTTGGCGCGCGGCGCGATGCATGGGAGGGTCCATCAGATTTCTCGAGACGGGCCGCCCAATTGTTGCCTAAGGAATCCGAGCGCATCCGACAGATCTCGAATACGTACATTGCGCTGCGCTATTCGCCCAAGTCAGCCACTATCATTCTCGACAGATTCGCGAAGGAAGTAAGTGCATTTGCCGCCCACAGCCGCCGCTGATGGCTGATTCCCTTCTGAATTGCACGTTGGACGTTTGTTTCCCTAGAAATATTTTTCCGGAACTGGATGCTCCGTACTTTCGTGCTGCCAATAGATGGTGACGATCCACCAGCGACTGCTGCCGTAGAACAACTGGATGCTATTGATCCCCCGCATGAACGGTTCGGGATCATCTACGTTGTGGCGCGATTCGTACGTGCTCCAGACATGCGCGATATGTCCGAATTGTTCGGTGCGCCGCGCAATTTCGCGCTCAAAGAATCCGTTCTTCTCCAGGAAATCCCCGACGCGCGCGATGAAGCCGTCGATATCCAGCATGTGCGGCGTGATCTCGCCGCCGAGGCTTATCTCCCCGGCATTTTCCGCAGTCGGAATTAAGCGCGCACCGGGAATGAACAACGAGCGCTCTCGGTTCCAATCACGCTTACCCGGCGGGCCTGAAATCGAATCGTAAGCAGCCGTGATAATTGCGTCGATTGACTCGACATCAGCTGGATTAGCTTCTGACTTCGACATTGGACGTCGACCGTTCGATGTTTTCTCTACCGTCCCTCAACTCTCAACTGTGAACTCTGTTTGACTACGCTAAGCACCTTCATTGCCGCGTTATGCCCAGGAATACCGCTGACCGCGCCGCCGCGCAATGCGCTTGAGCCACAGAGAAACACATTCTCGTACTCCGTTTCGACCCCCCACCTGCCGGCCTGTTCTTTTCCCTCGACAAAAGGAAAAGTCGGCGCGTTCTGAAAGATATTTCCACGATACATACCCAAAGCATCCTCGATATCGACAGGGCTCTTGCTTTCAATGCAAAGGCTGCCATCACGCGCGACCGCGAGATAATCTTCCAGCGGCTCTTCCAACCACTGATTCATGCCTTCGATGAATTTCTTCTCCGCGAGTTTTCGCATCGTATGGTTGTCGCGTGCAAACAAACTCCACGGCGTATCGAGGCCGAACAATGTCATGGTGTGAAAGCCCTGTTTACGCAGGTCTGGCGCGAGAATGCTGTCGTCGGTCAACGTGTGGCAATAAACTTCGCACGGAATTTTGTCCGGCAGTCGGCCTTGGTGCGCACGATCGTAGCTGACATTCATTTGCTTGTAGCCTTCGTCGCAATGAAACGTTCCGCAGAACGCCTCGGCCGCCGCGTAACGTGTCGCCTTCAATTTCGGCAGACGGCGAAGGAGCATGTTAATTTTAAACATGGAACCCTCATCCGTGGAGTCGGGCTGAAATAGTTTTCCGACAAACTTCGCCAACACGTTCCGCCCAAAATTCACCAGAAGATATTGCGCTCCAACCGTCTCCCTCTTTCCATCAACCTCAAATTCCACGCTGCGGTTTTTCCCGCTCACGTCGAGCGCGCGGATATCGACATTCGTTAACATTTCTGCGCCGGCTTTGCGTGCCGCCTGTTCCAACTCGCTCGCTACGGCGCCCATGCCGCCGACCGGCACCTTCCATTCGCCGGTCTTATTGCCAATCACGTGATAAATGAAACACCGGTTCTGCACCAGCGATGGATCGTGCGGATGCGTGAAAACGCCGATCTTGGCATCGGTGAACACGAGCCCGCGCACCAGATCGTTTTGCAAATAACGTTCGATCGCGTTCCCGATCGGTTCCTCTGCCAGGCTGCGCCACGCTTCGCGCGAAACAGCATCGACATCGAACCGCCGCCGGAATTCCGCTTTCGCAACAAGCGGCTCCAGCATCGTGTCCCAGACCTGCTCGGCGAAGACGCGAGAGAGATTGTAAAATTTCTTCATCTGTTCGTACTCCGTGTCATTCCCGGTCAGGTCGAATATCGAACGACGACTCATCTCTTCGGAGACATTGCTCAAGAGCAAACCGTCGTGGCGCTCATTCTGCACATATGGCGTAAACGATGCAGTGACGCGTCGGCGCAGCTCGAGGTTCAGCCCGAGATCGCGAATAATCTTTTCCGGGAACAAACTGACGAGATAGGAATATCGCGACAGCCGCGCGTCATAATCGGGGAACACTTTCTGAGAAGTCGTTGCCCCGCCGATATAGTTGTTCTTCTCGAGAAGCAGCACACTCAACCCCGCGCGACCAAGATAACTCGCGGCCACGAGCCCGTTGTGACCGGCGCCCAAGATTACGACGTCGTAAGATGATTTCATTTAGTGATTGATTATCCCGCTTCTCGCCGTCGCTTGCCACGCCGAAGTCCTTGGCGCGCCGAGGTTCGTCACAAAGGCGGCTTGGCAAACGCGGGTGCTCATGCTCGTAATCGTACTTCATTCCCGTTCCCAATTGCAAAGGCGATCTCAAGAAACGACGGCTTGGGCAGCCGTCGCCTGAAACATGACGGCTGAGAAGCCGTCACTCCTTCCTCGTTCGCAGCCGCATTCTCGAGCGCGAAAGCGCTGAACAGTTTCTAAATATTTCCTCAGCAAACCCACGGGTGAGGAAATATCACCTTCAGCAAAATGAATGCCCCGCATGGACTAGTCATCACCACCGTGACCATGCCCATGCCCATCACATTCCCCCGCTCATCTTCATCAGCGTATTCATCGCCATCGTCGCCGCGATGATGCTTCTTCCACTTCGCTTTCCACTTTCCATGTTTGAATTTTTTGTGCACCCACACCCTGCTTCCATACGAGGAAGGCGCCGACTCCCAATACGCCATGTTCCGGGCAGGCAGCCCGAGCGCGTCGAGTGTGCGTGTGTCGAGTTGGCCGGTCGGCGAAATTCCCGAGTGCAGTTGGAACGTGCGCACTGCGAACGCTGTGCGACTCCCATATCTGCCGTTAATTCCGCCTCGATAATATCCACGGTCCCCCAGCTGACGCTGCACTTCCGCCACCATGCGCACGTGCATCTCAGCCGGCCCTAACTCATAGGGCATGCCACTGAGAGCTCGGTTCACCTCGGCCCGCCGCTCAGGCTCGCCAAACGATCGGGGCGACGAATCCACCGGGGGCCCTGATCTGTCATCACGACTGGAGCCGGTTGGCTGAGTGACGGGAGAGGTACGGGTGACCTGACGCGATGAGGCTGAATTCGAACTCAGGTTAAGTGAGCGGAGTGTCTCCGAATTGAGCTCGCCAGTGACTTGCAAACCGTTGCGAATTTGATATCGCCGAACCGCGGCAGTAGTCTCGGCGCTCTTTTCACCGGTAACGTTGCCATAGTAAAAGCCTTGATCCGTGAGAGCTTGCTACACCGATTGTATCGTCTGATCAGCGCGCACCGAGCCCAGGAGGGACACGACGACGAAGTGCAGTGTTGTTCGTTTCATGGCCGGACGTTTCACACAACGGCTCCTGAATCATAATTCGCGCTCGCGTGCATCAGCGCGCGCATACGCCAGGCAATTCGCCCAGTGCCGAAAATCACGACAACGTCTTTCGATTTAATGAGATGAGAGCAAATGTCCAACGCACAATTCAGAAGTCGGACGAAAGTCGTGGTTTAAGGTCGATCGTGCGCTCCACGCGCGATGCTAAAATGGAGGCAGGACCTCTGTGTCGTCCCACGTATGAACGGTCTTAGCAACGAATAATTCCTGAAGACGAATTCGCTATGAAAACAGTTCAATTGTCCGATGGAGAATTTGTTCCGGCGCTGGGTCAAGGAACCTGGCGCATGGGCGAAGATAAAAGCGCGCATGCAGATGAGGTCGCGGCGTTGCGTTTGGGAATCGATCTCGGAATGACTTTGATCGATACTGCCGAAATGTACGGCGAAGGCGGCGCGGAAAAAGTGGTGGCCGACGCGATCGACGGCCAACGCGACCGCGTGTTCGTCGTCACAAAAGTCTATCCGCACAACGCCTCGCGCACGAAGTTGCCGAAAGCATGCGAGCGCAGCCTCAAACGTCTGCGCATCGAGGTCATTGACCTCTACTTGTTGCATTGGCGTAGCAACACGCCGCTCGCGGAAACGGTGGAAACATTTGAGAGACTTCGTTCCGCCGGAAAAATCAAACGTTGGGGTGTCTCCAATTTCGATCTCGATGATATGAAAGAACTGCTCGATATCGAAAACGGTACGGCCTGCGCGGCGAATCAGGTCCTCTACAATCTCGAACATCGCGAGATCGAATCCGGCGTTCTGCCTTGGAGCCAAAAGAATAAAATTCCGATCATGGCCTATTCGCCTGTCGGACACAGCCGAGGCCTGCTGAAGAACGCAACGCTCAAGAAAATTGCGAAACGCCACGACTCAACCCCGGGACAGATCGCGCTCGCCTGGGTGCTGCGTCAACCCGGTGTTATCGCTATTCCAAAAGCGGGCAACCAAGCGCACGTGCGTGACAACGCCAAATCTGTCGAGATTCGATTGAGCGACGAAGACTCTGGGGCCATCGACCGTGAATTCCCGCCTCCCACATCGAAAGAATCGTTGCCGATGTTGTGACTCATCACTTGCCTGGCCGAAGTGGGCGAAGGCGGGTTCCCTTCTAATTCTTACTTGCTACCTCCTACTCTTTCGCGCCATCAGCGGCCGGTTTCTCGGTGTGCATGAATCCGTGTGCGGTCGAACTCAGCACCGCAATAGGGATAAGACGCTACTGAAACGAATGGGCTGACGCATCAATCGTCGTGCCTGCAAAGAGTGGCTCGCAATAAGCTTGACACAAAAATTCGCTAAAGCGTATAAGCGGCGCTGTTCGTCGAAAGGAGAATGCCCAATGAACGCTTTTTTGAGACGTTTGATCTTTATAGTTTGCATCGGCGCTATAAATCTTGCGTCTAGCATCCCCGCCAATGGCGATGTCGTGACCGACTGGAACACCGCCGCCCTCGATGCGATTCGTGCCGGCCGCACAGCGCCACCGATCGCCTCCCGCAGTCTTGCCATTCTTCAGGTCTCAATCTACGACGCGGTTAACGGCATTGCCCGCACGCACGAGCCTTACCTGGTGCAAAGCGAAGCGTCGGCAAGTGCGTCGCGTGAAGCTGCTGCCAGCGCCGCGGCGCACGGGACGCTCGTCAATTTGTTTCCCGCCGCTGCATCCACCTTCGATGCACTTCATGCCGCGATTCTCGCTGGAATCCCCAATGGGCCACAAAAGACCGCCGGCATCGTGTGGGGTGAATTTGTCGCGAACCAAATCCTCGCCGCGCGCTCCAACGATGGTTCCAATGCCATAGTCCAGCCACCTGGCGGCAGCGGTCCAGGTGTGTGGGTGCCGACTCCTCCGGCATTTCTTCCCTATTTGCTGCCCCAATGGGGATTTGTTGTGCCATTTGGCATGAGCAGCAGCTCGCAGTTCCGTCCGCCGGGCCCGCCCTCCCTCGATAGCCAGCAGTACGCGGCGGACTACGACGAGGTACAAGGAACTCGGCGCGGCCGTCGGCTCGACGCGCACGCAAGACCAGACCCAGATCGCGTTATTCTGGGCCGACGGCGCCGGCACCGAGACGCCTCCAGGCCACTGGAACAGTATTGCGCAGATTATCGCCGCCGCACAAGGCAACACGCTGGAAGAAAACGCAAGGTTGTTTGCCTTATTGAACATCGCCATGGCCGACGCCGCCATTTGCGCTTGGGATGCCAAGTACACCTTCCACTTCTGGCGTCCGGTGACCGCGATTGCCTTTGCCGAACCAGAACTGAACTGGGCGTCGTTCATCGTTACGCCACCGTTTCCCGATTACGTCTCGGGCCACAGCACATTCAGCGGCGCAGCCGCGACAGTGCTCCCACTGTTTTACCGCACAGAAGAGCTGCCTTTCACAATCGGCTCCGATTTTTTACCTGGCGTGTACCGCAGCTTTCCGACCTGCCTCGATGCAGCGGAGGAAGCGGCAGCGAGCCGGCTGTACGGGGGCATTCACTTCCGATCGGCAAACGAAGATGGCTTGCAAGCGGGCATCAGCATCGGCGACTGGACCTTCAGCCATTACCTGCAGTTAAAGGGCAATCACCGGCGCAGGTAACGGCGGAGTCACAAAGCTCATCCCGCAAGAGCTCGATCGGTCGCGATCAAATTGTCCAAACAAGATCTTGCCGGGTTGAACGGCGACGTGATCCCATCAGTCGCCGGTTTTCGCTTGCGCTACGTAACTCTTAACCTTGTCCACATCGGCGCCGACAACGGTGCCGACGAGGCGGCCACCGCGATTGTAAACGTTAACCTGCGGGACCGAGTGGATGTTGTATTGCTTCACCACCGGCGTCTTCCAGTTGACGATGTCGATTTTGCGCAGCGCAATCTCCGGGCCGACTCTTGCCATCTGTTCGATCTCTGACATCCTCCTCCCGCTGCGTTGAATAAACCGTGAAAACCTCTCACATATACGAAGTGCGCTCGCGTAAAGATCGACACGGATCTGATCTAATTAGCGATGCGCTGACATTTGATCGTCTTCTATGCGGCATCTGGATAATACTCACGTTTTTCCTGTTTAGCTCCGTCGGCTGTGATCGCACCGAGCACAAGGGCGGTTCTCAATCACGAAAGAGAGTACCTGAAGCATCCTCACCAGACAAAATTTATAACGAAGATGTGGCGTTTCGCTATGAAACACGAATGCTCTACAACAGCCGCAAGTTCGACGACCTTGAAAAAGAGCTAATGAGCTGCGTATAAGCAAAGCGAAATTTGGCAACGGCGCGTGGAAGCTGTTGGAATTTTACGACGCGCTTGGCTGCAGGGACGACGAGCCGGAAAGTATGTGGCGGTTGCACGAGCAGATTCGCCAAGATTGGGAGAAGGCGATGCCCCATTCTGTGACCGCTCCTATCGCACATGCGGACTTTCTTTGCGATTACGCTTTCCACGGTCGCGGTCCCGGTTTTGCGAATACCGTTACTCGCCAGGGGTTGGCAGCTGTTTGCACAGCGCTTAGCACGAGCGCAGAAGATCCTACATGACGTGAGAGACTGGCAACCAAAGTGCCCGATGTGGTGGCTAGTATACATGCAGGTGGCGCTGGGCCAGGGATGGAGCCGCTCTGATTACGAGAACATTTTTACGGAAGCTAAGGCATTCGAGCCACAATGCTGGGACTATGATGTGGCGAGGGCACACTACCTCCTACCAAGGTGGCATGGTCAGCCAGGCGATTGGGAATACGCCACAGATGAGGAGACAAGCGGCTCGGCGGTCTGGGCATGGAAATCTATGCGCGAGTCGTCAGCGTCTAGCGTGGTTATTACAAGAACATTTTTCAGGAAAGTACCGCGTCGTGGCCGAAAACATGCGAGGGTTTTGAGGTTATGCGGAAAAGATATCCCGAATCATTGGAAATTCTCAGCGCCTATTGTCAACTTGCTTGCTTAGCCGGGGATCGCCCACAAGCCAGAAAGCTGTTCGACGAATTGGGAAACTCCGTGATGCAATACATATGGGGTAGTAAAGACAACTTTCTTAAAGATCGCGCTTGGGCTGAGGGTTCTGCGTCACCTCTCAACAATGTCCAAGAAACCCACGATTCGCGCTTCGTAACGTTAACAGCCGATACCGAGATTTTGAGACAGTCCGGTAAGACCAAACTAAAAAAGGGCTCGCGCTTTCCGTTGACCGCTGTTTCCGGCAATAATGTAACAGTCCATTATTTCGACGGTCGCAATTATTCCATTCCGCTTTCCTCGACCGATCTTGCAAAATGAAAAAGATGCGAGCGGCTAACGTTCTTGTATTCTTTCCCGTCAATCGCTTTGAAGTCGTCCGCGAGTGCGACTGACGCGAAACATAGAAATAAAAAAGTGAGAATCTTCATCTTGCGTTCGCTGCGAAGGACCACGCGCACGCGTTAGCTCCTAATCATGTGATTATAGCGACAATCTTGTTGGCTTATAGAGAGTGATACAAGTCAAAAACGAAGCCTGTTCAAATAAACACGCACCATCGGATTAACTGAATGTGTATACACTCTTGATTGAATTCCGTTCGCTGGATCATCTGGTTCCAACCGCTGGCGTCCTCGCGACGCCACCATCCATCTGAATCTTCACTTCGGCTGAGCGCCCCTTTAAAGTTAAGCTTTTCCGTATTCCACCTTTCCCTGATAGCAACCAAGATCTCGGTATGAACTACAATTCGAGTCTTGTCCCCCTCATTTGTGCCCTTTAGCAATTCAAATCCATCGCATGGCAAAGTTGAAATGCTCAATGTTTAGGGCGTGTTGCCCAAAAAGCAGGTCAAGTGGATGGTTGGCAGCTTGTCGCGTAATTTGATTCGTTAGCTAATGTCGACGGTTTGAAGGCGTGGCTGTGTCCACGAGCGTGCCTTGATTAATCCGACGCAGCGACGCAATGGATGGAGCAAGTTTTTGGCGAAGGCCACTGGCGCATCTAACGCCGCTGCGGCACTGCGCTTTGGGTTTTGGTGCGCTAAGAGGATGCGCACGTTCTGGATTGCTGCGATTAAGTAATCCTGTATTTGCTGGCGCCAGAGTCGCCGCCAGCGGGCGCGTTTGAAGTGATGGTTGTTGGCGGCATCGGCAAAACTCGCTTCCATCAGGTGTTGGCGCCGTTTGCGATTACGGCGCGCGGCGAAGCTGTGAGCCTGAGCGCGCGCTACATTTAGTGCCTCTTGGTTTTCATGCCTTTGCACCGTGCGCCCATGGTGCGAGCGAGTGCATTGAGTGCGCATGGCACAGGCGGCACACACTCTAGCGGGAGCCTTGTATTCGAGCGTCCGACGAACAGGATGGACTCGGCGTGGCTTAAGGATCTGCCCGGCTGGACAGCGATAGATGTTTTGCACTGGATCAAAGGTAAAAGCTTCATCGTGGAAGATGCCTTCTTTGCGTCCCGTGTTAGCTGTGTTGCGGGTCGCTTCTCCCATGTGCGTTGTGATCCCGCGCAGCTGACACGCCACGTAGTTTTCATTGGTGCCATACTTGTGATCGGCCACCACGGTCCTCACAGCGCAGCGCGTGTTCTTCTCGTGTTGATCGATCAACCCCACGAGTTTCTTGTTTTCTGCGATTGACCCTGGCGTGGTCTCTACCGCGCTAATAACTCCTTTCTGATCATCAATCACGCGATGGTTTTGATAGCGCGGACGCGACTCTCCGCTGCCTTTGCGCACGCAGGTCGCATCCGGATCGCTCTGGCTCATCACCCGATCATTAACCGCTTCATAAGCCCTCGGTGTGCTCGTCTGCTCCAACTTGCTTTCAGTGGCGCAATACGCCCGCTTCAACGCGGCGATTAATTCCGGCGCGGCTTTCATTACCGATTCCTTGGCCGCATTGGCGTCGATGAGACTGGCATCCACATGTAGCTTGCTCCCATCCACCAGCCCCGCTTCCACACATTGCTTCACTGTGCGCACAAACAAACTCTCAAACACTTCCTTGCCCCAGCGCGCTCGCGCCTTGGATAGCACACTGTGATCGGGGACTTTGTCATCCAGCGCGTAATCCAAAAACCACAGATAATCGAGCCGCTCGCCAATTACCTCCATCAGTTCCCGCTCGCTTTTGACGTCATCAAAGAAAAGCAGGAACATCATTTTGAGGATCACCTCCGGCGGCACTGACTCGTTGCCGTTGCGCCCGTAGCAGTGCGCCACCTCCTCGCGCACAATGCTAAAATCGATAGCTGCCTTTACTTGCCGCAGCGGATGATTGGCTCGCACCCGCTTCTCCAAGTTCACCGCGTAATTAAAGAGCTGCGGCTCGCTCTTGTGCTCTCCCATCATGATGGGAACACTCCTTTAACAGATCGCCTTACACTTGGGTACTATTTTCTTTCGCAAAAAAACGATTTGGGCAACACGCCCTTTAGATACGACCCCTTTTTTGTTTCTCGACAGTCACGCATCTTGTGTAGCCGCTTACGATATAGAGCATGAACAAGCCGCTACGTTGCTTCTATCTGCTCTTCGCCGTCACGCTCATCAATTCGCACGGTATTGCCGACGATGATGACAATTCGTTGTCAGCCGGCAAACAATGGCGATACGAGTGCGTTGAAGGTCACTGGCCAGAAATTCATAAGACGAGCACGGCGCAACGTGCGTTAGATTTGATGGGCGACGATCGTTCCGTGCCTCATCCGAATGGCAAAGAGGTAGCGGCGAAGAGTGGGTGTTGTTGCATTCGCCCATTAACGAGGAATCGCCGAGCGAGTCGTTCGCGGAACTGGCCAAGCACTTGCCGAAAGGCGTCCGCTCGCCCCGTCTTTGGCGTTCCGACCCCAACCGGGTCGTCTTCAAAGTGCGTAATTGGATTGATGCCGATACCGCAATTCTTTACGTTTATTCGGCCGGAGCGAGCAACGAAGCGAGCGACGGTCAAACGGCTTTTCTTTTCACACTGAAGTTTGATGCCGAAGGGAAGTCTAAGATCGTGAACGCACAAAAGGCGCCGGACAAAGACATCGAAAACTAGGACGCAAATCGGTGTGAGCTCGGCAGTCCGGCCACCGCCTACCGCGCGATCTCGTACCGCACTTTGACCAGCGGTGTCACGCCATTCGCTTTTCGCGCGAAAATCTCATTATCCCACGCCTCATTTCCATGCGGCGTTACTCGCGCCACGAACTCTGCTGTCTTTCCGTCCGGCTGTGTCTCCTGGAATTCGTGTACTAGTTTTCCATCTTCCATTTTCACCGAGCCTTTGGTGAGACTTCCTTCTGCGCCCACATACCAAAAGACGATTACACGCTGCTGCGGGTCCCACGCGTAAAGCCCGTCAATGTAAGGGCTCGCCTTCTCATCAGTGACAAGTTCGTTGCTGATGCGAATGGCCTGACGGTTTTGTGTCCAGGTAAATCGCGCGTGAATCTTTTTCTTCTTTCCCTCCGGGGAATCGGGCAGCTTGGCGTCCCATTCATGGGCGGTCAGAAAAGCGATCGGTTCCAGTCCCGCTGCCGACGGCGCGGACGTTTGCGCGTGAGCGTACAGGACCGCGATTGCGCCAGCGCCGATCGACGCAACAACTTTAGGAATTTGTATCCGTTTCATGGATTACATTCTGTCAGCCTGCGCGATGCGAGGATTGTAGAAAATTGACATTTGTTCTCGCGCGAGCGCAGATTACTCGACTTCGAGATAATTCAGAAACGGCGCGCGCTTTGTCAGATAGTGAGCCGGAGTCAATCCACTGAACGCGCGAAATTCATGGATCAAATGCGCCTGATCATGGTAGCCGCACGTTACCGCGGTGTCCGCCCAATCTACTTCCGCCTTCTGTCCAACGGAGCGAATCACGCGTTGAAACGCGCAGAGCCAGGCAAACAACTTGGGCGTCAAGCCAACACACCGATCGAACTCGCGGAGCAAATGCTCGTGACTGATCCCAATCGTGCCCGCAATCTTGCCAATCCGCACCGCGTCCAATCCACCGTGGATCATCCGCAACGCATAATTGACCGAGCGCGTCGGTTGCGTTCGAGACCGCGCACGTTGGACAAGCCACAACTCCAGCAGATCAAACCGCGAATCGTCATCCGGCGCTTCGCCCAACCAGTCGCGCAGATCGTCAATCTCACGGCCCAGGATCGTTTCCAACTCCACCACTTGATCGGTGAATTCGCGCAGGGGAATTCCGAAAAACGGCCACGCACCGCCCGCTCGCAGCCGAACGCCGACCAGATACACGTAACCGATTTCATCAATCACGATCGGCGCTGTTCTTTCGCCTGAGATCCAGCTATGTCGGAAAATGGTATGCTTTGCCAGACTATCCAGCGCGCAAAGCTTCTGCGGATCGCCGAGGTTGATGATCAACTCCATTGCCCCGTCGGGTAAAATCATATTACGCCAGCGCGCCGGCAAATAACCGCGCGCCACCCAGAGATGTTCGACATGCGGCGCTAAAGCCGGCGAAACCGGTCGAATACGATGAATCAACACAAACCCTAGCGTGCCGCACCGCCCTTCCTGCCGTCAAGCCACAGTCTATCAAAGCTCGCTTAAGAAGCGGTCACGATCGGTGGCTGGCCTTGTTTATAATCAACATGTGAACTGCCGCGCGGACTTCACTTCATTCTCCTTTGCAGGTCCCACTTCTCTCTGGTCGGTTGGTCCTAGCAGAACCACCCAAGCTCATACTATAGCCGCTTATGATTCACGCGAGTCGATCAGCCGGTTAGCACCCTAATGAAAACGCCGCCACGTTCATCTCCTTCTTGCCCGCGCCCTGAGCGTGTGGCAAAAGCCATGCGATGAATCCGAAGTATTTCTTCGGGGAACTGAAGCGGCGCAATGTTTACAGAGTTGCTGTCACTTACGCGGTTGTCGCGTGGCTACTGATTCAGGCAGCGTCGATTCTGCTTCCCACCTTTGAAGCACCCACCTGGGTTATGAAAGGGTTCGTGGTGTTCCTGATTCTTGGCTTTGCCATGGCGGTGCTTATTTCCTGGGCTTTCGAAGCGACACCGGAAGGAATGAAACGCACCGAGGACGTCCCCCCTGACGAGGTGCTCCCGTCCTGGAGTCCCCGGAAGTTTGTCGCCCTTATCGTCACTATCGCTCTGCTCGCGGCCAGTCTGCTTGTGTTCGAACTTCTTCGAAGCCGAAGCAAACCGGTTTCGCCTCCGCCAGCCAGCGCACTAGATCTCCCAGCGAAATCGATTGCGGTGCTTCCTTTTGAAAACCTAAGCCGCGATCCGGACAACGCCTATTTCACTGAAGGTATTCAGGACGAAATCCTCGCGCGTCTGGCCAAGATCGCGGACTTGAAAGTCATCTCGCGCACTTCGACCCAGCGTTACAAAAGCTCGCCCGATGATCTGCCGCAGATCGCGAAACGGCTCGGCGTATCGAACATCCTCGAAGGCAGCGTCCAAAAAACCGCCGATCGCGTTCGCGTGACTGTCCAGTTAATCAATGCCGCCAGCGATGCGCATCTTTGGGCGGAGACGTACGATCGAAATCTCACCGACGTTTTTGCGGCTGAGAGCGATATTGCCAAAATGATTGCCGACACGCTTCGAGCCAAGCTCAGCGGCTCGGAGCAGCAGGCCATCGCTGTTCGTCCCACCGAGAACGCGGAAGCACATCAACTTTATTTGCGTGGCCGATATTTCTGGAACAAACGCACTGGCAGGGACTTAAAAAAAGCGATCGATTACTTTAACCAGGCGATCGGCAAAGACCCGAACTATGCGCTTGCCTATGCCGGATTGGCGGACGCGTACGTTTTGCTTTCCGCTTACGCCGAGGGCAGTCCAAAAGATAGTTTGCCGCAAGCAAAGGCGGCCGCGCTGAAAGCCCTCGAGTTGGACAACACCCTCGGAGAGGCCCACGCGACGCTCGCAAACGCGCTTGTCGCCTACGACCTCAATTTTGCGGAAGCCAATCGTGAATTCCGGCGCGCGATTGAATTGAATCCTAACTATGCGACCGCCCACCAATGGTATGGCGAAACTGGACTCGTGCCGCTCGGCCAATTCGAGGAGGCCATCGCCGAGGTTAAGCGCGCGCTGGAGCTCGATCCGCTCTCCATCGTCATTAATGCCGATGTCGGGACTGTCCTGACCAGCGCTCGCCGATACGACCAGGCGATCGAGCAATTGCGCAAAGCCGTGGAGATGGATCCGGGCTTTTACTACGCCCACTGGACTTTGGGAGACGCGCTGGAACTGAACGGCCGCAACGAAGAAGCCATAGCCGAGTACAAGAAGGCCATCGCGCTAAATGACGACCCGCTGCCGCCGGCGTTGCTTGCTCATCTTTACGCAAAAATCGGCCGGAAAAATGAGGCACTGGTGATTCTTAAACAGCTGCGCGAACTGCGCGAATCATCAAAGCAACGTTACGTTTCGCCATCCAATCTCGCCCTGATCCATATCGGACTCGGCCAGAAGGACGAGGCGATACAGTTGCTCGAAGAAACTTACGAGGAGCGAGACGGATACAATATCGCATTCATCAAGGTCGAACCGATGCTCGATCCGTTGCGCGGCGAGCCGCGCTTTGAAGCGCTGGTTCAGAAAGTGTTTGCCGGACCGCGATAAGAACGAGACCGCTCGCACCTCGCCGTCCTGCCCCACTGAATCCACGGCTCGCTGTTCGCTGCGCAAAGGCGAGTTGCCTTAGGGGCGACCCAATGAAATGTGTATATACACGTTTGATTGAATCGCCGGCGAAAATCAAAATCGCCGGGGCGCGCTCTCTTGTCACGCCAAAGCACGCGCGTTGGCGGGAGGCGACGAGCTCCGGATGCGACGCTTCAAAGGTTTCCACGGATTGTTTCAGTTCGTGCGAAAGTCTCTTGATCCGTTCCGGTTTTTTTTGGGCGCGAATCGTTTCCTGGGCCGAAGCCTCCACCAGACGGGCGATGCTCTGGGCATCCTCTTGATGAGTCTGTGAAACCTTGGCGATGGCTGGCTTGAGCTTCGACAGCAAGCCCAGCAACTCAGCTTTCTTATCGGCCGGGATATTTCCGGCAGACTCAACAGCTGATTTGGTCTTCTCGATGCGCTCGTCAGTCATCTATGGATAGCACCGCTTGCGTCCCTCCCCCGCGCTTTCGCAGATCGCGCGGTTAGGCGATCCCGAAATTGCTTGTCGCGCCGTAGGTTTGCCGAAGGCGGGAAACATCCGCTGGCGATGTTGTGAAATGTTAAATATTGATGCGATCTCAACGACAGCGGTTGCGTTTTGCGCCTGCTTCCGATGTAACGCTTTAACGTTATGTCAGCTCAATAGCGGTTGTGATAATGATGGCGATGATGGCGGTGGTAAGTTCGACGCCCATTATACCAGGAGTATCGGGTGCCACTGTAATGATATGAATACGGCTGAGAATAAGAGTAGTACGGCCGCCGGTAGTACCCGTACGGATAATAATTATAGTACGTCGGATAGGCATAATAGCCGCCCGGAAATCCAACGCTGAATCCCCCAACGCCGGGAAGTCCTGCGGTGATCTGAGCGTCAGAACGCTGTCCGGCAACGAAAGCCAATCCGCTTACGACCAATGCAATTAAGAGAAGCTTTTTCATACATTTACCTCTTCTTGTTTGTTGTTTTGCGAGATGAGACTGCGCGTCACAGAATCGGATACGAGCGGTCGCCCGGTTCCCGGGAGCGCGATATTCCCGCATCGCGGCGACGCGAATCACTTCGTTGTGTCGGGAATGATCGACATGACAAACGCGAGGGCCCAATCGCGTCCGAAATGTCTCACCTTCCCGATGCCGTATGTGGCAGAAATTTGATGACCTTTGTCATCGCGGCCAGTGACGCGCCGCCAGAAAGTTCTGTCATGAAAGAACAAACAGGCACGACAGATCAACTGGAAGATCAACACAAAGAGTCCACTTACGCGCTTCTGATTCGCTCGGAAGAAAAGAGCCGCAACGTCATCGAGATGGCAATTTATCCGATCTTGATTCTCGGCGCGGTCATCGCCATCTGGCAGTTCGCGCAGCAACCGGTCAATATTCCGCCAGCTGGACTGGACGCAGGAGGCTGCGTCGCTTGCGTCGACGACCCTCGGGCACTGCGTCAAGTGCGACATCCGGAAGTCAAAGGCTAGAGAAAAGTAGCCATTTGGCAGAAACGTGGTGATTATTGGCATTGCTGCCAATCGCGGTTGCGAGATGATTGCTGCCATGAATGCCCGAACAAGTTCCATAAATCGAAAAGATCTAGTCAATGCCGCGGCGAGATCGGGTTTGATCGCTGCGCTTGCTCTCTTCGTTATCGGTCAGCTTTCCGCGAACGCAGCTCCGATCGAAACCACGGGCAGTTCCGGCGATAACAAACAAGCGGGCAAAGCAAACTCGCTCAAGCCTCCAGCCCAAGGCCAGATCCCGGTTGCCTTCGTTATTTCAGACGGCGCAGTCATCATCGACTTCTGCGGGCCATGGGAAGTTTTCCGTGACGTCAACATTCCCGGCCTCGAGGACGGCCCGTTCCGTCTCTACACGGTCTCCGACACGACTTCCCCTATCCACGCCGGTGGCGGAATGCAGATCATACCCGATTACACTTTTGCCAACGTGCCCGCGCCAAAGGTCATCGTTATCCCCGCCCAAAGTAAGCCGAGCGAGGCGATGCTGAAATGGATTCGTGAATCGACCAAAAACACTGACGTCACGATGTCGGTCTGCACCGGCGCGTTTGTTTTGGCCAGGACCGGACTCTTGTCAGGCAAAGCTGCCACCACATTTCACGCGGCGTTTGGAAATTTTGCGGCGCAGTTCCCCGATATTCACTTCAAGCGCGGTGCTCGCTTCGTGGAAGATGGCAATCTCGCCAGCGCTGGCGGACTTTCTTCGGGCATCGATCTCGCCCTCCGCGTGGTCGAGCGTTATTACGGCCGCGACGTTGCCCAGAAAACTGCTTACGACATGGAATACCAGGGACAAGGCTGGATGAACCCGAATTCAAATCAGATTTACGCCAGCGCACCTGTCTCCACCGCTGAACATCCACTCTGTCCTGTGTGCGGAATGGATGTCGATCCAAAGACCGCGCCAAGGTCTGTCTACAAAGCCACGACGTATTACTTCTGCTCCAACGACGATAAGAAAACATTCGACGCCGTCCCGGATAAGTTCGTGGCCGCCGATAAAAAGCTGTGAGTCCGAGCCGGACTGGCCTTATGACCAGTAACAAGAAACTATGACCGAGCTCCGAAATGGTGGCCGTCCGCCTCGGACCGAATCGCGGCGGATCGTGTTCGTGGCCGCGCCGGGGACAGAGATCATCGATCTGGTCGGGCCGCTTCAAGTCTTTGCTCGCGCCGCGGAAATGTTCGGCAAACAAAACCCCGGTTCGTCCTCAATCTATTCTGTAGAAGTCATCACCACTTCTTCCCACCGATCATTCGTTGCGAACTGTGGGTTGCGCATCACCGCGCATAAAACTTTTCGAGAAATGAGTGGAAAGATAGACACCCTGCTCGTAGCAGGTGGCAGCGCGATCGAGCAGGATGAAATAAACAGTGACGTCGTGCGCTGGCTGAGAAAGATCGCCGGACGGGTCCGGCGAATCGGCTCGGTTTGCACCGGCGCAATGCTGCTTGCTCGAGCAGGTTTGCTCGATGGCCGCCGGGCAACAACTCATTGGAACTGGTGTCACGTTCTCATCAAACGGGCCCCGCGCGCGGACGTTGATCCCAACGCAATATTTGTCCGTGACGAGAATGTTTACACGTCGGCCGGAGTCACCGCGGGAATGGACCTGGCATTGGCGCTGGTCGAAGAAGACTACGGTTCGCGTCTGGCGCTGCAGGTCGCTCGCAACCTGGTGCTCTATTTGCGCCGGCCAGGAGGGCAGTCGCAATTTAGCGCTGCGCTATCCCTTCAACTGACAGACCGAAAACCGTTGCTTGAACTGGAATCGTGGGTGCTCGACAACTTAGACAAACCGCTCACGGTGCCGGTGCTGGCGCAACGAATAGCGATGAGCCCTCGTAATTTCGCCCGGGTCTTCACCAAAGAGATGAAGACCACGCCCGCGAAGTTTGTCGAACGTCTGCGCGTCGAAGCAGCTCGCCGGCGACTGGAAGAAAGTCAGAACAGCATGGAAACGATTGCTGGAGAGTGCGGCTTTGGGAACGTCAATTCGATGCGCAATGTTTTTCAGCGGACACTGAAAATTCCGCCAGGACATTATCGTCGCCATTTCCGAAGTATGCGACGCGTGAAGCGGCGACGAGATCGCTCGCACCTCGCCGTCCGGTCCCACTGAATCCACGGCTCGCTGTCGGCTGCGCCAAGGCGAGTTACTTTCTTTGTCCGGCGCGCGCGAAAGTATCAGCGCGGCCGCGAATTGTAAGGTAGTGTTTTGATCTTTATGACCACTCCTTCGACGATGGCCAAGGCAAGTCCCAGCCCCCTACCCACTGGCGTGGAGGTCTTGGGAGAGATAACACCGGCTTTTTCTGAAATCTTAACTCCGGAAGCGCTCGCCTTTGTCGCAAAGCTGCAACGTCAGTTCGGCACGCGGCGCAAGCAATGTCTCGAGCACCGCCAGGAACGGCAGAGACGGCTTCATCAGGGCGAAGGGCTCGACTTCTTGCCCGAGACGAAACAGATCCGCGAAGGCGACTGGAAGTGTGCGCCGATCCCGAGCGACATCCAAGACCGCCGGGTCGAAATCACCGGGCCGACCGATCGCAAGATGGTTATCAACGCGCTGAATTCCGGCGCAAAGATCTTCATGGCGGATTTTGAAGACGCGAACGCGCCGACCTGGAGGAACATGGTGGAAGGTCAAATCAATTTGCGCGACGCCATTCGCGGCACGATTCATTTCACCAATCCCGAAGGAAAAGAGTACAAACTCAATGAGCAAGTCGCCGTGCTTATGCCCCGGCCGCGCGGCTGGCATTTGGTGGAGAAGCATGTGCTGATCGATGGCGAACCAGTCGCCGGGGGCTTTTTCGACTTTGGATTGTTTTTTTACCACAACGCGCAGGAACTGATCGCGCGTGGAAGCGGTCCCTATTTCTATCTGCCCAAGATGGAGAGCCACCTCGAGGCGCGCATTTGGAACGACGTCTTTCAGTTGGCGCAGAAAGAGCTGGGCATCCCACACGGGACTATTCGCGCCACGGTCTTGATCGAGACAATTCCGGCCGCCTTCGAGATGGACGAAATTCTATACGAATTACGCGATCATTCGTCCGGGCTCAACTGTGGCCGCTGGGACTACATCTTCTCGTGTATTAAACGGTTCCGGAACGAGCGCGATTTCCTGCTGGCCGACCGCGCCTTGATCACCATGACCACGCATTTCATGCATTCGTACTCCCTGCTCTGCATTAAGACGTGCCATCGGCGAGCCACTTTCGCGATGGGCGGAATGGCCGCGCAGATTCCGGTCAAAAACAACCCAAAGGCGAACGAAGAGGCTTTTGCCAAAGTGCGCGCCGATAAGGAGCGAGAAGCAAACGACGGCCACGACGGCACGTGGGTGGCGCATCCCGGCATGGTGCAGCTCGCGCTCGACGCATTCAACGCCCTCATGCCGCAAGCAAATCAAATCGACCGCAAACGCGATGACGTAAATGTCGCGAGCAAAGACCTCCTCGATTTCGGACCGAGCGAACCAATCACCGAGCGGGGCTTGCGCACCAATGTCAGTGTCGGCGTCCAATACCTTGAGGCGTGGCTGCGCGGTAGTGGAGCTGTCCCGATCTTCAATTTGATGGAAGACGCAGCCACCGCAGAAATTTCACGCGCGCAGGTCTGGCAATGGATTCGCCACCCTCGCGGCATGCTCGACGATGGCCGGAAGGTGACCAAGGAGTTATTTCGCAGCGTGCTAAACGAAGAGCTGACGAAAATCAAAACGCAAATGGGAGAGAAACGTTTCGCCAATGGCAAATTCGACGTGGCGCGCGAACTCTTCGACCGGATTACGACTGACGACGAGTTTGCCGAATTCCTTACCTTGCCCGGTTATGAGAAACTCGACTGATACCCGCCGCGGCCGACGAGGCGCCGACGGCCAACGCCTGGCTAATCGGCAACCCCAAAAAAAGATGAGCGGGACGAGCAAAGCAAAAGCCGATCATGATTGGGCCAATAATCCCCGCTGGAAAGGGATCTATCGTAATTATTCGGTCAGCGATGTTCGGCGCCTGCAGGGCAACGTCATCATCGAACACACCCTGGCGCGGCGCGGCGCGGAAAAGCTTTGGAGTTTGCTCCAAGCCGAACCCTTCATCAACGCTCTCGGCGCGCTCACCGGGAACCAGG
>WNGQ01001976.1_pt1 | contig 36370 bp, 36 predicted proteins | sample 5407661 | NCBI WGS metagenome assembly WNGQ01 (sample SAMN13153382, study PRJNA577476) | soil metagenome | isolation source: 60 cm soil or saprolite under Garry oak tree replicate 2 | place: USA:California | collected 2016-06-15 | reverse complement strand
CTTCCGGACTATGGCGGGCTTCCCGCGTATCACGAGGCGGTGGCGCGACGGGCCGAGCCGTGGAGCGCGGACGAGCTCCTGCGGCGAGTCTCCGCGGACACGCTTCTCTTCTCGCCCGGGCACGGGTGGGCTTACTCGAATGTCGGATACTTCTTCGTCCGCCGCCTGATCGAAGAGGCGACAGGCGAGGAAGTGGACGCGGCGCTCCGACGGCTCGTCTTCGGCCCCCTCGGCGTGCCCGGTGTGCGGCTTGCCCGCTCCCCGAGCGATCTCACCGTCACCGCGTGGGGCAATGTGGCCCGCTATCAGCCCGGCTGGGTCTATCACGGGCTCCTGATCGGCACTCCGGCCGAGGCCGCGCTGTTCCTCGATCGCCTGCTCTCCGGCCCTCTGCTTCCGTCCGATCTGCGAGACGCCATGGAGAGGCCGCATCCTCTCGGTGGTCCCGTTCCGGGCCGACCCTGGCGCACGGCGGGCTACGGGCTCGGCCTCATGGTGGACGTCGCCTCTCCTCGAGGCAGGTGCAGCGGCCACACGGGCCAGGGGCCGGGCAGCACGGCGGCGGCCTACCGTTTCGCCGATCTCGATCCGCCGTGCACGGCCGCCGCTTTTGCGCCGGTCGAGGATCAGGGGCTCGTCGAGCGCGCCGTGCTCGCCTTGCCCGAGGCGATGAGCTAGAGTGCGGGGGCGGTCAGAAAATTACGAGAGGAAGAGGAGCGACCGATGACGAAGGACGAGCTGAAGCGGCGCATCTTCGAGGCGATCGACAGGCGAGCAGACGAGATCATCGGCATCGGCGAGCGCATCCTCAAGAATCCGGAGATGGGCTTCAAGGAAGTCAAGACGGCGGCCCTGGTTCACGAGACCTTCCAGCGCCTCGGCCTGGAGTCGCGCGCCGGGCTCGCCATGACCGGCGTGCGGGCGGATGTGCACGGGCGCGCAGGCGAGGGCCCGACCTTCGCGCTGCTCGGCGAGCTGGACGGCCTCCGCGTCACGGGCCATCCACAGGCTGATCCCGCGACGGGCGCCGCCCATGCGTGTGGCCACAACGCGCAGGTCGCCGGGATGCTGGGGGCGGCCATGGGTCTCGTCGACGCCAAGGCCTTCGATCATCTCGCCGGCCGGGTGGCCCTCTTCGCGGTCCCCGCCGAGGAGGGCGGCGACATCGAGTGGCGTCAGGCGCAGATCCGCGCGGGCAAGCTCGAGTTTCCCTGCGGCAAGCAGGAGCTGATGAAGCTGGGCTGCTTCGACGACGTGGACCTCGCCATGATGATCCACACCAACTGGCGTGCCGAGGACGGCAAGGCCGGCGTCCCCGCGTCCAACAACGGCCGCGTGGGGAAGACGGCGCGATTCGTGGGGCGCGCGTCACATGCCGGCGGAGCGCCGCACATGGGCGTCAACGCGCTCTATGCCGCGCAGATCGCGCTCGCGGGAATCAATGCCATCCGGGAGACTTTCCGCGACGAGGACTCCATCCGTGTCCATCCCATTCTCACCCACGGCGGCTCGCAAGTGAACGTGATCCCCGCCGAAGGGCGCCTCGAGATGTACGTGAGGGGCAAGAACGCGGACGGCGTGATGGACGCGAGCGGGAAAGTGGATCGCGCGCTCCGGGCCGGCGCCCTGGCCCTGGGCGCCCAGGTGGAGATCGAGACGCTGCCGGGGCCCATGCCCCTCCTGTGCGATCGGACCATGGCCAGCCTCTTCGAGCGAGCGGCGAAGGGACTGGTGGGCCAGGAGCACTACCGCGACATCCCGCACCGCTCGGGATCGACGGACATGGGCGACGTCAGTCAGGTCATTCCTGTCCTCCACCCGTACATGGGCGGGGCCCAGGGCCCGGGACACGCCGCGACCTTCGCGATCGTGGACAAGCAGCTCGGCTATGTCCTGCCCGCGAAGGCCCTGGCGGCCATGGTCGTGGATCTTCTCGCCGACGGCGCCGCGGGCGCGCGCGAGGTGGTCGCCAAGGCGAAGCCCCCCATGACTCGGGCGGGCTATCTTGCCTTCCAGCGGTCGATGGCGCGGCGTGAAGTCTTCGAGGGCGCCTAGACTACAGCTGGCCGGAATCGCCCCACGCGTCGAGGAGCTTGATGTACTCGGGATTCTCGTAGCGGTCGAGGCGGAAGGCCGGAGCATAGCGCGGGAGCGGACGCTCGGCGATGTAGTCGGCGAGGAGATCTGCCGCGCCATTCGAGGCCATCATGCCGTAGCCGGAGAGCGCGCCGATCATGTAGGCGCCCGCCACGGGCAGCGGCCCAGCGAGGAACCGGTTCTCCCGCGTCTTCGTGTAGTAGCCGCCGTCCACGAAGCAGCGGGGCAGGCGCGTGAGGTAGGGCGAGAGATGCGGGATCATGCGCGCCATCCCATGCAGGACGACCTCCGCGTAGGCGGGATGGAATTCCTGGGGAAAGACAGGCTCGACGGGCTCGGCGTCATAGGTCCAGATGCCGAGCACGGAGGTGCTCTCCCCGGCGCCCTCGGGCCGCCCGTGCGCGCCTCCCGGCAGCTCGCCCACGAGACGCCGGTGGCGCGGGGAGCTCGCGAGCTCCTCTCGCTCGTCCTCCGACCACGCGATGGTCTGGGGATCGGTCCAGATCGTCAGCGGCGCCGAGCGCGGCATGGCGCCGAGCGGGTCGTTGAAGGCAATCTTGGCGTGTAGCTCGCAGAAGAGCGGGAGCTTGATCCCGAGCATCCGGGCCGCCGCCTCGGTAAGGGGTCCGGCCGCCAGCACCACGCGTGAGGTCCCGATGGTCTGGAGGCCGCCTGCCGCGCGTATGTCGACGCCGCCTACGCGGCCGCCCGCCGTGTCGATGCGCTCCACCCGACCTTCCAGGAGGCGGACACCATGCTCGCGCGCGCGCTCGAGCAGGTACATGCCGAGCTGCTGACCGCTGAACCATCCACAGCGCCGGGCGTGGACCAGGGCCAGGGTATCCGGGGTGAGGAAAGGGAAGTGGCGCCGGATGAGGGCCGGCTCGGTGATCACGTCCGAGCCGGTCAGCGGCGAGTCGAATCCCTCCGCGGCCGCCGGCTCGTAGTCGCTCGCCGCCGTCGCGTGCAGGCGCACCGGACCTGAGCCGAGCGTGGCCGCCTCGCGTGCCGTCTCCACGAAGCGTGGGACGCGTGCCGGGTCCGCGGTAGCGAAGAGATAGCCTCGCCGGTTGAGGCGGAAGACGTTGCCGCTCTCGCGGGCCAGCTCTTCGAGCAGGTCGATGCTCCGGTTCATGACGGCGACCATGTCGTCGCCGGGTCCGGGCCACCAGTTACGGTAGCACTCTGCGGACTTGTCGCTGGTCAGCGAGAGGGGCGGCCGCTCGTCCACGAGGAGGACACCGCGGACTCCGCGGCGCACGGCGAGGTGGTAGGCCGTGGCGATCCCGGCGATCCCGGCGCCACAGATCACGACCTCGGCGGAGGCTTGAGTCACGATGCTCGCCAGCATACCCCAATCCGGCCTCGCGCTGCGTACTGGGCCAAGTTGCGAGCCACATCAACTCGGTACTCGCCTCGAACTATCACGCCCGAGAGAGCCAGCAACGCGAGGCGTACGTGGGTGTACGTTGAGCGTTGCTGGCGACCGAGAACGTGGCATTTCGAGCTGAGCGGCCCCGCCGCGAGGCAAGAGCTGAGTAGAGCTGGCGAAGCAAATTGGCCCAGTACGCCCTTCATACTCCTTTACATCCTCCACATATCTCCTTCACGCGCCTCTCTCATGGTGCGACACGAGCAGGGCGCGATGCCTGCGATGCGAGCCAACCACGGGAGGAACGTATGCGAGCGAACGCGGTGCTGGGAGGGCTGCTCCTCGTCCTTGGGCTCACCGTGCCGGTGACGGCCCAGACGTCGGACGTGGCGCTGGCGGTCCACGGGGACGACGCGGCGGGGCGGGCCATGGGTGGTCCCTCGATGCAGGGAGGGCGCGGCTTCGGTGGATGGCAGGAGCGCGCCGGGCCGGGGCAGATGCGGCGGGGCCGCTCGTTCATCGGCATGGTCCTCCGCCATCGGCAGGAGCTGGGATTGAACCAGCAGCAGGTGGATTCGCTTCGGAAGCTCGGCATGGACTCTCGGCGGGCCGCCATCCGGCGCACGGCTGATACGCAGCTGGCTCAGCTCGACCTGATGGAGCTGCGCCTCAGCGATCCCGTAGACATGGGCAAGGTCGAGGCCAAGGTGCGGGAAATCGAGCGCATGCGGGCCGACGGGCGCATCGCGGCCATCCGCACGACCGAGCAGGCCAAGGCTCAGCTCACCGCGGATCAGAAAGAGAAGCTCAAGGGGCTCTGGGCTGCGCGGTGGCAGCGGATGCGCCAGGGCTCCGGCGGGATGGAAGCGCCGGCCGAGGCGGACGAGGAACAGTAGGCTTACGCCGCCGATCCTGGCATGAGCGTCGAGGCGACGGTTTCTCCGCCCGCTCGCCCGTCGGAGCGCCCTCACCACCCGGTGCGGGCGCTCTTGCTGGCGGGCGGGCCGCGCTTTGTCCGAGACGCCTTCGGTCCGATGCTCGCCTTCTATCTCGGCTGGAGGCTCCTGGGCTTCGACGCCGGGATCGCCGCCGCCACCGTCCTGGCGATCGTCGGATATGCCTGGGAACGCGGCCAGGGCCGGTCAGGGCTGTCCGCCGCCATCGGGCTCGGTGTCGCGGTGGTGCAGGCCGCGGCAGGCCTTGCCTCGACGAACACCGTCGCGTACTTCACTCCGCCCTTGATCCTGAACGTAGCCTACGGATGCGCCTTCCTCGTCTCCATCTTCGTCGGACACCCGCTGGCGGGACTCTTGGCCACCGAATCGTACGACTTCCCGCCGCAGGTACGAGCCTCGGCGACGTTTCGCCGGACCTGCTCGCGCATCTCGCTCGCGTGGGCAGGCTATCTCTTTCTGGCAAGCACGGTGCGCCTCCTCGTGCTTCGACTGGGAAGCGTGGACCTGTATGTGGTCGTGAACGTTCTCTCGGGACTTCCCGTGTCGGCCGCGCTCCTGAGCTGGTCGATCTGGTACGGCGCGCGCAGCCTCGGCCGAGATGCACCGGGTCCCGGGCATTGCGGCGCCCTCCCACCCGAAGATGGAGCCGGGAGCGCGACCGATGATGCAGTGGCCACGAGCAAGCCGCGCGGATAGGCAAAAATCGTGGACCGCTCCCGTTCGTACCCGATGTAGATTTCCCGAATGGCCCGCGAGCCCGAAATTCGTCGATACGAGCCCCCGGACTTCGACGCGGTGAACGATCTCTGGCGGCGCTCCCGCCTCCGGGCCTTTCCTGATCTCCAGGCGCGGAAGGGCCACACGGCGGAGGAGGATCGCGAGTACTTCCGCGACGTTGTGCTCGTCCGCCATGATGTCTGGGTGGTGGAGCTCGACGGGCGTGTCGCGGGATTTCTGGCCATCGCGGGTGATTTCATCGACCAGCTCTACGTCGACCCCGATCATCAGCGGAAGGGCCTTGGGCGCACCTTGATCGCGCATGCCCGCAGGCTCTCACCGTCCGGGCTTCGCCTCTTCACTTTCCAGATCAATCATGCTGGCCGCGCCTTCTACGAGGGCCAGGGGTTCGTGGCGGCGAGGCTCGGGGTCAGCCCGCCACCGGAGTCCGAGCCCGACGTGGAATACCGCTGGCACCCTGGATCGTCTCAGGTGTCCTCGTAGCCATCGCCTCCACCCGTCACGGCACTTACATGGCGCCTCCACCACCACCGCCGCCGCCCCCGCCTGACTCGGGCACGTTCGACAGCCCGGTCACCGTCACCACGACACCGCCCCGTGGCTCGCGCTCCCAGACCATCACGTGGGCTCGACCCGGCGCCATCACATAGGCGGTCACGGCGCCGTCGGCGCCTCGCACTTCGTGGACCACGAAGCCGGCCCTGAGGAGATAGCCGAAGTCACCTGGCCTCGCGGGGCCCACATGTCTCACTCTGGGAAGGTCGAGCGTCACCATGGCGCGAGTCGTCTCGAAGAGCACGGCGCTGACCTGTCGACTCCCGGTAGGATCTTCCGAGACGCTCACGTTGTACTCACCAGGGGGCACCTGTTCCACGACGTGGGAGCGGAGCAGGGCGTGGGGGGCGCAGCCGGCGGCCATGACAAGGCAGCCAGCAAGTGCCGATCGCTTGATGATCGGGGCGAGGGACATGTCTCGTGGCACCTCCTGCGATCCAAGAACCTCGTGACTCGCGTCCTGGTTCCGCGAACGCCCGACGACAGCGGGATGCGCTCGATCTTTCGTGGTACAGTACCGACCGACGGACCTGCAGTCACGGTCCGTAACCATCCAGAGGAAGGAGTCGACCATGACCGAGTCAGCCCTGACCATACGATCGCTCAAGGACAAGGTCTCGCCAGAGGAATGGGCGGTGCGTGTGGATCTCGCGGCCTGCTATCGGCTCGTGTCGCGGTACGGCTGGGAGGATCTCGTCTTCACGCACATCAGCGCCCGGGTTCCGGGCACCCAGGACCACTTCCTCATCAATCCGTACGGGCTGTTCTTCGACGAGATCACGGCCTCGAGCCTGGTCAAGATCGACCAGCAGGGAAACAAGGCGGAGGACTCGCCGTTTCCCGTCAACGCCGCCGGCTTCGTCATTCACAGCGCCATTCACGGCGCGCGCCACGACGCCAAGTGCGTGCTGCACACGCATACCCCGAGCGGCGTGGCCGTCTCCACCCAGCGCGCGGGATTGCTCCCGATCTCCCAGCATTCGATGTCGGTCCTCGGAAGCCTGAGCTACCACGACTTCGAAGGCCCCGCCCTCCGGGACGACGAGAAGCCCCGGCTGGTGGCGGATCTCGGGGACAAGAACTCGCTCATCCTGCGAAATCACGGGCTGCTGACTGTTGGCGAGACGGTGGCTGACGCGTTCGTCTCGATGTACTACCTGGAGACCTCCTGCGCCATTCAGGTGCGCGCCCAGTCGGGCGGGGGAGAGCTGATCTCGGTCCCCAAGGAAATCATCGAGAGCTCCTATCCGCAGATGGCGGGGGCCGGACGGGTCGGGAATCGGGGCGCCCTGGTGTGGCCCGGCCTTCTGCGTCGACTCGACCGCAGCGATTCGTCGTACCGCAACTAACCGCGTCGAGACGCTCATGATCGCGCTCAGGCTGGCCGTGGCCGTCGTCCTCGCTCTCTTCGCCACGCCCGCTTGGGCTCAGGTCGATCAGCTCCTCAAGGGTCTGGGCATCGGCCAGCAAGGCAGCGGTCTGTCCGACGTCAAGGTCGGCGCGGGATTGAAGGAGGCGCTCCAGGTCGCCACGGAGAAATCCGTGAGCCTCACGGGCCGGACGAACGGCTACTTCAGCAACGAGGCGATCAAGATCCTCATGCCCGAGAAGCTCAAGACGGTGGAGCAGGGGCTGCGTGTCGTGGGCTACGGCCCCAAGGTCGATGAGTTCGTGCTGAGCATGAATCGAGCGGCGGAGAAGGCCGCGCCCGCGGCCAAGAAGATCTTCTGGGACGCCATCGGCGCCATGACCTTCGACGACGCCCAGAAGATCCTGGGCGGCGGAGACACCGCGGCCACGGACTTCTTCAAGCGCACGACGACGGACAAGCTCACGGCGGCCTTCAAGCCCGTCGTGGATCGCACCATGGGGGAAGTCGGAGTCGTCCGCAAGTACAAGGAGCTGATGGGGCGCTTCGAGGCCATTCCCTTCGCGCAGAGCCAGACCTTCGACGTCGACGACTACGTGGTCGGCAAGGCGCTGGACGGCCTCTTCCACGTCGTGGGCGAGCAGGAGCGGCAGATCCGGACGAATCCGGCGGCCCGCACGACGGCACTGCTCAAGGAAGTCTTTGCCTCGAAGTGACCTGACCGCCCAGAGGCCAGGCCGCCGGCTGAGCTCTCGCCCCCGGCCCCCGGCCCGCCTCAGATGATCCACTGCTTCTTCGAGAGTGGCACGCGCGCCTTGCTCCGTCACGTGGTCGTCCATGCCGTGGTGGAGAAGAACGGCGCCCTCCTCCTGGTGCGACGCGCGGCGCATCTGATGGAAGGCGGCAAGTGGGGACTGCCGGGAGGCTTTCTGGACCGGGACGAGACGCTGAGTCAGGGCGTCCTGCGCGAGCTGCGAGAAGAGACCGGGTGGGAGGGAGCGGTGGCCAGCCTCCTGCGAGTCAACTCGAGACCGGATCGCCCGCATGAAGATCGTCAGAACGTCGCCTTCGACTTCATCATCACACCGCATCACAAGGTAGGCGAGCCCGACGCCGAGTCGACGGCCGTCGAATGGATTCCCATCCAGGACTTGCCGCCCATGGACTCGCTGGCCTTCGATCACGGCGAAACACTGACCCTCTATCTCGATTCGCGGGCTCGTGCAGGCACGGGACCGAGCATCGAGTAGGACAGGGCCGGGCATGCACACGAGGAGAGACTCTCATGAGTGATGGACGCGCCATCGAGACGGAAGCCACCGAGCTCCTGCGGACGCTCATCCGGAACAAGTGCGTCAACGACGGCACAGTCGGATCGGGCCAGGAGACGCGAAACGTGGCCGCCCTCGAGGACTACTTCGCCGGCTCGGGCGTGTCGTGCGAGAAGTACACGTCGAAGCCGGGACGTGAGAGCCTCATCGTCCGCCTCGAGGGCTCCGATCCGTCGGCCCCGCGGCTCCTCCTCATGGGCCACACCGATGTCGTCCCCGTGAGCCCGGATGGCTGGCGGCGCGATCCCTTCGGGGGCGAGCTCGAGGACGGCATCGTGTGGGGACGCGGGGCCATCGACATGCTCAACCTCACCGCGACCATGGCCGTGGCCACGCGCCGGCTCGCCCGGAGCGACTTTCGCCCGCGGGGCACGCTCATCTATCTGGCCGTGGCCGACGAGGAGGCAGGGGGCACCCACGGCGCCGGCCACCTGGTGGAGCGCGAGCCCGACGCGGTCAAGACCGATTACGTCATCACCGAGAACGGCGGCGTGCCCATCCCCACGAGCACCGGCCACGTCCTGACCCTGGGGGTGGGCGAGAAGGGCGCGAACTGGCGGCGCCTCACCGTGGCCGGCACCCCCGGCCATGGCTCGCGCCCCTTCCGCACCGACAACGCGCTGATGACGGCGGCAGAAGTGGTGCGCCGGATCGGCAGCTATCAACCCAAGGCGCGGATCTTCGACGTGTGGCGCCGCTACGTGGAAGCCCTCGAGCTCGGCCCCGAGCTCACGCGCGGCCTCACCGATGCCGACCGTGTCCTCGAGTCGGCGCGCGAGCTGGACAACCTGTCCCTGGCGCGGGAGGCGCACGCCTGCACCCATACCACCTTCTCGCCCAACGTCATTCGCGGCGGCGTGAAGACCAACGTCATCCCCGACCGTGTCGAGATCGACGTGGATATCCGCGCCTTGCCGGGCGTGACGCCGGAGGAAGTCGATGCGATGCTCGCGGAAGCCCTCGGAGAGCTGGCGCCCCGCGTGACGATCACGCATGGGCGCGCCGAGCCGGGATCGCTCAGCTCGCCGGACACGCCGCTCTTCGACTCCGTGAAGCGAATCGCGGAAAAGCTCCTGCCCGGAAGCCGCGTGGTTCCGCGGCTGACCACGGGCGGCACCGACGGCAAGTTCTTCCGCTGGCGGAACATTCCCGCCTACGGCTTCGGCTTGCACTCGCTGCGCATCCCGCACACGGAGTATCCGGTCATGTTCCACGGCCACAACGAGCGCGTCGACACGGAGAGCCTGAAGCTCTCCACCATGATGTGGGAGGCCCTGTGCCGGGACTTCCTGGCCTGATGTCACGCAAGCTGGTGGGGGGGCCCGGGGGAGGAGCGACAGCTGCGCTCCCCCCCCGGACCCGGTGGGGAGGAGCTATGAAAGGACGCGTGGCGGTACTCAAGGCGTACGGTGGCGAGTTCGAGCTGCGCGAGTATCCGGTGCCGGAGGTCGAGGCGGGCGCCATTCTCGTGCGGCTCTCGCGCGCGGGCGTGTGCGGCTCCGACCTGCACATCTGGCGAGGCGAGATGAAGGAGATCTACGGGGCGAGCCCGCAGGATCTCACCTTCGGACACGAGATGTGCGGGCGCGTCGACAAGCTGGGCGCGGGGGTGACCACGGACTCCATGGGCCAGCCCCTCCGCGAGGGCGATCGCGTGACGTATCTCTACTTCTTCCCGTGCGGGCGCTGCCCCGTGTGCCTGCACGACGAGATGGGGAGCTGCCCGCGCAAGGCCCGCCCCAACCGGGTGGCGGGCACGCCGCCCTACTTCAACAACGCGTACGGCGAGTACTACTACCTGCGGCCCGGCCACTTCGTCTTCAAGATCCCCGACGAGATCTCGGACGACATCGCCACGCCCACCAACTGCGCGCTCTCCCAGGTGCTCTACGGTCTGCGGCGCGCGGGGCTCCGCGCGGGGCACGCGGTGGTGATCCAGGGCGCGGGCGGGCTCGGCATCAACGCGGTGGCAGTGGCGCGCGACATGGGCGCGGACAAGATCATCGTGATCGACCGGCTGCCCGAGCGGCTGGAGCTGGCCCGCGCCTTCGGCGCCGACCACACGCTGAGCGCCACCGAGCTCCCCACGGCGGACCGGCGCGTGGAGGCGGTCAAGGAGCTGACGGGGGGGTTCGGCGCGGACGTGGTCGCCGACCTGGTCGGCTATCCCGAGGTCATTCCGGAAGGGCTACGGATGCTGCGGGGGGGCGGCTGCTATCTCGAGGTGGGCAGCATCGCTCCCGGCAACATCTTCAGCTACGACGCCACCGCCCTCGTCCGCGGCAACTCGCGGCTCGTGGCCACCTCCAACTACTCCCCGTGGGCCCTCGAGCAGTCGCTCGCTTTCCTTCGGCGCAACCTCACGCGATTTCCCTTCGAGCGGCTCATCTCCCACGTGTTTCCCCTCGAGCGCATCTCCGAAGGCTTCCAGCAGGCGGACTGGATGCAGCGCCAGGGCGCGCCGCACGAGAAGATCTCGCGCGCGGCCATCGCCATGTGAGCCTCAGCGCCCCTGGAACTGGGGGCGGCGCTTCTCGGCGAAGGCCTTGACGCCTTCCTGGTAGTCCTGGCTGTTGAAGCAGTCGGCGATCAGCTTGTCGAGCAGGGCCAGATCGCGCTGGGCCGCCGGCTTGACGAGCTGCTCCACGGTGGCCTTGGCGGAGCGGATGGTCAGGGGCGCGTTGCGCGAGATCTTGACGGCATAGTCCCGCGTGAAGGTCTCCAGCTCCGCCTTGGGCACCACGTGGTTCACCAGCCCCATGCGGAGGGCGTCCTGGGCGCTCCAGTCGGTGCGCGCCGTGAAGAAGATCTCCTTCGTGTACGACGGCCCGATCAGGCTCATCAGCTTTTCCATGCCGTGATAGTGGTAGCCGAGACCCAGCCGCGCCGCGGGAATCCCGAAGCGCGCCTCGTCGGAAGCAATCCGCATGTCGCAGTTCAGCGTGATACCGACTCCACCGCCCACGCAGTAGCCGTGAATCATGGCCAGAAGGGGCTTGGGCAGGGTGGCGAGCGCGTCCTGCCCGCGCGCGTTGATCTTCCGGTATTCCTCCTCGTCGTCCATGTTCTTTCGCCGGTCCTTGAACTGCGAGATGTCGGCGCCCGCCACGAAGGCCTGATCGCCGGCCCCGCGCAGGATGACCACGCGGATGGCGTCGTCGGCGACCAGTTCCTTGACGTAGTCGGGCATGAGCTGCCACGTCTCGAAGCCCACGGCGTTTCGCTTCTCCGGCCGGTTGAAGATGATCCAGCCGATCGGTCCGTCCTTCTCGAGGAGGAGGGGTGCTTCCTGGCTCATGGTTGTCTCCAGGTGATGCGGGGTCATGTCCTACGCCATATGGCCGTAGGGTAGCGGGGCCGGCGACAAAGCACAAGCCTGCGCGAGGTTCGCGGGCTCGAGCGCTGCTCACCAGCCAGCGCGCGCAGGGCGGGGACGATCCGCCGCGCGGCGACCCGCTGCCGCATGGGCAACGTGCGTGCTACTGTCCCCGCCATGGCGAAGACCGAGCTGAACGGCTCCGAGCGCCTCCCTGGGCCCACGGGCGACGAGACGCCGCTCGGTGTCCTGGTGGGACGGCTCGCGCAGGCGGATCCGAACCGTCCAGCCATCTCGTGCGCGGGGGAGTCGGTCTCGCGAGCCGAGCTCGAATCGCGGACGAACCGTCTGGCCCGCGCCTACCGCGATCTCGGCGTGATCCGCGACTCGTTCGTCACCATAGGCCTGCCCAACGGGATCGGCTTCTTCGAGGCGACGATCGCCGCCTGGAAGCTTGGCGCGACGCCGCAGCCGATCTCGTCCCGACTGCCCGCCGCGGAACGAAGCGCGATCATCGATCTTGCCAACCCCTCCCTCGTCGTCGGCGTCGACCCGTCGGAGGCACCCGGCCGGACCACCGTCCCCGCGGGGTTCGAGCCAGACTCCTCGCTGCCGTCGGATTCGCTGCCCGAGGTGATCGGCGCGTCATTCAAGGCGCCGACCTCCGGGGGAAGCACGGGGCGGCCGAAGCTCATCGTCGCCACACAGCCGGCCACGTGGGAGGGAGTCATGGGGTTCGCGACCGTGCTGCGGGTGCCGCAGGACGGCGCGCACCTGGTGACCGGGCCCCTTTACCACAATGGCCCTTTCATGACCTCCGTGCTCGCGCTGCTGAGCGGCAACCATCTCGTGGTCATGCCGCGATTCGACCCTCCGGTCGCCCTCGCTCTCGTCGAGCAGCACCAGGTCGACTGGATGTATGCGGTGCCGACGATGATGCACCGCATCTGGCGGCTCCCCGAGGCCGAGCGCACGCGACACGACCTTGCGAGCCTTCGCGTGGTGTTTCACATGGCCGCCCCGTGCCCCATCTGGCTCAAGGAAGCCTGGATCGACTGGCTGGGCGCCGAGCGCATCCTCGAGCTCTACGGAGGAACGGAGGCGCAGTCCTTCACCGTCATCACGGGCAGCGAATGGCTCGAGCGCCGGGGCTCGGTCGGGCGCCCCGTCCTCGGCGAGATGCGGGTGCTCGACGCCGACGGGAACGAGCTGCCGCCGGGCCAGATCGGTGAGATCTGGATGCGCCGCGGCGAGGGCGCGCCGCCGCCCTACCGGTACGTCGGGGCCTCTGCGAAGTCGCGTCCGGGAGGCTGGGAGTCGCTCGGCGACATGGGCCGGATGGACGAGGACGGCTACATCTATCTCAGCGACCGCGACACCGACATGATCCTGGTCGGCGGCGCGAATGTGTATCCCGCCGAAGTCGAGGCCGCCCTCGACGAGCACCCCAAGGTGACGTCCTCGTGCGTGATCGGGCTGCCCGACGACGACTATGGCAACGCCGTGCACGCGATCGTGCAGGCCGTCGAGCCGGTCACGGGCCCGGCGCTCGACGAGTTCCTGCGTTCGCGACTGGCGAAGTACAAGCGACCACGCACCTACGAGTTCGTGACGGCGCCTCTGCGCGGGGACGATGGAAAGGTGCGTCGGACGGCGCTGCGCGCGGAGCGCCTCGCCGAGGGCGGGGGGTCACCCGAGGGCTAGGCGACCAGGATCAGTCCTTCGAACATGCCTCCGCGATGAGCGCGGGGTCGATCGTCACTTCGCGCGGCTGCCATCCGGGGGCGATCGCGCGCATGGCGTCAAGGAACTCGGGCGAGGTCATGAGCAGGCGCTGGGCCACCTGACGTATCAGCGTCACTTGCGCGCGCGGCAGGGCGAACGAAGTCGCGAGCCCCTCCAGACACAGTTGCAGGTCACGGTTGTCCGTCACCTTGTCGAATGACAGCTCGACCGCGTGGAAGCTCACGGGGGCGGGGAGCTCGAAGGGCATGCTGAACGCGGGGCACTGCGCCTTGGCTATCCGTTCGCACGCGCCATAAGTTTCGATATCCGCGTTGAGCCTGCCGAAGTGCTCGGCGATGAGCTGCACCGTCTCGAACGAGTAGTTGCCCATCGGCCCCGTGGTCACGAGGCCGAGCACGCCCGAGATGCCCGGCGGCGATTCTCGCCTGTCCCAGCCCGGATCCCGGCCCGTCTTGGCGTTGGCCGTGATGACGAGCACGCGTCGAATCTGACGGTTATTGATCTTGCTGTAGACGCTCCACGCGCTGTCCTGTCCGCTCAGGGCGATATAGGGGCCGCGCAGGCCGATGTTGTCGGCGAGCCCGCCGTCGAGGAGGTGCACGAACGGCCGGTCCTTCAGATCCTGCCGATAGGACATCAGGTTGCGCGCGAGAGCCTGACGTCGCGGGGGATTGGAGGGCTCGGAGGCACTCTTCAGCCACGTCGGAGGGACGAATCGATCCGGATCGCAGTGATCGGCCCCGTAGTTGTGAAGGGTGAGCGGGCTCAGAAGGATCGGGAAGGCCGACGACGCGGCGACCGCGCGAGCCACCGGGACCTGCGAGAGGTCGGAGCAGAGGAGATCGAACTGGTCCTGCGTGAACTCGAAGCGCGCGCCGAGCGTCATGTCGGTGGCGTTGAGCAGCACGTAGGGACGACCACGCGACTGTTGCAGGAGCGTGGCGAACGTGGCGCGTTTGAATACCACTTCGTCGTAGAGGTCGGCGGCGAGATCGATCCGGCTGTAGTCGGAGCGGAGGAGACGCACCCAGTTCCAGGGCGCCAACGCGCGGGCGATCAGTTCACCCTGGATGTCGCGGTAGAGAAAGTCCTCCTCGAACCGCTTGAACCCCTCGACACCGAAGAGGGCGTAGTGCGCGGCCGTGAAGCTTCCGCCCGACACCGAGGAGATCACGTCGACGTCCGCGAGCAGCGTGCGCTCGGCGTCGGGGGGCGGCCGGTACGTAATCGACTGCAGACCTTCGAGGAGCCCGTAGGAGAACGCGGCCGCTCGGGTCCCGCCGCCGGAGAAGGCGAGGATGACGAACAGCTCCTGCTCGGCGCCCTCGCCACGGACTTTCGCGTAGCGATAGCCGTCGGGCCCGTAGGCGTCCAGGCGGGGGTTGACGGGCCCCGCCGCGCATCCCGTCAGCGTCGCCACGAGTGCGGCCATGGCGAGACCGCGGATGAGGACGATCAGCATTTATGGAAGGCGACGCAGAAGGGGTCGAGGATCGGGCGCTCGGGCACGTCGAGCTTTTGGGTCGGCGGGTCCACGTCCGCGGCTCCGCCGAGCCGGAAGGTGTGAACCCCGGCGCCGACGAACAGCGCGCGGGGCTTGCCGCTCGCGGCCAGGTTGCTCCCCTGAGCCTGATCGTCGATGTACACCTCACGCGGCTCCACGAATCGCACGATGACGTAGCTCATTCGACCCTCCCGAGCACGAGCCCGGAAAGAACGTTAGCGCACTTTCCACGGCGTTGACAACAAAGTGTCCTCCGCTCGAACCTGTCGGATGCGCAGGGGCTGCTGCGGAGGGCGGTCACCGCTCGCTCGGGCCCGCAAGCGCCAGGAACGCCTCTGCGATGCGCTCGGGAAGCGTGGCGTCCCCGTGTTTTCGGCTCCAGCCCGTGGACGAAGAGCGTGGGCACGCGGAGATCTGGAAGATGGGCGGTGCGGAGATTTTGGGGCCGGCCGGGCGGATGCAGCGGGTAGGACTGGAGGAGCAGGGCGCTGGCCAGCGCGGGCTCGGCGGCGAGGAGCATGGAGGCCTGGCGGCCGCCGTAGGAGTGGCCGCCGAGGAAAAGACGGTCCCTGGCGCGCTCGCGAAGCACGCGGAGCGCGGCGCGGAGCCCTTCGCGATCGCGCGCGGCGCCGCCCGGCGAAGGCCCACCGCGCGGCCGGGCCTGGCGATACGGCAGGTCGCAGCGCAGGACGATGACGCCGCGCTCGGCGAAAGCTCCGGCCACCGCCACCAGGAGCGGCGCGTCGGCGTTGCCGCCGGCGCCGTGGGTGAGCACGAGGCCATCGCCCTTGGTAGAACCGGCCAGGTGCAGGACGCCGCGGACGGGAGGGTCGCCGGCGACGTCGATGCGCTCGACACTCACGGCCGCGCCAGCGCGGACACTACCGTCGGCAACATCCGGGACTCAAAAATGCAGGCGACCAGGCTAGGCGTCGGGCTGGCGGGTCGATTGCCAGGCGATCATGCGCCAGCGCTCGGCGAGCTTCGCGTACACCGCGAGGTAGCGGACGGTGAAGCGCTGCTCCTTCCCGGCGTTCTCCACGTGCATCTCGGACACGCCATTGACGATGCCGATGCCGCCGTGCACCCGCGCGCTCCGCTCCCGAGGCGCGATGCCGCGGTAGTGCGGCTTCCCGGCGCGGAGGTTCGCGATGTGCTCGGCCTTGGACTCGAGCCGGGCGGTGGAGTGCACGTAGGTCAGATCGTCGGCCAGCGCGGCATCCAGCGCCGTCCAGTCACCACGTCGCATCGCGTCGAATCGCTGGTCGTCGGCGCGCAGGACGTCGGCCTCGACCGTGGTCCGCTCGGTACCTGTCGGTGTCATGTCGTCTCCTCCCTTGCCATCGATGGAACAGCGTGGTGATCCTACCGCAAAATCACGCGCCCCCGCGAGGTGATGCGCTTGCCTGCACGCGACGCCCTCCGCTTGACGTTCAGAGGCGAGGGCGCTACCGTCGGACCCACGTGACCGGCTCTGTTCACGAGCTTCGAACGCAGGCAGGCGGGAAGGAGAGGGCATGCACTACAACCGGATCTCGGCGGACTGTCACCTCGATCTGATCTGGCTGCCCCCGGACCTGTTCGTGTCCGAGGCGCCCGCGGCCCTGAAAGACCGCATGCCGTATGTCGCGGAGGGGCCGGACGGCCCGCGGTGGGTCGCCAACAACGGGGCGACCTTCGGCCTGGCGGGCGGCGTGGGCGCCTCGGGCACGAAGCACGAGCCGGGCAAGCAGCTCCGGGTCGACGTGATGGCGGCGACCGGGCTGTACGAGGACGGCAAGAAAGGCATTCGCCGGCCGGGCGACCCCCATCTGCGCGTCAAGGAGATGGATCGCGACGGCGTCGACGCCGAGGTCATCTACGGCATTCTCGCGGCGGCGGCCAAGCTGAACGACCGCGAGGCCTCCAACGAGATGCTGCGGATCTACAACACCTGGCTGAACGACTTCTGCAGCCACTATCCCGACCGCCACATCGGCCTCGCCTGCCTCCCCTACGGCGACATCGAGGCTGCCGTGGCCGAGGTCCATCGGGTGGCCAAGCTGGGCTTCAAGGGCATCGAGCTGTCGTGCTCCTGGGACATGGAGCCGATGTGGCATCCGCTCTGGGAGCCGCTGTGGGAGGCGATCAACGAAGTCGGCATCCCCCTGCACTTCCACACCTTCCCGTCGGTGTCACCGAAGCTGCGCGAGCAGTACACCGGGCTCACCCTGCGGGCGCTGTCCTACAGCAGCCTCTGCCTCTTCCAGATGACGCTGGGGAACATCCTGACCGCGCTGATGGGCCGGGCCGTCTTCGAGCGCTATCCGAACATGCGCATCGCCTTCGGCGAGAGCGGCATCGGCTGGATTCCCTACGTGATCGACCGCATGGATTTCGAGTACGAGGACCAGTACAAGGATCTCCCCCTCAAACTGAAGCCCAGCGAGTACTGGCGCCGGCAGTGCAAGGCGACGTTCCAGTACGACCGCGTGGGCACCAAGCTCATCGACGAGATGGGCGTCGAGACGCTGATGTGGGGCTCGGACTACCCGCATCCGGATGGCGTGTGGCCGGAGTCGGAGAAATACATCACCGAGCAGTTCGCGCACCTGCCCGCCGAGATCACGCGGAAGATGACCTGCGAGAACGCGGGGAAGTTTTACGGCCTGATCAGCTGAGCGCGCCGCGGGAGAGCGGGCCGATCCTGACCCCTCAGTAGTAGACCGCCTTGCCGGCGCCCCCGGTGGCCACGACGAGCTCGCCCGTGACGGCCCAGGCTCTGTCCGAGGCCAGGAAGACCGCCACGTCGGCGACCTCCGCCGCGTCCACCATGCGGCCGATGGCGTTGCCCCGGGGAGAATCGTCGGCATAGTCGCGCCGCTCGACTTCTTCGGGGGCGATGTGCAGCTCGGCGGCCCGGGCGGCGAGCAGGCGCGGGGTGCGCTCCGTGCGCGTGATGCCGGGGTGGATGCAGTTGACCGTGATCCCGAAGCGGCCCAGCTGGACGGCCAGGGTCTTGGTGAAGTGCACCAGAGAGGTGTTGCGGGCGCCGCCGCTCAGATTGCCGGCGTTGCGCGCGTTGGTCCCGCTGATGTTGATGATGCGGCCCCACTTCTGCGCCTTCAGGTGGGGGATGGCGGCGCGGGCGCAGCGCAATGCCCCCACGTACTTCACGTTGAAATCGTGTAGCAGGTCCTCGTCGACGATGGTCTCGATGGGGCCGGTGGCCGTGGCCGAGCCTCCCGGCGGCGACCCGCTATTGACCAGTATGTGCAGCCCGCCCAGCTGCCTGACCGCCTGGGCCACCATCTCGTCCACCTGCTCTTTGCTGGTGACATCGGCGACCAGTGAAATGATGCGCTGGCCGGTCTCGCCGGCGAGCTCCCGCGCCGCCGCTTCGAGCTGCGCCTTCGTGCGGGCCACGATCGCGACATCCACTCCTTCGCGAGCCAGCTCCCGCGCAATGGCCTTGCCGATGCCCAGACTCCCCCCCGTCACGATCGCATGCTTGCCTCGAAGCCCCAGGTCCATGGCCCGACCTCCCGGTGATGTGGAAGTAGCGTCTCAGTGCGGCAGGCCCAGGACGATCTGGGCGTTGTGGTTGAGGATCTTGTCGACGTCCTCGGCGGGCAGGCCGCACTCGCGGATGTAGTGGAACGTCTGCCGATACGTCTCGAAGGCGAGCAGGACCGGGTAGTCGCTCCCCGCCACGAGGTGGTCCGGGCCGAACGCCTTCCAGGCGCAGAGCAGGGCCGCCTGCGAGCCGTGGCCCACGGTGTCGTAGTAGAAGCGGCGGGCGGTCACGCTCGGGGGCTCCGGCAGATCCGGGTACTGGCGCGGGGCCTGGTTGTCGAGCCGCTGGAGCAGCATCGGGATGATCCCGCCCAGGTGGGGGACGACGTACTTGATGTTCGGGTAGCGCTCCGGGACCCGCCGGGCGATCAGGTGGAGCACGATGGCGCTATCCTCCAGCGAGGCGCCGACCGAGACGGTGAACCGGTAGTCGTTGATCATGGGCGAGCAGATGCCGTTCTGGATCGGGTGGTAGTTCAGCACCGCGCCCCGCCGGTTCATCTCCTGGTAGAGCGGCTCGAACTCCGCCTCGGCGGTGGAGCGGTCGAAGCAGGAGCAGGTCATCGATACGCCCAGCATGCCGAGCTGGTCCAGGCCGCGCTCCATCTCGCGCAACGCGGCGTCGATGTGGGGCAGGGGCAGCGACACGAAGGCGGCCAGCCGGCCCGGGTACGTCTTGGCGAGCTCGGCGTAGCTGTCATTGATCAGCCGCGCCGCCTCCACGGCATCGGCCTCCTTCTCGGCGTAGGGCGGGCTCGCGGCCGGGGAGAGCACCTGCAGCTGCACGCCGGCCTCGTCCATCTGCTTCAGACGCGTCGCGATCCCTGCGGGGTCGTCCTCGCGCATCGGTCGCGCCGTGATCGGCCGCGCCGCCTCGGGCAGGCTGCGTCCGCCAATGCGCAGGAGGATCGCGTTGTAGTCCTTCGGAAAGTAGTGGGCGTGGAGGTCGACGATCATGGCCTATCCCAGGTGGGCGACACGAGGCGCCACCTGCTCCATCAGGAGACGCAAGCTCTCCTGGTCCCATCCCGCATCGTCCGAGTCGGTGGTGATCGACAGCAGCGCGCCGAAGCCGCCGCTCTCTTCGTAGAGCTGATGGATCTTCTCCACGCACTGCGAAGGGTCGCCGACGATCCACAAGTTGTCCATCAGGTAATCGACCGTCACCGCCTCATCGGGCATGGACGGCTCCAGCTTGGTGGACGTCATCTGGATCGTGCCCACGCGATTTGGATGCTGATGCTGCACGTAGTTCCGTCCGAGGACTGCCCGCGCTCTCTCGCGGGCGGCCGCCGACGTGGGCGCGACCAGCACATCGCGGGCCACGCGCCACTGACTCCGGTCCGCCGGCCGCCCGGCGCTGGCGGCGCCGGCCTCGACCAGACGCCAGTGATCGCGGAGATACGGCCGGGACAGGAGCGAGCTCGACATGGGGATCCAGCCGCGCTCTCCCGCCATTCGCATGGAGCCCGAGTTCGGGGTGCTGGCGGCCACCGCGATGGGGGGATGGGGCTGCTGGTAGGGCTTCATGTAGTAACCGCGGGCCTTCACGGGGTCGAACACGGGCGTCTCGATGTCGAAGAACTTGCCGTGATACGTGAACTGGCCGTCCGAGGCCCAGAGCTTGAGCACGACATCCAGCACCTCGGCCGAGCGGGCCCGCACGGCGGCGGGATCCGTGTAGTCCAGCCCGAGCAGCGAGAGATCGGTCGGGATGCCACCCCCGCCGATCCCCCACTGAAAACGGCCACGGGCCAGGTGGTCGAGCATGGCCAGTCGATGCGCCAGGTAGACGGGATGGTGGAGCGCCAGGAGGGTGACGCCGGTCCCGAGCCTCACCGTCTTGGTCAGCTTCAGAGCCTGGGCGATCAGCAGGTCGGGGGCAGGGGCATTCTCCCAGCGTTCCGTCAGGTGTTCACCGATCCAGGCCTCACGAAACCCGAGCTGGTCGGCGAGGACGATCTGGTCGACGTCTCGCTCGTAGCCATCGGCGAATGCGCGATGAGGCGGGTGGAGGGGCATCATGAACAACCCGAACTGCATGCCAGGACTCCTCAGGGGTGGATGACGGTCTCGGTACGGCTGATCACGAACGCATCGTGGCGCTCGAGGAAATCCTCCACCACCTCGGCGAACGCCTCCGGTCGCTCCGTGCTGATGGCGTGCCCCGCATCGTAGACGAACACGAGCTGACAGCCGGGCATCAGCTCCTTGTAGACGCGCCCCATGGCCGGCGAGATGACGCGGTCCAGGGTGCCGAAGAGCACGAGGGTCGGAGTCACGAGGCTGGGCAGCCGGCGCTCGAGATCCGCGTCTCGGTCGGGTCCGCGCAGCCGCTGCACCAGGGGCTGCGACTTCGCGCGCAGGACTGGGTCGGGCAACGGGATGGTGCCGAGCCGCTCGGGATGAGCGTACAAGCGCTTCGCGATCTCCTCGGGGGAGCCGGAGGGCGATTCGGCGCCTTCCTGGCGGATCGCCGCCGGGGCTTCGAGCACCAGGGCCAGCACCTGCGAAGGCGCCTGGAGCGCCAGCCACAGCGCGGTCTTGCCGCCAAACGAGGTGCCCAGGAGATTGAAGGTGTCGAGACCGAGGCGCGCGACCGCCTGCGCCATGGTCGATGCGAGCTCGGGCATGCTCCGCGTGCGGGTATTCTCGGGCGACTGGCCGAAGCCGGGCATCTCGAAGGCCACCACCCGGAAGTGGCGAGCCAGGAGGTCGTGCGCCGGCGTGACGCGCGGGCCGCCCGCGCCATGGAGGTGAACGAGCGGCGCCCCCTGTCCGGCCTCCATGTACCGGATTCGGAAGCCGTCGACCTCGACGAAGCCCTCTCGGAACGCTGTCTGCGCCACGGTGGGGATCCCCTCGTCTCTCATCTCAAATCTCGCGGATGCGGGGCAGCACACTCTTCCCGAACAGGTCCAGCGAGCGCATGAGCGCGTCCAGATCGCCGGAGCCCGGCGGGTGCAAGGACAGGTCGAGCACGCCGGCGCCCACCACGTTGCGACAGCGCCTGACCTGCTCGACGATCGTGTCCGGGCTCCCGATGAACGTCGTGGGGAGCGCGCCGCTCACCACGGGCGCCCGCGCTTCTCCGGCGATGTTGCGGGAATCCAGCGTCATGATGGCGTCGCGGACGCCCGCGCGCATGGCGAAGGGCGCCTGGTTCGGCTGCTTCCGCAGCAAGGCCTGGGCGTCGTCGTCGGTCTCGGCCACGAGCATGTTCGCGCGATAGAGGATCTGCTCCGGCGCCGGCGTCCAGCCGTGACGCGCGCACTGCTCGCGGTAGTACCGTGTGGCCTTGCCCACGACCTCGAACGGCCCGTAGGAAACGCCGCAGCCGAGGCGGTGGCGCGCGGCGAACTCGCAGGCCTCCCGACTCGTGCCGAGCGCGTAGGTGGGCGGGTGGGGCTGCTGGAACGGGCGCGGCCAGACCGAGACGGTGCGGTACTGGAAGTGGCGGCCCTGCCAGCCGAACGGCTGCGGCTCCGTCCATGCGCGGAGGATGAGCTCCATGCCCTCGTCGGTCCGCTCCCGCGCCTCCTGGGGATTGAGGTCGTAGGTCAGGGACTCGTTGGTTGTCCCGCGCAACAGCCCCACGACCAGGCGACCCTGGGCCAGGTTGTCGAGCATGGCCAGCTCCTCGGCCACGCGCACGGGATTGCTCTGCGGGACGATCGGGCCGAGCAGGGCAATGGTGATCTTGCGTAGCCGCGCGGCGATATATGCCGCCGTGACGATCGGGGCGGGGGTCAAGATCCGGGGCGAGTAGTGATGCTCGGAGACGCTCACCCAGTCGAAACCGAGCGCCTCGACGTACTCCAGCCGCTCGATGATGCCCTGATAGGCCTGGGCGCCCGCCTCGCGGTCGTACGCCCCCGACGGCACCGGCCACTCGGGCGGCAGGGCTCGAGGGGCTCGATAGCGTCCCGTCTCGAAGAACGAGACCTTCATGCGGGCCGTCGCGACGCGCCGAGCCTCGGCTCCGCGCGGATGAGCTGGCGCATATCGTGGCGATGCTGCCAGAGCGAGGGGGCGAGGTCAAATTGGTGTCGTCGCACAGGGGATGGCGGACGCGAGGCCAGGACCGATGTTCGCACGACGCGGAGATCGGGACTCAGATCCCGAGATACGCTTTTTTCACGCCTTCGTCACGCAAGAGCTCTTCCGCCTTGCCCTGCATCACGAGCGTCCCCGTCTCCAGCACGTAGCCGTACTGCGCGAGGGTCAGCGCGAGCATCGCGTTCTGCTCCACGAGGATGATCGAGACGTCGAGCGCGTTGATCTGCCGGATGACCTTGCCGATCTCCGCCGTCATGATCGGCGAGAGCCCCATCGAGGGCTCGTCCAGCAGGAGTAGCTTCGGTCGGGTCATGAGGGCCCGCGCGATGGCCAGCATCTGCTGCTCGCCGCCCGACAGCGAGCCCGCGAGCTGGCGCCCCCGCTCTCGCAGGATCGGGAAGTGCTCGTAGATCATCGCGAACGTGGACGCGACCCCAGATTTCCGGGTTCGGAGATATGCGCCCATTTTTAGATTTTCGAGGACGGTCATCTTCGGGAAGAGCCGGCGGCCTTCGGGGACGTGCGCGATGCCGAGTCGTACGATGTCGTGGGGCGCAAGGCCGACCAGTGACATGTTCTCGAAGCGCGCGTCACCGCTGCTCGGTCTGATCAGACCCGTCAGTGCGCGGAGGCTCGTGGTCTTGCCCGCGCCGTTCGCGCCGATCAGGCTGACGATGGCGCCCGCGGGTACTTGCAAGGAGAGGCCCTTCACCGCTTCCACCGTGCCGTAACGGACCCGGAGGTCTCGAACCTCAAGCATGCGCGAGTCCCGCGCCGAGGTAGGCTTCGATCACGCTCGCGTTGGCGCTCACCTCGGCGGGCGTGCCCTCGGCGAGCTTCTGCCCGAAGTTCAGCACGACGATGCGCTCGCACGTTCCCATGACCGCCTTCATGTTGTGCTCGACGAGCAGAATGGTGGTGCCCCGATCGCGGATGGTCTTCACCAGCGCCATGACGCGACCGCTCTCGTCGAGATTCATCCCGGTCACCGGCTCGTCGAGCAACAGGAGCCGTGGTCGCGCGGCCATGGCCATCGCGATTCCGAGCGCGCGCTGGTGGCCGTGGGGGAGATTCCGCGCGAGCTGATCGGCGTGAGCGGACAGCCCGGCGAAGTCCAGCACCTCGCGGCTGCGGGCGACCTCTTCCGGCGGGTACGTCCGACGGCTGAACAGCACCTGGCCCAGGCCCTTCTTGCTGTGCAGGTGCAGGCCGAGAAGGACGTTCTCCAGCGCCGTCATCTCCTGGAAGAGAGTGGTCAGCTGGAACGTGCGCACCAGTCCCCGCCGGACGACCTGATGAGGCCGGAGCCGGGTGATGTCGTCGCCGTCGAACCGGATGGTGCCGGCCGTCGGCCGGATGAAGCCGGACAGCAGATTGAAGCAGGTCGTCTTGCCCGCGCCGTTCGGGCCAATCAGGCCGACGATCTCGCCTTCGGAGACGGTCAGATCGACATGGTCGACGGCGGCGAGCCCGCCGAAATACCGGGTGAGGCCCTGCGTTTCGAGAAGGGGCCGGGGGCTCACGCGGCCGAGCTCGGGCTCTCCGCCGCGGCGCCCTTCCACAACCGGAGCGCCGCCAGCTTTCCCGGCAGCGTGATGAGACCGCCGGGCAAGAAGAGGATGGTCAGCAGCATCACGATCGAGTAGAAGATGGTCTCGTAGGCGCTGCCCCGGAAGGGTTCGGACAGGAGCGACAGGAAGACGGCCCCGACGATGGGGCCCGCGAAGTGGCCCCGACCGCCCACGAAGTTGTAGATGAGGATATTCGTCGCCAGGAGAAAGCCGAACTCCGGCGGGAAGAGAAAGCGGATGAAGTGCGCGTAGAACGCGCCGGCCACGCCGGCGAAGAAGCAGCCGAGCGTGAAGGCCAGCAGTTTGTAGTTGGCAATGTTGACGCCGAGCGACTGCGCGAGATTATCGGCCAGGCCAATGCTCTTCCAGACGAGCCCGAGACGGCTTCGCTCCAGCTTTGCGAGGATGACGAGCACAACGAGCATCAGGGCGAGCCCCAGGTAGTACTGACTGGTTTTCGTGACCAGCGTCATGCCCAGGATGCTCGGCTTCGGAACACCGCTGAGGCCGGCATTGCCACGGGTCAGCGGGACCCAGATCGAGGCGATGAGACGGACCGCCTCGACGAAGGCCACCGTCACCATGGCGAAGTAGACGCCCCGCAGCCGCAGCGACGGATAGCCGATGCCGAGGCCGACGGCGGCGGCCAGGATGGCCCCACCCAGCAGCGAGAGCTCGAACGGAAGGCCGAGATCTTTGGCGAGGAGCGCTGACGTGTACGCCCCGATGCACATGAACGCCGAGTGTCCGATGTTGAGCTGGCCGCAGGAGAGCGAGGGGCGCAGGCTCGCGGCGAGGATGACGTTGATGAACACCAGGACGAAGAGATAGATGTAGTAGTCGCCGCCCACGAACGGCAGCAGGGTCAGCAGGGCCACCACGACAACCAGCGCGGCGGTGCGCGCGTTACGGGGCATGTCCGAAGAGCCCGGTCGGTCGGAAGAGGAGCAGGAGGATGATGAAGACGAAGCTCAGGAGGAACGCCGGCTCGGCGCCGAGCGCGGTGGCGACGATGGAGTCGATGAGGCCCAGGATGAGCCCGCCCAGGATGGCGCCGGGAATGCTCCCGAGGCCGCCCAGGATGATGATGATGAATGCTTTCAGGAGCGGCTGTTCACCCATCATGGGGTCGAGCTTGAAGATCGGCGCCATGAGGGCGCCGGCCGCCGCGGCCAGCGCGAAGCCGACGGCGAAGGCGAGGCCGTTCACCACGTTCACGTTGACGCCCTGGAGGGCTGCCGCCTCCTTGTCCTGCTCGATCGCGCGCATGGCCGCGCCCATCCGGGTCTTGTTGATGAACAGGTAGAGGGAGACGACGAGCACGCCCGCGACGGGGATGATCATCAGGCGCTCGACGGAAATCATCACGCCGAGCACGTTTCTCGTCCCCGAAAAGACCGGCGGCACGTGTTTGTCCAGGGTGCCGAAGACCGGATAGCCGGCGGCCTGCAGCAGGGTGGTGAGGGCGAGGAGCGCCACCAGCGTCGGTTCGATGCCCCCCTTGATGGGCCGGTAGATCGAGCGCTCGACGAGATACCCGAACGCGCCCAGCACGAGCATCGCGACCACGAAGGCCGCGAAGTACGGCGCCCCCCACTGGAAGAAGACGTAGTAGATGACGAAGGCGCCCAGCATGTAGACGGCCCCGTGCGCGAAGTTGATGATGTGCATCATGCCGAACATGAGGGTGAGCCCGAGGGCCATCAGGATGTAGATCGAGCCGATGCTGAGGCCGATGACCGTGCTCTGCACCAACAGCGCAGGAGTCATCTGGAAGTGGAGGGCCTCGACAGAGGCCCCCACCGGCCGCAAACACTCGGAGCGCCCCGGGTTTCCCGGGGCGCTCCTCGATCATTCGACATGCGGCTGCTCAGTTGTGAGGGGGCTTGAGCTGCACGACGAGCTGCGCGATCCCGTCTTTGACCTCGGAGAAGGGCATGGGGTAGATGATCTGGTTGCCGATGCCGTAGTAATCCTTCCCACCGAAGTGCGCCTTCCCCCAGAGGTTCTCGAACTCGACCGTGCTCAGCGCCTCGGCGATCTTCTTCGGGTCGAGGCTCTGGGCCTTCTTCACCGCGGCCACGAACGCGAGTGCCGGATTGGCGAAGTCGATGCTGGTCGCATTCCACTCGCCGTGCTTCTTGGTGTATCGCGCTTGCCAGCTCTTGATCTTCTCCGGCAGCGGGGTCTGCACGTAGCCGTGGACCCACGTGCCCTCCACGTTCTCCTTCCCGGCGATGCCCGCCACCACCGAGGTGTCCATCTGCCCGAGGTGGATGAACCGGCCCTTGAAGCCGAGCACGCGGGCCTGCTTGATGATCAGGCCGACACTGCCCGCGGGCGCGGCAAGCACGCTGATGATGTCCGGCTTCTGCGCGAGCACGCGCAGGAGCAGCGGGTTGAAGTCCGTCACGGGGCGCTCGAAGAACTCCCGCGCCACCACCTCGTAACCCAGCTTCGCGACATAGTTCGTCTCCACCTTGAGCGACCACCAGCCGGTGTCGTCGTTCGGCGTGATGGAGGCCACGCGCTTGATGTTCGGATGGTTCTGCTTGATCCAGTTCCAGAAGGTGATGGTCTCCGGCGGGGACGGGAAGCTGTGGAACGTGTAGGGATTCTTCGGGCTCACCAGCCCGTCGGCGTAGGCCAGCGGCAGGTTCAGGGTGCGGGTTTCGTTGACCGTCTCCTCGATGGCCTTGACCACGGTGCCCCCCAGGACGGAGATGAAGTGCACGCCGTCCTTGGAGATGAGCCGGTTGACCGTGGCCACGCCCTCGGCGATCACGTACTTGTGGTCGTAGGCGACCACCTCGAGCTTGTACTTCTTGCCGCCCACCTCGAGCCCGCCCTGGGCGTTGATCTCGTCGAAGATCAGCTCGGTCGCGCCCTTGTGGGGAATGCCCCAGGGGGCGGCGGGCCCGGAGAGCGGCGTCGCGACGCCGAACTTGATGACGTCGGCCGCGCCGGCGCCTCCCGGACGAACGGCCATCAGGACTGCCGCGATGAGAAGCATCGACCAGTGGAGCGAGCGCCATGGCTTCATCGCCATCCCTCCCGGGTGCTGGGTGTGGGTCAGAGGGTCCCTAGGGCATGCGGACTATAGCATCAAAGGAGCAGCTGCTCCGCTCGGGTCAGCAGCGTGCTTGCCAGCAAGGGCGGCTGGTGAGCCGGCAGGTCCACCCACACCGGGAACTCCCGCCCCGTGATCTTGCGGGCCTTGGTGGGGCCGCCGAGGGACATCATGGTCTGCCACGAAGCCGCGAGAGCGGGGTCGGCGAGCAGCAACAGGGCCCGCCCGAGGTAGCTGTCGGTCACGCCCGGCAAGACCATGCCCGCCTCGCTCAGCACCTCGGCCCACTCGTCAGGAGCGAGAAACTGCCGCGCCGGTCCCGTCTGCCACGCCAGGGCCGGACACAAGCCGCGGCCCGTCCCCAGCAACGCCTCCACCCAGGGCAGCCGGGCTCGGTCGAGGAACCGACGGTACGACTCGCCCACGCCTTCCGGGGCCTCGTCGTGCTCCTTGAGGAGGATCGACGGGAATGGCGAGTCCGGGAGGCTGTACGCGCGAATCAGCGAGTGTGGCGGGGGGCAGCCGAAGGGAGCCACGCGGTCCAGGAAGGTCGTCAGCGCCGTGCCCTCGAGGACCGCATCCGGGATGGCGAGCAGGTAGTGCGTCGAGCGCGGGCCGCGGATGGATGCGAGCAGCAGCTCGCCGGCCGGCCAGGCCTTGCCTTCTTGGCTGCCGATCCCGATCTCTGAGCCCCCGCACCGCCGTAGCTGGAGGGAGCCGGTGCGCGAGAGCATGGGTGATGTTCCTCGCCTTCGTGGCGCCTGCCCGTGGTGATTGCGCCGTCGAGGAGATACGGATACCATGCTGGGCACCAAATCTCCAAGGAGGACTCAATGGCCGAAGGGAAAGTCCACGTCGAGATCGTCTACTGCGTCGTCTGAGGGTACCTCCCCGTGGCCGTCAGTGTGGCGGCCGAGCTTTCCTCGATCAACTACCGGGAAACCGCGATCACGCTGACGCCATCGGATAGCGGACGGTTCGAGGTGTACCTCGACGGCAAGAAGCTCTACGATCGGAAGGAGCCGGGAGCCGTGGATTTCCTGCCTGCGCTCAAGGAGATCCACAAGATCCGCGACGCCATCCGCGAGGTGTTTGACGCGGCGCCGCCCGCCGCCCACTGAGAGCGGCCATGGCGCTCGGCACCCACCATGTGCACTTGAAGACACGGGACCCCAAGCAGACGATGCAGTTCTACGTGGACAACCTCGGCGCCACGCTGATCGCCGAGGTCGGCACTCGCGGCTACCGCGTGAACCTGCACGGGCTGACCCTCAACATCACCACGATCATCGATACCCAGCGCCGCGAGCAGCACTACGGCCTGGAGCACATCGCTCTCGACACCGACGACTATCCGGGGACGCTGGCCCGGCTTCGGAACAACGGCGTGCGCATCCTCGAGGAGCTGCCGCCCACCAATGGCCGGCGCGTCTGCTTCCTGGAGGCGCCCGACGGGGTGCAGATCGAGGTCATCGAGAAGGGATAGGCCGCGACGCGCGACTCATGAAGGTCGGCGTGATCTTCCCCCAGACGGAGTGCGGGACCGACGTCGAGACGATCGGTGGGTTCGTCCGGGACGTCGAGGCGATGGGCTTCGACCATCTCTTCGTGGCCGACCACGTCCTGGGCGCCGATCCCAGGTTCCATTCCCATCCATCGCTCGCCACGTACTCGCACGAGGCCGTGGTCCACGAAGCGCTGACGCTGATGGCCTACCTCGCGGCCATCACCCGCCGGCTCACGCTGGCCACCGGCATCCTCATCCTCCCGCAGCGGCAGACGGCGCTGGTGGCCAAGCAGGCGGCCGAGATCGACGTGCTGAGCGGCGGCCGGCTGCGCCTCGGAATCGGCGTGGGCTGGAACGCCGTCGAGTTCGAGGCCTTGAACGAGACCTTCGACAACCGCGGCCGCCGCAGCGCCGAGCAGATCGCCGTCCTGCGCGCGCTGTGGACCCAGGAGGTCGTGGACTTCCGCGGCGAGTTTCACCGGATCGACCATGCCGGGCTCAATCCGATGCCAATCCAGCGGCCGATCCCCATCTGGTTCGGCGTGGGGAGCCGCGGCCAGCCGACGCCGCCCGAGGCGGCCCTTCGCCGCATTGCGAGGCTGGCCGACGGATGGAGCCCGAACTTCGCCCCCGACAGCCAAGGCCAGGCCCTCGTCGCCCGCGTGCATCAGTACGCGCGCGAGGCGGGCCGCGATCCCGCCGCGCTGCCGCTGGAAGGCCGCATCCGCCTCGCGGGCCAGGAGCCCGACGGGTGGACGAAGCAGGTAGAGGCGTGGAAGGCCCTCGGCGCCACCTTTCTCATCGCCGAGCCACGGGGCGCGGGCCTCACCTTCCCGGCCGGCCATCTGGACGCGCTGCGGAGGTTCAAAGCGACGCTGAGCTGAGGCGGACCGAAAGGACGAGATGGCAAGACGGGTGACGGTGCAGTCGCTGGCGGGCATGAAAGCGGAGACGACGATCGGGCCGCATCGGGTGATCTTCGATGCTCCCAAGGAAGCGGGAGGCGGAGACGAGGGCCCGTCGCCGGCCGAAATGCTTCTCGGAGCCATCGGCGCCTGAAAGCTCTCGAACGTTCGGCGGTTCGCCGAACGGAGACAGTGGTCGGTCCGACGGCTCGAAGCTCGACTGGAGGCCACCGAGGCTCAAGGCCGCATCGTCGCGATCGACGCGGAGCTGATCCTGGAAGGGTCCTTCGACGACGTGCAGCTGGCCGGCCTTCGCGAGGCGGCCGAGAGCTGCCGCATCAGCCGCGCCCTCAGCGTCCCCGTGAGTCTGCGTCTGACCCTCGCCTGAGCCGCGGCGATCGAAGCAATGTCCGCCTAGCCGCAAGGAGACGATCGTGACGAGCCGACGCACACGACTCGTGATGGCCGCTGTTCTCGCTCTGCTGTCGGTTGCATCCCCGCGCGCGCTCGCCACCGAAGCGCCGGTGGGCCAGATGAGCTGGGCCCTGCACTTCAGCTTGGCGCCGACCCTCTTCGAGCCCGCCGAGACGGCGGGCCTCATCACGCCCTTCATGATCATCTACGCCCTCCACGACGCCCTCGTGAAGCCGATGCCGGAGAAGGCCATGGCCCCCGGTCTCGCCGAGTCGTGGAGCCGGTCGCCCGACGGTCTCGTCTACGAGTTCGTGCTGCGCAAAGGCGCGAGGTTCCACAACGGCGAGCCGGTCACCGCCGATGACGTCAAATTCTCGTTCGAGCGGTACCGCGGCATCTCCGCGCAGGTCCTGAAGGAGAGGGTGGCTGCGGTGGAGACTCCGGATCCCGGGCGCGTCCGGTTCCGGCTCAAGCAGCCCTGGCCGGATTTCATGGCGTTCTACGGCACGCCGGCGACGGGCGCGGCCTGGATCGTCCCCAGAAAATACGTCGAGAAGGTGGGCGAGGACGGATTCAAGAAGGCGCCCGTGGGGGCGGGGCCCTACAAGTTCGCCTCGTTCACGCCGGGGATCGAGCTCGTGCTGGACGCGTTCGACGGGTACTGGCGCAAGACACCGAGCGTGAAGCGCCTGGTCTTCAAGGCGGTGCCCGACGCCACCACGCGACTGGCCATGCTCAAGCGGGGCGAAGTGGACATCGCCTACGCGGTCAATGGCGAGCTCGGCGAAGAAGTGCGGCGCACGCCGGGGCTCAGCCTGCGGCCGACTCCGTTCGTGGCTACCCACTGGCTCCTCTTCGCCGACCAGTGGGACCCGAGCTCTCCGTGGAGCGATCGTCGCGTGCGCCTCGCGGCCAACCACGCCGTCGACCGCCAGGCGATGAACCAGGCGGTGACGCTCGGGTACTCCAAGATCACCGGGAGCATCATCCCCACCAGCTTCGACTTCTACTGGCAGCCGCCCCTGCACGCTTACGATCCGATCAAGGCCAGGCAGCTCCTCGCGGAGGCCGGATACCCAAAGGGCTTCGATGCCGGAGACTTCTGGTGCGACGCGTCGGCCTGCCAGTACGCCGAGCCAGTCCTCAACGACCTTCAGGCCGTCGGCATCAAGACCAGGCTTCGCCCGCTCGAGCGGGCGGGGTTCCTCAAGGCGTATCAGGAGAAGAGGCTGAAGAACATCGTCTACGGGCTGAGCGGCATCTTCGGCAACGCCGCCACCCGGATGGAGCCGTTCGTGGTTTCGAGCGGCGCTTTCGCCTACGGGGGGTACCCCGACATCGACGGGCTCTTCAAGGAGCAAGCGGGTGAGCTCGACGCGAAGAAGCGCTCTGCGCTGCTCCACCGGATCCAGCAGCTGATTCACGACAAGGCCATGGTCCTGCCCATCTGGCAGCTCGCGCTGCTGCAGGGGGTTGGTCCTCGGGTGGCGGAGTCGGGGCTCGGCCTCATCGCGGACTATCCGTGGTCGGCGCCCTACGAGGACCTGAAGCTCAAGCCGAGGTGAAACGGGTCGACCCAAGAAGCCGGTACGCAGGCGCGGCGTGCTTACCGCTCGTAGGACCCCTAACCGAACATGCCCGGTGGCCTTCCTCAGCGCGGAGGCTGCGGTGGATTGCGCTTGATGGCCTCGGGATTCGTCGAGTCGGCGCGTCGGCCAGACGCCGCTGGGCGAGGGCACCGGGTAGCATGTGCTACGATGGGCGGGCCACATCGCCCCGTGATCCCCAACGAAGAGGAGACTCCTGCATGATCGAGTCCGACCGCCCCGTCGTGACCCGCCGCCGTTTTCTGAAGACCGGAGCGCTCGCCGCCGCCATGCCCCTGCTGACCCACGGGTCGCGCGCCTCGGCGGCCACCAAGGTGCACGACTTCCAGACCCTGGCCGACGTCGCCAAGGCCGAGCAGGAAGGCGAGGTCGTCTACTACGGCCACGACGGCGAGGCTGGGATCGGTGTCCTGCTCGACGCGTTCAAGAAGGACTTCCCGAAGATCAAGACCAGCTACGTGCGCCTGCAGACGGGGGCGCTCTACGCGAAGATCACCGCGGAGCGGTCGGCTGGGCGCTTCGGCGTGGACGTGCTGCAGCTCTCCGACATCTCACCGGCCATCGACTTCCAGAAGAAGGGCGGATGGGAGCAGTACGCCTCGCCGGAGTACGCCGCGTACAAGGCGGAGCACCAGTCGACCCCCCCCGGTTACTACGGCTGGGGCGGCATCTCGTTCTCCGGCATCAGCTACAACCGCGCCAGGGTGAAGGCCGAGCAGGCGCCGAAGACGTGGAAGGATATCCTCAACCCTGCGTTCAAGGATGGGATCAGCGCCAAGCTGGCCACCTCGGGCATGCAGCACGCGCAGTGGTACATGCTCCGCAGGCTCTACGGCAACGACTTCTGGCTGGAGTTCGCCAAGCAGCGGCCGAAGGGCTTCGACGCACGCGCCCAGCTCTTCGATCGGCTGTCCAAGGGTGACGACCGGGTGTGCGCGCTCGCCGAGTACGCCGGCTATACGCTCTTTGCGGAGAAGGGCGCGGACATCGAGTTCGTCGCGCCGGCCGACGGGCTGCCGGCAATCTCGCTCTACATCGGGGTCGTCAACCGTGCGCCTCACCCCGAAGCGGCCAAGCTGTTCGTCGACTGGGCCCTCTCCCGGCGCGGCCAGCAGGTGTACCAGAATCAGAAGATCCTTCTCTACGGATCGCTGCGGGCCGATGCCGGGCCGATGCCGACCGGCAAGCGCCTGTCCGACTTCAAGCTCCTCTTCCCTTCGGACTGGAACGACTTCGCGGCCAGCCACCCCGTGTTCGTCAAGGAGTGGAACTCGATCATGGGGCTCTGACCAGCATGGGGGGCTTCGAGCGCCCGGGGCGCTCCTCGATCACGGCGGGCGTCGCGCGGGCCCGGTCCTGGTGGCCGGGCCCGCGGCTCGTCAGCCTGCTCGTCGGCGGAGGCGCCGCAGTCCTCGTCCTTTACCCGATTGCCTATCTCGTCCAAGCCTCCCTGAGCGTTGGCGATCCACAGGCCCGCCCGCCGGAGGCCTACGGTCTCGCAAACTACGCGGACCTGGGCCGCTACGCGCACATCTTCGGCAACACGTTGCTCGTGGCGAGCATGGCGACGGTGCTGGCCGTACTGGTCGGGTTCGCCATGGGGTGGATCCTGACGCGCACGAACGTGCCCGGCCGGGCGGCGTTCGAGCAGCTCATGGCCCTGCCGTACTACGTGACGCCACTGATGGGCGCGCTCGCCTGGGCGCTCATCGGCTCGCCGAGGAGCGGCTTCGTCAATGAGACCTGGCGCGCGCTCGGGGGAGACGGCCACATCATCGACGTCAACACGCCATGGGGGATCGCCTGGGTGATGGCCCTCTTCGAAGGCTCGGTCGCCTTCGTGATGATCGGAGCCGTCATGAAATCCATGGACCCCGCGCTGGAGGAAGCCTCCCAGGTCCTCGGCGCGGGCCGCGTGCGGACGATGCTGCGCATCACCTTGCCGCTGGTCCTGCCCGGCGTGCTCGGGGCCACCATCTTCGTCTTTGCCGAGATGCTGGGCTCGTTCTCGGCGGCCCTGGTCCTCGGGCTCCCCAATCGCTTTTACGTCGTGACCACGGCCATGTACCAGCTGGTGTCCCAGTACCCGCCGCGCTTTCCTACGGCGGCGGCCATGGGGGTGTCGCTGTTCGCGGTGATGTTCGTGATGGTGTGGGCCTACCGTCGGATCGTGAGCGTTGGCAACTATGCCACCATCACGGGCAAGGCCTTCCGACCGCGCGTCATGGACGTCGGGCGCCTGCGCTGGCTGCTCCTCGGTATGTGCGTGGGCTACCTGAGCGTGGCCGTGATCCTGCCCGTGCTGACGATCCTGTACGCCTCGCTCCAGCGCCTGACGACCGTGTTTCCCCGCGCGGACAACTTCACGCTCGCCAACTACGTGACCGCGCTGTCGCTGGACGCGGTGCGCTCGGCGCTCTGGAACAGCCTGCTCCTCGGCTTCGCCACCGCGAGCATCGGCGTCGTCCTGATGGGATTTCTCGCGTGGCTGATCTACCGCTCGCGCCTGCCCGGCGCAGGCCTCATCGAGTATGTGCTGATGTTCCCGCAGGCGGTCCCGCGCCTGGTCTTTGCCTTCGGGATGCTGTGGGCGTGGCTGGTCTTTCCGATCCCCATCTACGGCACCCTGTGGCTCCTGCTCATCGCGTACCTCACGGTGTTCCTGCCCTTGGGCCTCCGGACGATCTCGGGGGTGATTCTTCAGATCGACCGCTCGCTCGAGGAGTCTGCGCAGATGTGCGGGGCGACGTGGGGCTACCGTCTGCGCACCGTCACCATGCCGCTGCTCAAGCCCGGCCTGATCGCGGCGTGGCTCCTGCTCTTCATCGCCAGCGTCCGCGAGCTGGGCGCCTCGATCTTGCTGATGGGCCCGAAGTCCAAGGTCATCACCCCGGCCATCGTCGAATCATGGTTCTCGACGAGCAGCGAGCTCACGGCGGCCATGGCGCTGCTGCAGACGCTGGCGGTGGCCGCGGCCCTCGCGATCATGTTCGCGGTAGCCCGCCGCGCCGTCCAGGCTGGAGGCGAGTGACGTGAGCCAGGCGTCGATCGAGGTGCGCGACCTGGTCGTGCGCTATGGCGCGGTCGCCGCGGTCCGCGGCGTGACGTTCACCGTCGGGGCCGGTGAACACCTCACGCTGCTCGGCCCCTCGGGGTGCGGCAAGACGACCACGCTGCGGGCGATCGCGGGGCTGGAGCGGCCGACGTCGGGCGAGATCCGGATCGGCGGCAGCCCGGTGTTCGCGTCCTCGACGAGCCTGAACGTTCCCGCCGAACGTCGCGGGCTGTCCATGGTCTTTCAGTCCTACGCCATCTGGCCTCACATGACGGTGTTCGACAACGTGGCCTACGGCCTCCGCGTGCGGCGCCGTCCGGAGGCCGAGGTCGTGACGCGTGTGCGCGAGGCCCTCGACCTGGTCCAGCTCGGCGAGCTCGACGATCGCAGCGCATCCAAGCTCTCCGGAGGCCAGCAGCAGCGCGTGGCCCTCGCCCGGGCCTTCGTGTTCTCGCCCTCGGTGCTCCTCTTCGATGAGCCGCTGTCGAACCTCGACGCCAAGCTACGCGCCGAGATGCGCGTGGAGCTGAAGGAGCTTCAGCGCCGCCTCGACATCACCTCGGTCTACGTGACCCACGATCTCGAGGAGGCGCTCGCCATCTCCGACCGGATCATCGTGATGCGCGATGGCGCCATCGAGCAGGTAGGCACGCCGGCCGAGATCTACGATCGGCCGCGCAACACGTTCGTCGCGGACTTCGTGGGGTCGGCCAACCTGATCCGGGGCCGCCGCCGTCCCGACCTCGAGCGCAACGGGCTCGTCGTCCTGGAAACGCCCGGCGGGGCGCTGGTGCACGGGACCGCCCTCGACCGCCAGACCGGGGCGGAGGCGCTCATGGCCGTCCGCACCGTCCGCCTGCGCCTCGAGCGCGCGCGTCCGGAGAGGGCTGTCAACGTATGGCCGGCCCGGATCCGGCAGCGTGTGTTCCAGGGCGATTTCACGCAGTATCACGTGGAGTGGGACGGCCGGCAGCTCATCGTGCGCTCGGCGGCGCCAGAACCGCTGGCCGAGGGCGACGAGGTGTTCGTCAGCGCCGAACCTCGGCACTGCGTGCTCCTCGAGGAGTGAGAGGATACGCGTTCGAGGTCGCTCCGGATCCACTCCCCGGGAGGTCGTGGCCCGGGTCGCCCGTAGCTACCTCCGCGACTGCGATCCGTGCCGGCCTCAGCCCAAGAAGGCGCCGACCGTCCGGGCGAACGCTTCCGCCTGCTCGTAGGGAAGCATGTGCCCCGCGCCGTCGATCGTCTGTACCCGCGCGTTGGGGATCAGCGCCTTCCAGCGCTCGGCATACACGGGCACGATCAGCCGGTCGGCAGCGCCCCAGAGAACGAGCGTCTCGGCGGTGAGGCGATACAGGCGCTTGGCGAGGCGCCGGTTCGGGATGGGGAACAGGATCTTGCCGGCCATGGCCAGGCGCCGCTGCGATGCGACGTAGAAATCCTTGAGCGCTTCCATGTCGGAGAGGTCGGCGCCGCCCGTGAGGAGCATCTGCCCCTGCCGCGGGTCGGCGAACAGCACCTCCGCGATCTGGTGGGGGAGCATGGCGAAGATGTCCGGGATCGGGTGCTCGTCCATCCACAGGCCCGCGGCGCCGACGAGCACGAGCTTGCCGAGATCGCGCGGCGCCAGGCACGCCATCTCG
>WNGQ01000857.1_pt1 | contig 36371 bp, 33 predicted proteins | sample 5407661 | NCBI WGS metagenome assembly WNGQ01 (sample SAMN13153382, study PRJNA577476) | soil metagenome | isolation source: 60 cm soil or saprolite under Garry oak tree replicate 2 | place: USA:California | collected 2016-06-15 | reverse complement strand
CCAGTACTTTATCAATTTCGGCACCGCGTTCATGGGCCGCTTTCACCGCCTCGTCGGCTTTGGCCTTGTGGTCGACCAACTCTCCATTGCGGTAGTAGCCATCCATTGTTACCAGGATATGACTTCCCGAGTCGGCCATTCGGTCTCCGCACGCCGTCCCGCTGAATCCACCGTAAACCTCGGAATGGATGACGCCAAGGCGCGCACAGGCCAGCATGGAAACTGGCAACTCAGGGACCATGGGGAGGTGGAAGGTGACGCAGTCGCCAGTCTTGACCCCGCCGAAATCTCGTAGAAGTGCGGCGAACTCGTTTACCCTGATATAGAGTTCCTGATACGTGATCGTCTTGGTGTCTTCTGATTCCGGCTCGGGCACCCAGATTAAAGCAGCCTTGTTGCGATTGGTCGCCAGGTGGCGATCGACGCAGTTGTAAGAAGCGTTGAGCCGACCGCCGACGAACCACTTCCAAAACGGCGGGTTGCTCGTGTCCAGCGTCGTGTGCCAATAGTGGTCCCAGGTGAGCATATCCGCGTATTCCTTGAAGCACTCAGGAAAGTGCTCCTCACTGAACCGTTCATAAATACTCGGATCGCTCGCATTTGCCTGCCCAATAAACCTTGGAGGGGGTTGATAGTACTCCTCCTCCCGCCAGTGAACGGCGATCTGTGCTTCGGAGACTAGTACTTCCTTTTCTTCTTTTGCCATTGCTTGATCACCTCCTGCGTCTAGGATAATTTTCTACTACTATTGTATACCGCTCGCTTCTCTAGTGCAAATCCAAGAGAGCTATTCGGGAATAAATAGGACATCATGAGCCTTCACAGGCTAACTTACAGCACTATTTTCTCGAAAATGTTGGTTGATTATGCACTAGCAAACCTGCGGGCAGAGCGCTGAATCCTGTCACAAAAATGCAGAAGCTGAGTATGTGCCTCCTATCTTGCCTCTACTCAACTTCTGCTCACCTACTATAAGTCGTGAAAGTCTAAGAGACACTCATAGGCTATGCTTCTTCGTTGGCGATTATCCCCCCGTAACTTTCACTTACGCGGAAGAACCAGGCTATGAGTACAGTCAGAGCTACTTCCAAGTCAGGCACTGGAACTCATCACAGATCAGGTCTTCCGCCAAAGACCCTGACACCATCACAACATGTCCGTCAAACACCTCTTGTGCCAGTGTCATGGCCTTGTTGATGTGTTCTAACGTACGCTTGGACGCCTCAAAGGCTTCCTGCCATGCCTCTAAGGAGAGATCCGTACCAGTTTGCAAGGTGCGTAAAATCTTCTGCAAGAGTTCAGCCTGCATCACAGCAGCATCCAGGTAATCACTAATTCCTGCCTCTCCTGCCTCAGTAGCTCCTGACTGCATCATCGGTGTTTCCTGCATGATATGGCCCTTCTTTCGAGAACGAGTAAGTTGCACTCCAGTTTGACACTACATGAAGAGCTTACAAAAGCAAATGTGTTTCGAGGTGCTGAGGTCAAGCGTACTGTTGTCCTAATCTTCCACTCGGTCAACAAAACGATGAAGTTGTGCAGTGACTCTAGTATACCCTCTTCTTTACAGTAAAAGCAAATACCATCAGAAGGAGAGATGAGGTTCATATTTTTGCAGAGATCGTGGCATGGTGACCATGACAAGCACCATTTGCCCCATGACGAGCGTGCGCCGCCCCATGATGATTGCCCGCCGCCCTATGACGAGCGTGCGCCGCCCCATGACGATTGCGCGCCGCCCCATGACGATTGCGCGCCGCCCCATGACGACCGCAAGGGTCGTCACTACTATATACGGGTGCATCAGGCGTCAACACTCTGCTCTATGAACACGGTGCCGACAGAGCCATTGACAGTGATCTGCTGACCTGTGGTGATGCGCTCTGTTGCACTGGGGACACCAACAACTGCTGGGATGCCATACTCACGAGCGACGACAGCACCATGAGACATGGCTCCACCCATCTCCATGACGAGTCCACTGGCCGTCAGGAACAGAGGTGTCCAGCCGGGGTCGGTTGAAGGGGCTACTAGTATCTCACCCGGTTCCAGTCGAGCGCCTGTGGGATCAAGAATCACTCTGGCTTGCGCAGTCACTGTCCCTGCTGATGCTGGTGTTCCCTTGAGAGTGCCATCGGCTGATCCGACGATATGAACGTCGGTTGTCGGTTCGGTGCCATCGGAGAGTAGAACGCGTGGGATATGTCGACGCTTCAGTTCATACTCATAACTCGCATGACGTTCTTGAACGAGAGGACGAAGGTCTGTTCCGGCTAAGGCTTCCCTTGCTTCTGATAGGGTGATGAAGAAGATGTCTTCAGCATGCTCCAACCGTCCTGCCTCGGCCAGTTCTTTGCCCACAGGCCAGAGGATTTCTCGAATTTGTCCAAACAGAATCATCAGGCAAAACTTTGGTATCTCGCGTAAGCCAACCAGGGCGCGGGTACGTTTCAGGAAGAAGCCAACCAGCTTGCCACGCCACCAACTCTTGTGGGCAGCACGCCGGGTGAGTTCAACGACCATGGCCTCGGCATCCTGTGCTCCGCGCTGAAACTGCACATCTGGAGCCAGTTCTGGCTTGGTGAGTTGAAGATAGTTAGCGAGTACGCCAAGGATATGGGTTGGGTCTTCACGCCAACGGGGGAGGCCGAGGTCAATTTCGGCAACACCACGATGACCATAGACTTGGAGGAAGTCTGTTAAGCCTCGTTGTAAGGTTGGAGGGAGCACGCCATTGTGGTAATCCTGAGCTAAGTGCTCTGGTGGAGTATCCTGGAATACCTGTGCAGCTGCCGGGTCGGCACGTACCTGTTGGGCAAGCTGCCAGAGAGTAAGGTCCATCTCTGTGGTTGGATTATAGGGGAGGCTACGCAAGATGGTCTGTCGTTCATCATCAGTGGCAAGCCCACCCAGAAGTTTCCTGGCCAGGGTATTTGCCAGGACACCTGTGAGTACAACGGGAAGCAGGCTTGACAGAATATGTGGTGCATTTCCAAGAAAGATACCTTCGATCTTGGCCAGGCGATCGGCGGGGCTGGTGTTCGTCGGCCCCTCGCTCAATGTATATAATTGCTCTTCCATCCGCTGTATCCGTCTGCGTGTTGCTGCTGGACGAAGCAATGCTTGGAGTATATAGAACGGGGCACGTGCTCGTATAATGATGGGGAGGATTCTGCTGAAGAGACGCCAGCGAGGAGTTGGCACAAGCGAAAGACGTGGATCATCGGCAAGTTGGCGGAAGATGGCCACAGCACGAGCCTCCATCGCTCCCAGTATTCTCCCTGAGATGTTGCGTCCAATATCATTGCGTAGAATAGGTGTTACATCGGCATAGAGGCGTTGTGCTGGTAGTTTGAGAAGTGGTGGACCGGCCAGAAGATTCTGAGGTGGAAAACCCAGGAATGTAGCCATCGATGCACCCACCAGCTGGAACCCCTGCAAGCCCATCAGAGTGATTGGTCGATAGACTCCCTGGGCAACGCTCAGCGAAAAGTACACACGAAGGAGATCATCGGTCTTGGGAGCGTCGTCAGGCAGAGGAAACAGGGTTGTAATGGGCCGGGCCTGGGTAAGCCAAAGATGACCAGAAGTATCGATAGCCCATTCTGTATCTTGCGGTGTTCCATAGTGAGCCTCAACGCGTGCACCAAGTGTCGCAAGGTCGCGTATCTGCACATCGGAAAGACAAGCCTCCTTACTGCGATCAGCGAATTCGACTCGTTGTGTGCCACCACCGGGAAGAGCTTGAACAGCCAAGCGTTTCTCTCCAAGGCGACGTTCGATAATTTCACCAGTAGCCGTATCGACGACGAAATGATCGGGATTGACGGCACCGGAGACGATGGCTTCCCCAAGGCCAGGACTGGCATCAATGACAGCCTGACGACGATGTCCGGTTAATGGGTTTGCAGTGAAGAGCACTCCGGCAACGGCAGCTTCGACCATACGCTGGACAGCTATGGCGAGACGAACACTGCGATGATCAATTCCGTTGCTGGCTCGATAGCTTACAGCGCGATCAGTCCAGAGCGAAGCCCAACAGCGACGTGCGGCATCAAGGACTGCCTCAACTCCAACAATATTCAGGTAGGTATCTTGTTGACCGGCGAAACTTGCAAAGGGCAAGTCTTCAGCAGTAGCAGAGGAACGTACAGCTACGGGAAGAGACTCATCACCGCCTAAGGCGTAATATGCTTGAGCAATTGCCTGTGAGAGCAGCGTGGGAACTGGTGCGGCTAAGAGCTTCTCTCGTGCCGATGCAGCCAGTTTTGCCAGGCTCGTTGTATCATCAGCACGAGTTACTGCCAATTCTGACAGAATAGGCTCAAGGTTAGCATGCTCAGCAACGAGGCCATAGGCTTCAGTCGTCACACAAAAGCCGGGTGGTACTGGTAATCCGGCGTGAGTCAGTTCACCGAGATTTGCTGCTTTTCCACCAGCAACTGACAATGAAGTACGATTGAGAGCGGTAAACGGTAAAACAAAGCTTTGCGCCTTAATCTTCAGTTCGTTCTCCTGTGTTTCTGGATTCTGGATGCTCATTATGCTTACTCCTCTGACTTGCCTCGGCAAGAAGTGCCATGGCCTGCGTAACAACGGCTTGCTCTTCAACCGAAAGATGCTCCATGACGACGAGTTGTATTTCTGCACGTCGCCGTTCAAGCGTGGCGATCAACGTGCGCCCCTGCTCAGTGATAGCGACGCGCTTCATGCGGCGATCCTGTTCGTCCTCGCGTCGGCTCACCAAGCCACGCTCAACGAGTTGGTCGATCAAGCGACTGGTGGTCGATACGGAACGTCCAAGCAGTTCAGCGATCTGTTTGATGCTGAGTTCGCTCTCCTCATCAAGTAACAAGAGTGTCGCCATCAGCGGTAGTGAAAACTCAAAATCACCGAAGGAGCGAAGGATGCCAAAAATGAACTCGCGCAAGGTTGCCCGTCGAAATTGATTGAGACTCCTGACAAACTTTTCACGGTCTGGAATATTTATTTGTGTTCTCCCAAATGTTGCGTATTTGCAATAAATTCTTTAATGAGATAGTAGCATAAAAGCAAATAATTGTCAAGCCTTACTTTCCCTTGGGAGCGCATGCGCACCCCTATCCCTTGTATTATTAGACACCCCCCAAACAACATGCTATACTGCCATCGTACTCAGTAATTAACTACATTGTGTACCATGCATTAATGGAGACAAACCCAATGACCACAAGTGGACGCACACCCCAGGAATCTACTGAACTCAAAAGCTCCCAGGAGAAAGTCACTGAACTGCACCGTTTGATGGGCGAAGCCGTGCTCGGTGGTGGTAAAAAGCGCATAGAGGCTCAGCATAAAAAAGGCAAATTGACTGCACGCGAACGTCTTGACCTCTTGCTCGATCCAGGTAGCTTCAACGAACTGGATATGTTTGTCACCCATCGCTCCTCCGATTTTAGGCTGGATGAGCAGAAAATCCCTGGTGATGGCGTCGTCACCGGCTATGGACAGATCGACGGTCGCCTCGTCTACGTCTTCTCACAAGACTTCACCGTCTTTGGGGGTTCGCTTTCTGAAGCTCACGCCGAAAAGATTTGCAAGGTAATGGACCTTGCCATGAAAAATGGTGCTCCCGTTATCGGTCTCAATGACTCTGGTGGCGCACGTATTCAAGAAGGCGTGGTCAGCCTGGGTGCCTATGCCGATATTTTCCTCCGTAATACCCTGGCCTCTGGCGTCGTTCCCCAGATTTCAGCCATTATGGGGCCATGTGCTGGTGGAGCTGTCTATTCGCCGGCCATCACTGACTTTATTTTTATGGTCGAGCAGACCAGCTATATGTTTGTTACCGGCCCTAATGTCCTCAAAACCGTCACGCATGAAGATGTCACCTTTGAGGAACTGGGTGGAGCTATGGTTCACAACAGCACCAGTGGCGTTGCCCATTTCTCCTGTCCCAGCGAACCCGACTGTATCCGTATGCTGCGTACCCTCATAAGCTACATTCCCTCTAACAACCTCGAAGACCCTCCGCGCATCACTCCCCTTGACTCACCGACCCGCACCGAAGCGGCCCTGGATACGATCATTCCCAATAACCCTAACAAGCCTTACGATATGAAGGCCGTTATTCAGTATATCGTCGATGATGGTGTGTTCTTCGAGGTACAGGAACACTTTGCCGCCAATATCATTATTGGTTTCGCTCGTCTCAACGGTCGCTCTGTTGGCATCGTGGCCCAGCAGCCGGGCGTCTTAGCAGGCGTCCTCGACATCAACTCTTCCGATAAAGCCGCCCGCTTTGTACGCTTCTGCGACTGCTTCAACATCCCGCTCATCACCTTTGTCGATGTCCCAGGTTTTCTCCCCGGCCTCAGCCAGGAACACAACGGTATCATCCGCCATGGAGCTAAATTGCTCTATGCCTATTGCGAGGCTACTGTTCCCAAGATTACCGTTATCACCCGCAAGGCATATGGCGGGGCCTATGATGTCATGAGTAGTAAGCACGTGCGTGGCGATATCAACTACGCCTGGCCCACTGCCGAAATCGCCGTGATGGGCGCCGAAGGAGCTGTCAACATTCTCTTCAAAGAAGAGATTGAGGGTGCCGAAAATCCTGAACAGCGACGTAAAGAACTGATTGCCGAATACATCGACAAGTTCGCCAATCCCTACATCGCCGCCAGCCGTGGCTACATTGACGAGATCATTGAACCCCACTACACCCGCACCAAGCTGATTACCGCCCTGGAAATGCTCAAGAATAAACGCGACACCAATCCACCCAAAAAGCACGGCAACATCCCGCTGTAGTCGCTATCACTGTTGTCACGCATGTATCACTACTGAATAACATACCTGCACTTCTCTTCTCCATCGTACTTATCGTCGGGTTCTGGTGTGCCGGTATGTACCGTGTGCAAACTGGCCCCAGCGATGACTATGTGCTGACCTCTTTTAAGATTGGTCTGGGTGTGCTTCTTGGAATACTGATGCCCACGAGATGCGCACCATCTCGTGGCGCATCTCGTGGGTCCTTTGAGTCCAAAGGCAACCTTTCCAGCGTGTAATACGTAGAAAGCTATAGTTCTGCTTGCAAGAAAAGGAAAGGAAACGTATCGCCATAGGGGTCTCTGATTGTAATATTGTACTAGGAAAATTTTCCTATTCCCAAATAGAAATATGGTATTATAACCAAGGGGCCATATTATGCATCAGTATGTGCATTTTTATGTGTTCTTGTGTCAACACAGAACCTCCGCTCATCTTTTGCACGTTTGTTGGCAACCATGGAACTAACGGAGTTCCTTGCTCTTTACACAAGAACACGAGACGCCGATCAGAAAGGATAAACCTATGTCTACGACGCCTGTACCCACACAAATATCGATACGTTCCAACCCACCAGCACAACCACTTCACGCAGAACGCCTCATTATTGCGACTAATCGCGGACCTGTCGAATACTATATCAGCCACGAGGATCACACACTCAAATCGCGCCGTGGTGCCGGTGGGGTGGTTACTGCCCTCATCGATGCCGGTAACACTATGGAAGTCATCTGGGTCGCTATGGCCATGACTGAAGGTGATCGCCTCGCCCTCAAAGCAGCACAACAAAGCAACAATGGTCTGATGTTCTCCCCCTTGCGCGGTCAGAACATGCAACTCCGCTATGTTGCCGTCTCCAAGTCCGCCTATCGCAAACACTACGAAAATATTAGCAACCAGGTACTGTGGTTCTTACAGCACTACCTGTATAATCCCAACGAAGATACCGCCGTAGCTCGTCGTATGCAAGACGCTTGGAATAGCGGCTACACCGTCGCCAATCGCGCTATTGCCGATGCTGTCATTGCCGAAATTGAACGAGAGAAGAGCACCGCTGTGGTCATGCTTCACGACTACCATCTCTACCTCGCCCCCGGCATGATTCGCCAGGCACACCCCTCTGTCACCATGCAGCAATTTATCCATATTCCCTGGCCGGATGTGCGCTGCTGGCACTTCTTGCCCAGCAACATCACTCATGATATCTATACAGGCCTCATTGGTAACGATATCATTGGCTTCCAGACAGACCGTGACTCTCGCAATTTCCTGGAAGGGGCACGTACACTCCTGGAAGGAGCCACCGTCGATTTTGAAGAGGGTGCTATCTGGTGGCAGGGACGCCGCATTCAAACACGCGCCTATCCCATCTCTATCTCTGTCACAAGCGAACGCCACATTGTGCAAAGTGTGGCAGGAAAACGTGCCGCCAACAAGATACAACCCCTCATCAAGGACAAGCAGGTCATCATGCGTGTAGACCGCATTGAACCAACGAAAAATATTCTTCGCGGCTTCCAGGCCTATGCCCAGATACTTGACGAACATCCAGATATGCACGGTAAAGTCACCTTCTTAGCTTTTCTCGTGCCTTCGCGCCAGTCTCTGAGCAAATATCAACGCTACCACGCTGATGTCATGAAAATGATAGAAGAGATCAACCAGAAGTACGGTACCTCCAAATGGACGCCCATTACTGCCTTCTACGAAAACGATCGTACCCGCGCCTTGGCCGCTATGCAATACTACGACGTTCTGCTCGTCAATCCCATCATCGATGGCATGAACCTGGTTGCCAAAGAAGGCCCCGTTGTCAATCAGCGTAATGGAGTTCTGGTGCTTTCGCGTACTGCCGGTGCTTTCCAGCAGCTCGGCAAAGGTTGTATTCCGACCTCGCCCATCGATGTAAACGAAACTGCCCAGGCTCTCTACAAAGCCCTCACCTTGCCCGACAGCGAACGGGCTCAGAAAGCTAAAATCGCTCGTCAGAACGTCGAACGCTACGACCTCAACAACTGGCTCACCCGCCAGATACGCGACATCAACGAACTCCTCGATCGCGCCGCCCCCGCGAATAATAATAATCCTGGTATGCTTGCACCATTGCCTGCCTAATGGAGGGAAACGTGATTGATCACATTCCCTAACGCATCAACCTAACAAAACGATCGGGCTAGCGCGTAGGGGCCTTTCACGAGTAGGTTTGTTGGAACGCCATCGTAGGACGCGTAGGGGCAGGGGGCGGTGGTGGGCGCACCTGGGATCGTCAATTGAAAATATCAGGCGGGATATGGTGGCGAGGCGCGGCCTCAAAGGAGCAGCATAGTCATGCCCGCTCTGCGCAGGAGGGAGCGTATTCCTATTGATGAACAATATACGTTCCTAAGCGTACAAGAGTATCTTTTCTTGCCTATGGTCACATCTTCCATTATAATGCTAGTCATAAACTCGGCTTGCTGTTCATAGAGAGAGGTTATAGGCATGCTGCTTCCGGCTAACATTCGGAAAATGCTGGTAAATGGTGACGAGTGGGCTAGATGGGGTGGTTACCATATACCGGTAAGCGAGGAGTATATTGTCATCTGGACGCCCATTGGCACACCAATGTATTGGAAACCGGGTACGTGGATTTCGCAAAAACACCAGTTATCCTATCTATTTCCGAATGCCTGGTTTACTATTCACCTTGGCTACACCCAAACTGGTAACTTTCTAAGCGGTTATTGTGACGTTGTGTTACCAAACTCCGATTATACAAACACTGCAAAAGAACTTATCTATACTGATCTGTATATAGATGTTGTGGTACGCGAAGACTACACGGTCTATACCAAAGATCATGAGATCTTTGAGCGTGCTGCACTGCGATACCCTATCGTCGAAGAGTCACGCAAAAAATCCTTCGAGGTGTTGGACTGGTTGGAGCAGCAGGCCAAAAACTGGACTGGCCCCTTCGCTCTCATGCCTCGCTGCCTCCCCCGCACCGACTTTGAGTCACTTAGCCCTGAAGAAGCGGGAGCCGCCTTGCGCTCCGCTATATATAATATAAATGAGTAAGTATATGCTTTCTCAAGACTTGCAAGCCCAGCTTGCCCAACACAATATCACCGACTACGGAGAGGTAGCTCTACGCGAAGCCTTGGAAGCCCATGTTGAGACCTATACGCTCATCAAGCTGGCTCCCTGGCCTGCTCGTCGCTGGCAATGTCATTATCGTCTCATGATGGGCGATCACATCCACGATGCTCAGAGTGCAGCCGAGGCATATGCCATGGGACTACTCGCGGCTTTGATCCAGAAGCGGAGTTCATAGGCCTGGGAGTTCACTTCAGCACGGCTGTCATCCTGAGCGCGAGCTTTGGATCTGCACTGGGCCCCGCGAGAGATCCTTCGCTGCGCTCAGGATGACAGGCTGAAGTTCACGCCTATGGGGTTCATAGGGGCTGTTTCTATGGAAGATAATGGATTTCTCTAGTGCATACTCACGCAGCCTTTTCGGAACAAGGGGTGAGGTTCATTTTTTTGCAAAGCATGATGACCGCCAGGGTCATCACTACTATACACGATGGCTCCACAGGCCGACTCAGACGTATATAGTAGTGATGACCCTGGCGGTCATCATGGGGGGAGGCATTCTGCAAAAAAATGAAACGCACCCGGAAAAGGAACTAGGGGTTGCGAAATCGTCCTCTCTGGTGTATTCTGGAAGAAGCCTGTCCGCTACGGGACAGGCTTTGCAGCAGTTCCCTACGAATTGCTGAGGGTTGAAACTAGAGAATGTGGATTACCTGTACCCAATCTGCCTTTTCGGACGTTAATTACAATAAGGGGAATACCTTATGGCCTCCTTGCCGAATTTGCAATCTTGAAAGGAACATTCACCATGCAGCGCACTATGTGCAAAGGCAAGATTCACCGCGCCACTGTTACCCAAGCCAACCTGAACTATATCGGTAGCATCACCATCGATCTCGATCTGTTGGAGGCTTCCGACATCTATCCCTATGAAAAAGTACAGGTGGTCAATATCAGCAACGGCTCCCGCCTGGAAACATACGCCATTGCTGGTGCTCGTGGCTCCGGTGTCATCTGTCTCAATGGGGCAGCCGCTCGCCTGAATTCTGAGGGCGACATCGTTATCATCATTAGTTATGCTCAATACAACGAGCAAGAAATTCGCTCATTGACTCCGCATATCGTTTTTGTCGATGCTAATAATGGCATCAGCGAAGTCAAACATGTGCCCTTGAACGAGATGTTGGCAGAAATGCACTCTTGCGCCGAAACCGAAGCTGTGCTCTTCTGAGTCGATCATCTCTTCAATTTCATTCAGCCGTGCTGGTTGGATGAATTTTCCTCAGCCTCCTCCTATCGAACGTTTGTTAAGTTCCTTCCCCACTATACCCACTATTTAACCTTCCCGCCCCTTCTCAATCGTTCTTCGCAGTGGTATAGTACCCATATGAAAATTACCGCCATTGAACCGCAGGCTACCAACCCTGAGCGCGTCAACATCTTTGTTGATGGTCGCTTTTTGCTCGGTGTTAACGCTGCCATTGTCCTGCAAATGGGACTGGTAGTCGAGCAAGAACTGCTCCCTGTCCAACTGGAACAACTGCGCAGTGAAGAGACCCTGCAACAGGCTGTCGAACGCGCTTACAACTACCTCTCTTACCGTCCTCGCAGTCGCACAGAGGTACGCAACTACCTGCGTCGTAAAGAGACACCCCCTGCTATCATCGACGCTGCCCTCGCTCGCCTGGATGATCTCAATCTCGTCAATGACCGTGACTTTACCACCTTCTGGGTAGAGAGCCGCGAACACTTTAGCCCGCGTGGCGCACGTGCCCTCAAAAACGAACTGCGTATGAAAGGCGTTGATCGTGAGGTCCTCGACGAATTGATCGATAACGAGAAGGATGAAGAACGGGCCATGCTGGCCGGACGCAAAAAAGCCCTCTCACTGGTACGCATCCCTGACATCGACTTCGCCACCTTCCGTAGCCGCCTCGGCTCGTTTCTTCAACGGCGCGGCTTCAGCTACGATATCACCGCTCGCACCATTCGCACACTCTGGCACGAATTAATGCCCGATACCGATGCCGATGATATGTGACTGTGGCAGAGAACTGTGGGGACCCGATTTATCGCGTCCCTGGGGCGGTGGGACCACCTGTGCTGAGCTATACGACGGCGACGGAACCCGGTCTCACCCCGGGACGCGATGTGGAAGGTCTAGCTGCACCTTTTCTTACTGGCTCTCCTCATCTCCAATATCCTTGAGACCCTCTTCAATCTCTTCAATCCCCGGCAACTGATTTTTGAGCGCATCAGGCAGGGAGGTTGTGAACTGATAGGTTGCGATCCCGACTGGCTTTCGCATGTCAGCAAGCGCATACTCTGCCATCACTTTATTTTTCGTCTTGCACAGAATCAGGCCAATGGTGGGATTATCAGTCTCATGCTTTATCTGCCGATCAACCGCAGTTAAGTAAAAGTTCATTTTCCCCGCGTACTCCGGCTTAAATGCTCCCCGTTTCAGTTCAATCACGACAAAACACCGCAGCCGGATGTGATAAAACAGCAGATCAAGATAAAAGTCTTCTTCACCTACGACAAGATGGTAATTGCTGCCGACAAAGGTAAAGCCAATGCCAAGCTCAAGGAGAAACCGCTGGATCTGCGTCAGGAGGGCATCTTGCAAGTTCCGTTCTTTTGTTTCTTCACTGGTAGTAATAAAGTCGAATACATACGGATCATTCAAGACGTCCTGGGCAAGATCAGATTGGAGAGCGGGCAACGTACTCTTGAAATTGGTGAGAGCCTTGCCTTTTCGGTGGAATAGTCCGGTTTCCAGATGAATGACTAGTATGTTGCGGCTCCAGCCTTGTTCCAGTATTTGCTGGATATACCACTGCCGTTCTGTCGCATCCTGCACTTTGTCTAATAACACGGTGTGGTGTCCCCAGGGAATTTGCGCAACAGCCTGTTGCGTAAATAGCGCTTCATCGGGATATGCTTCAGCAAATGTTCGCATATATTGCAAGTTGCGTTGAGAAAAGCCCTTCATGTGGGGAAATGCCTGGTGAAGATCATGTGATAATTTTGCAATTACCTTTGTTCCCCACCCTTGCTCTTTTTGCCGCTTCCAAATTTCATGGCCGATCTGCCAGTATAAACGGATGAGTTCTGTATTAACTGCGACGACTGCACGCAGTTGTGCTTGTTGTACCCGTGTTTTGATTGTCTGCAAAAACGCCTGATAGTCAGATGGTATAAGCTCGTTTGTCATATCCGCATTATACCGAAGAGTTGACGCTGTGTCTATGCACCTAGCCCATTTTGTGATTTGTCTTAATTCTCGGATCTTACGCAAGTTTGCTGATGTTGAACAGAAGCTCTACGGTTGAAAACGTATCAATCTGCTTCGTAAGCAGTGGTGCGTTTTCGGCCTCACCTGATCCATTCCACGAATCAGCAAACTTGTGTAAGATCCATTTTATGGTTCTAGTCACAGTCCATCCTGTTGCATACAATAGCCTGACACAGCAAAAGAGGCGACCAGCACCTAATGCTGATCGCCCCTTTCCTGTGTCGGGTTGCTTAGACCGCCCCCTTATACGCCACAGGTGCATCCTCGATAGCTCCTGTCTCAATCATGATCTCACGCAATTGCTTGGCATCGATGGTCTCATGCAGGCGCAAAGCTCGTGCAATGCGATCCAGCGTCGGAAGATGTTCCCTCAAAAGACTAATCGCACGAGTGTATGCTTGTTTGACAATGCGGTCAACCTCCTGATCGATAATACTGGCCGTCTTCTCGCTATACTCGCGGGATCCAGTCGCCAGGGCCGTACCGGCAAAGGGGTCTTCGCGCTCACTGAACGAGATTGTCCCCAAGCGTTCGCTCATCCCCCACTTGGTCACCATCTGTCGCGCAATTCCCGTTACGCGTTGCAGATCGTTTTCTGCGCCAGTCGTGATATGCCCTATGGCCACCTCCTCAGCAGCGCGTCCACCGAGGGCTGTCACCAATTGCGACTCCAGAAATTCCTGGGAGTAGTTATAGCGGTCGTCCAATGGCGTATACTGTGTCACACCCAGAGCCTGACCACGTGGCACAATCGTCACCTTGGTCACCGGATCAACATACTCTTGTAGCAAACCAGTGAGCGCATGTCCACCCTCGTGATAGGCCACCACGTTCAAATCCTCTTCCGACAACACCAATGGGCGTTCGGCACCGATCAGAATCTTGTCCAATGCCTCATCGAAACAGGTCTGCGTGACCGCATCCAGGTTGCGCCGTGCTGCCAGCAAGGCTGCTTCGTTCACGAGATTGGCGAGATCAGCACCAACCATGCCTGGGGTAGCTCGCGCAATCCTCACCATATCAACATCTCTGGCCAGAGGTACGTCACGACTGTGAATCTTGAGAATGGCAAGACGACCATTCCAGTCAGGTCGTTCTACCGTCACACGACGGTCAAAACGACCGGGGCGCAAAAGGGCTTTGTCCAAACCATCAGGGCGGTTGGTGGCTGCAATAACTACGACTGCCTGCCGTGTATCGAAGCCGTCCATCTCCACCAGCAACTGGTTGAGTGTCTGTTCACGCTCATCATTGCTGTTGATGCTTGACCCACGCTGTCGCCCTACGGCATCAATTTCGTCGATAAAGATGATGCTGGGAGATGTCTTCTTGGCCTGATCAAAGAGGTCGCGCACGCGGCTGGCACCAACACCGACCAGCACCTCCACAAACTCTGAACCACTCATCGAGAAGAACGGCACTCCCGCTTCACCGGCCACGGCACGCGCTAGCAACGTCTTACCGGTTCCCGGAGGGCCGACCAGCAACACACCACGCGGTATCTTACCGCCCAGACGCTGGAACTTTTGTGGTGTCTTCAAAAACTCCACAACTTCTACCAGATCGTTTTTCGCCTCATCAACACCTGCCACGTCGGCAAACGTCGTGCTAGGTCGATCTTCAAGAATAAGCTTGGCACGGCTCTTGCCAAAGCTAAAAATGTTCTGCTGGCTCTGTGTCGCTCGTCGCGCAATAAAGAAAACCACTCCAAACACCAGTAGCCACGGTACGAGATTGATCAGCAGATTGAGAAAGAAGTTACTATCTCCAGAAACCTTGGCCTCATACTGGACATGATGCGTCTGTAGCAAAGTGATCAGCGTCGGATCACCATTAGGGAGCTGGGTGAAGTGAAAGTGGGTAAAAGGCTGATTGTTATTGCTACCAGAGACGGTGACCGCCTGTTTGAAATCGCCCGTTGCATCCTGATTCTGGAAGACCACATCTTTCACATTGTCTTGCTTAACCTGCTGGTAGAAGAAGCTATAAGGCACCTCTCCCGTATTGGCCTGATTACTACTGGAACCTTGGGTAAAGAATTGAAACAGGTACCAGCCCAAAAGCACGGCAGCCACCAGTAACACTGAACGCATAATCAGGGTGACGTTGCTCGGTCTTTTCGGCCCATTCCCATTATTGCCACCACCGCTATTACTTGGTCCCCTTGAGCCATTCTGCCTCGGCTCATTGGGGTTGCGTTGGTACATATATCTAGCCTGAGCATCCATAAGGTCAGACTCACTTTCCTCGATTAGCAGAGCCGCTCCCCTTCATCTTCTGAAGAGCTACTCTGCCTTATGCATTGTTCTCTATAATACTGAATTGTACACGTATAACATATCATTCGTCTACCTTTTTTCCTATCAGGTAAAAGTAGTGTTACTTTAGATACGTTCAAAATACGTTTCAGATTACCAAAAGTTGCTCATTTTAGCAGTCTCGATGAGAGACTGCTACCAAGGAATCTTGAACAGCAATAATATCTCTTTCAGCAGATTCTTTGAATCCCCTCTCAAGTAACCACGGGATTTCGGCTAGGTGACGCAAAAGACGGTAGAGTGAAAGTAACTGCCTCGTTTCTTCATTATTTTCAATGCTACTATATCCGTCTAAGAGTAAGTCAGCCAGTCCATAGTCCCATAAGGTGACGACAGCAATATCCATAAGAGGATCTCCTGGTTGAGCGTCAGCAAAGTCAAGAAAAGCAAGCACCTTTTCAGTTTGAGAATCAACGAGGATGTGCTCTGCCTGGAGGTCTCCATGCAACAGCACAATTAGCCTCTGCACAAGAAGAGGTTGAAGATTATCAAAATGTTCTTGCAGCTCAACTATTTGAAGGTGATCAAGCACATCTAATCTTTTTACCTTCTCTATCTCATGATTTGCCCACCAGGAGATGAAAGCATCCCAGTGCTGTTGTCCACCTGAAAATGGAGGATGAGCACCTATATCGTGGAAGCGCTGAAGATATCTACCAGCTTCTTTAGCGGCAAATGTATTGCGTGAAGACAAGGGGTGACCTATTATTTGCTTCATCGCAAGAACAGCAGGCTGACCAGCTTCAAATCCAATAATTTTTGGAATAGGGACGCCAATTGACTCTGCTTTTTGAGCGATAGCATATTCACGCTGAAGAGTCTTACCTGCCATATATACCTTTAATACTATGCCTAGCTTTTCAGCTAAGAATAGAGCGCGGTCAGGCTGAAGATAGAGTGGTTTTAAGCTCTCTTCTGACCAGGTAATGTGGGCAAGGGTTCTTTTTGCCGCTAATGCAAGTTCTTGATTGCCTAATGTATTGTCCATTGATGTAATTCTATCTGATTCTAGGAGCTAATGGTAGGGAGGGTGTAGCTCCTACAATCTTCCTCTTCTTCGTAGTATAATTCATGAGGAAATTCGGAGTAGGGATAGGGATTCCCAATAAGTATCAAGTACCTGAACAGGTACACATAGAAGCAGGTAAAATGTGGAACACCGTTACGCACTTATTGTTGGCATAGATCACTATAACGACGACACTCATTTTATGCCTTTGCCTTTCGCCCAGGCTGACGCTCGTTCCCTTTACGAGCTGTTGATCGACCCCGAACGCGGCGGCTGGCAAGCAGAGCAGGTCGTCTATCTAACCGGTCAAGAGGCCACTCGTGACGAGTTGGAGAGCCAGTTGCGTGACCTTTTCCTCGTGCGAGCGCAACCCCAAGACCTCATTCTCTTCTATTTTGCCGGTCATGCCTTCCTGGATCCCGCCACCGGTGATGGCTATCTAGCCCTTCAGGCTACCCAATTTGAACGGCCCGTCACCGGTCTGCACGTTCCCACCTTTGTCGATCACTATCTCTACGACTCGAAGGCAAGTAACATATTGACCATTCTGGATATCGCCCATAGCGGCCCCGGCTGGCAATCACAAAAGAACGCTGGTGACACCAGCCTGTTATTCGGGCAATCACTGCTTGACCTGCCACGTACTCATGGACGCGTTGTCCTGGCCTCACAGCGTGTCGGTGCAGTTTCACAGGAGCAGATGGAGCAGGGGCATGGTGTCTTCATGGCTCATCTGCTGGATGCCTTGGAAGGTGAAGCCGCTAATCCACGGACCGGGCGTATCACCCTTGGCACTCTCTATGACTACCTCGACGAAACCATCGAGTACACAGAACCTCAATATCCTCAGAAGTTCGGTTACGAATACGGTTCCATGATCCTTATCGAGTGGGCTGAATGGAAAACTGCCTCCGCTCCCCAGCCTCTGGCAAAGGGGCGTCGTGTGGCGGGCGTGCAGGTCACGCCCCTGCACATTCTCACCGGACATCACGGCCACGTCGATGATGTTGTTTTCTCACCCGACGGCAGTCAGATTGCCTCCTGTGGCGAAGATATGACCGTTCGTCTGTGGTCTGTCGCGTCAGGTAGCATGTTACATACCCTGACCGGCCATGAAGGGGCCGTCATGGGTGTAGATATCTCACCTGACGGTCTCTATCTGGCCTCCTGCTCCGAAGATAAAACCGTGCGTATCTGGAATGTCTCCACTGGTCAGCAAACAGCCATTCTTGAGGGACATAGTAGTGCCGTCTGGACGGTGGCCTATTCTCTTGATAATCGTATGCTAGCCTCCTGCTCCAATGACGAAACGGTGCGTATCTGGGATCCCTCAACGTGGCGGCAAACGCATACGTTCAGCGGCCATCACAATGTCGTCGTCGGCGTCGATTTCTCTTATGACAGCCAGTTGTTGGCCTCGTGCTCGTTTGACAAAACTATCTGCCTCTGGAACGTGCGCGATGGTACATTGCAACGCCGCTTGCGCTACAGTGATATCGTCTACGGCGTGGCGTGGTCGCCCGATGGAACATTGCTGGCTTCGTGTTCAGCCGATGGCACGATCTGCCTGTGGGATACCACCAGTGGTCAGCTCGCCCAAACTCTGACCGGCCACGATGGAGCCGTCTGGACAGTCGACTTCTCTGCCGATGGACGCCTGCTCGTCTCCGGCTCCGAAGACGGTTCTCTGCGCCTATGGGATGTGCACCAAGGCCGCGAACTGCAAACCATCAACCATCGCACCGAAGTCTACGGCGTCGTCTTCGGCCCCAATGGCCTCCTCGCCAACAGTGCCGAAGACGGAGCCATTCGCATCTGGCAAACCGAAGTGATCGGAGGGTAAATTGAGTGAGATTCATATTTTGGCGAAGCATGCCGTTTTGGCGAAGCATGACGAGCGCCCCACCCCATGACGACCGCAAGGGTCGTCATGGGGTGGGGCGCTCGTCATGAGGAGGGGAGGTCTGCAATACCACGCGTCTACTTCGTCTTGAGCAAATCGTTCATATCGCTGATTTGTTGCTCAAGCCAGGTGTGCAGATCGTTGCGCTCGATCTCTTCGCGTGCCAGCTGGAGAAGGTGCTGGCGCTCTTCATTGGGCAGCGTGAGCGCTTTGTAGAGTGCCTCGGCTATCTCCAGGCGATCAGCGGGCGAGATGGGAATGCAGGCCTCCGCCAGTTGTTGGAATGCGCCGCTGCTGCGCGAGAGCACCAACACGCCGTTCTTTTTGTTGACGGCAGGGCCTTCTTTGGCCACCAGGTTCATCCCATCAATGATCGGGTTGACCAGCAGAGCGTCGTAGAATTGCAACGCAGTAAGCGCAACGACACGATCGTTCTGCACAAATGCGTGAATCGGCGTCCAGTCCGGCGTTTGGTACTTCTCATTGACCTCTTCGATGGCCTTCAACGTCTGCTCCTGGTACTTACGATAGAGCGGGAGTGACTGGCGCGAAGGGACCAGGAAGGCCAGAAACGTCACTTTCTTGTGCAGCTCTGGATGCTGCTCCAAAAGGGTGTCGTAGGCCTGGAAGCCTTGCACAATATTTTTGGTTGGCTCGATGCGATCGACACGCATGATGGTGTACTCCTGGAGTAACGGCTTGATCTGGTCAAGGGCTCGCTTACTTGGACGACTACGCACTATTTTGCGTTCGTCGGTCACTGAGATCGAGATCGGGTAATCGCGCACATGTGTGCGGTGATCCTTCCAGACGATCTCATGTCGATCTTCATCGATCTGCGCACCTTCACTTCCCAACAGAGCATGCACGCCTTCCAGGAAGTTGTTCGCATCGCGGCGCGTCTGGAAACCCAGGATATCATTTCCCAGCAAGCCCTCGAAAATCGCGCTCATCATGGCAGTGGGCAAGGACGAGGTCCAGTAGCGGAACTCCGGCCAGGGGATATGAATAAACTGCTGCATCGCGATGCTTGGATAGCGTTCACGTACCCAGGCGGACACCAGGTAGAGATGGTAGTCGTGCAGCATGACCATCGCTTTGGATGGCTCACGCTCGATCTCCTCGCAGATGGCAGCAGCGATAACTTCGTTCACACGTCTATAGCCGTTATTCCAGGCATCATGCAATTTCTCAGAGGAAAACGCATCCCCCGCCTGTTCCAATAAATAGTGCTGCGTGAACCAGAGGACCTGGTTGCTCATCATATCGTAGTGCTTGCGATACACGCTTTTAGGGACCTCGACATACCGCAGGTGCACATGCATCTCACGCACCGGCGATTCTAGCAAGCCTTCATGCGCATCCTCTAACGCATGATGGTCGCCCTCAGTCATCGCTAGCGCTACCCAGGTTGAGTTGACGCGATTCACGATGCCGCTCAACGCGGTTACCACGCCGCCAGAACCGCGACGAAACTTCAACGTCTTATCACGCGTCACAAAATACTCGACAGGTCCTCGATTGGTGGCAATGATAAAGCGATCAACTTGTATCGATAGACCTTCATCTTTTGTCTGCAATCGTTGCAGTGTGTCGCTAGACATAGGGCAAATACTTTCTTCAGTCCTCACGGTTTCTGGATTTCTTTGGCTTGCTCTTTATCTTAGCACATATCACCACAAACTGTGAGAGACAGGAGAGCAACGAAAAAAGAGTAAGGGTGGAGGCAATGATTCAAATCTCAAGGTGCGTTTCATTTTTTTGCGAAGCATGATGACCGCAAGGGTCATCACTACTATACACGAAGGACGGGCAAAAAGCGTCGTATAGTAGTGATGACCCTTGCGGTCATCATGCGGTGGGGGCGGTCATCATGCTCACCAGGCCACGCACTCTGCAAAAAAATCGTACACACACCCCAAATCTCAAGGGCCCTTGTCACCGTTCGCAGGATACATTATCATACACACAACTATACACTAGAAAAGGAAATCAAAGGAACATTCATGCAAGTCATTTTTGTTGGCGGCGCAAGTGGTGTTGGCGCAAGTTGTCTCGCCGTCGAATTAGCCGATAAATGGTTCGTTGTCGATGCAGGGGTGCGTGTTGATCGCAAGAGCGATCCCCTGCCTGATCTGGCCTTGCTCGAAGGCAAAGATGTGCAGGCCATCTTTGTCACCCATGCTCACGCCGATCACATTGGAGCCTTGCCTCTGGTACATCAGGCTTTTCCTGGCGCACCCATCTATGCCTCGCGAGGCACGGCCTTGCTTATGGAAGTTATGCTGGCTGATGCTCTCAAGGTCATGACGCGTCGCGCCGTTGAAGAAATGGAAATACCACTCTATCCGGAAGCTCTGGTGGCAAGTATGCTCACGCGAGTACGTCCCCTGCCCGTTGACGAACCTCATACCCTATCTGTGCTGCCTGGCATTACCATCCATGCCAGCCGGGCCGGTCATATTGCTGGGGCGGTCAGCCTGGGCTTTGTTGCCGCAGAGGGCTCGCTCGTCGTCTCCGGTGATATCAGCAGCACCCCGCAGCGCACCGTGCTGGGAGCGATGCCACCGCCGATCAAACATCCAGACCTGCTCGTGCTAGAATCAACCTACGGCGCACGCCTGCATCCCAACCGGCAGGCCGAGGAACAGCGTCTCGCGCAGGCCGTAGCCGAAGGTATCACCAACGGTGGACATACCCTCATTCCCTGCTTTGGTCTGGGTCGCGGCCAGGAACTGTTATTGCTCTTGCAGGATGCCCAGGAAAGGGGACAGATACCCGACTTCCCTATCTATGTCGATGGCCTCGTGCGTCGTGTTTGCTCTACTTATCAACTTCTGCCGGAAGCTCTTCCACCTCGTTTGCAACGCCAGATTCGCAAAGGTTTCTTGCCCTTTACCGGCCCAAACGTCACCTTTGTACAGAATGAACGGGATCGCGAACGCATTCTGGCTGGCCCGCCTGCCTGTATTGTCAGTAGCTCCGGCATGCTCACGGGTGGGCCGAGCGTCTGGTATGCTTCACGTATTGCCTCAGACCCCAACGCTTCTATTCTCATTACCGGTTATCAAGACGAAGAATCTCCTGGCAAACGCCTGTTAGATCTGGCTGAACACAAAAAGGACACGCTGGAACTTGGCGGACAGCAGGTACAGGTGCAGTGTCGTGTGGCCAAATATAGTCTGAGCGCACATGCCGATGGCAGTGAACTCGCTGCCTATGCTGCCGCGCTGAAACCGCGCCAGGTCGCCCTCGTCCACGGGGATGATGAGGCACGCAATGCTCTGCGCACCCTGCTCACAGAGACGGAGGTTATGCTGCCACCTAATGGCACCAGTATCTCCCCTGCCGAAAAACAGAAGAAAGCGAAAGCCCGTACTGCCTCGGAGTCGGCTCCCACTCTCGACAGCTTGCCAACCGGTATTGGTAAAGGCGTTCCCTTTGACTATCGCCATGTTGAGCAACTCTGGCGTACTGTGCGGCAGGTTCCCGCCTTGCGTATCGTCACTGCTCGCGAACTGGCTCTTATCTGGTATGGTGAAGCTACCGAGGAGACGACCGAGAGTATCCTCGAAACCTTTGCTCAGGACTATGAGCAACGCTACTTCATCCAGCAACATGCCCTGGAAGAGGCGTATCGTGTACGTGGGCAGCAGGAAGAGACACCGGGTGACTTCCTCAGCGATCTGGTAGGTAGTGTGCTCTTGCTGCTTGTCAGCCTTGAGAGTGCTAAACCTGTGTTCTGTCGCGCTATTGAGCCGGGGGCAGCCGTACGTGTGCAGTTGCCCAAAGGCGTTTCCCAGGAACGTACGCGCTTTCCCTTCTCAGCGATCCTGGAGGTGCTTGGTCCTGCTCCCTCAGAGATACAGCAAAATCCGCAGAAAGCCTCGTCCTATCTGGCCGATCTGGTCAAGGCGACGCGGCGTATTCGTCGTTCTCTCTCGGCTCGTGAACTGGCGCGTCAGTGCCATGAGGAGGCCACCTATACGCTGAGCGATCTCTGCTGGTTGGCGGGTGTCTCTCCCCAAGGGTTAGAAGATCGGCTGGCGGTAGCTAAGCTATTACACAAATATCCGCGCTTGTTCACCCAGAGTTGCTCGGTCTTCGATGGTGAGGGTCTGACGCTGTATAGTCTCGCACCAGAGTGGCGCGAAGCCCTTGAAGAACCTGAAGAGCAGGAGCGGCCTGACCAGAACTGGATATTGGGTACTATTGAACACTACCTCGGCTCACCTGCTGACCTCTACCGTCGCGGCGTTGATCCCGATACCGGTGATGTGACACTGGCCTTCCATTTTCCAGAGGTAGCCCAGGAGCGTTACGCTGAAGCCCTTGCGTCGGCTACTGAAGAGACCGGTGTCTCGATCACTATTGCTCCCCAAGCGCATCAAGGCGCACTTGCTAATGCCGCACGCCGTCATATTCCACAAGGGGTAGTGGTACGAGGTAGCCCCTCAATCTATCTCGACCGCTCTGTGGTTTCCCTCAATTGCTATGGCCAGACGACCGCCGCAGAACTGGCCCAGGCACAATCTGACTTCCAGGCTGAAACTGGCTGGTATCTTGAGCTAGAAGGAGTCACCATCGTGGCCGCCGCTCCCTCTAAAGTCTCTTCAGAAAACGAGGAGCAAGTTAATATACCTGCTTCACCAGAGGCGAGGCCGACGCGCCGCACGTCACCACTGAATCAGCACGATGTCCTCCAATACGCTCAGCAACTCTTGAGTGGCTTGCCCGGCTATCAGAAAGCTGGCTTAGAGATTGGCACATCGGCGCTGGTGTTGCGTTTTCACTTCCCCAAGGCGGCTCAGACGCGCTACGCCGATATCTTCGCCGAACTTGAGGCCGAGACCGGATGGAGCGTGCGCCTGCACCCAACGACGAATCAGCAAGCCCTGATCGAGATGGCCCGTAACGTGTTGCCACCAGGTCTTACCTGCAACGGCACTCCCTCGCTCTACCTTGATGCACAGACCGTGGGTGTACAGTGCTTGGGCAGTGCCACGCCCGAAGTTATCCAGGAGACAGAACAACTCTTCCTGGACGAGACCGGTTGGCAGCTCAATCTCGTTCTCCCTGGTCAAAAAACCGCCGAGCCGAGCCGTGTCCCTCAGAGTCAGGCTATCTCCATGGCAAGTGCTATGTTTAGTACTGTTCCCGATTTCTACCGCGTCGGCGTTGATCCTACCAAAGGCAACATCTGGCTGCATTTTCACTTCCCTGACGTAGCCCGTCAACGCTACCTGGAACAACTGACCACCCTTGCCAATCAGACCGGATGGCGTGTCTATCTCCATCCTAACGCCCATCAAAAAGCCCTGCTCGAAGCTGCCCACCGTCTCCTGCCAGAGGGTGTGGGCATCAACGGCAAAGCTTCCATCTACCAGGAGGGACGCCTGCTTGTACTCCCCTGTACTGCTCCTCTAAGCGCGGAGACGCAGGAGGCCATGCAGAGACAGTTTGCCCAAGAGACGGGTTGGCATCTTAATGTTTATTGTCGGAATGACCATAACTTCACCACTTCTGACCCATAATGCGATTTGAGGCATGCAAATGGAAGATAAGTTTGGCCGCTGCTCCTGACTTTTACATCACGCTACGAAGTACTTTGGGTGCGTTTCACTTTTTTGCATGAATCTAAGAAGCATGGTAGGGGCGGCATTGATGACGCCAGTCTGTCTCTCTTAGGCTTGTCTGTTCGTTTGCTGACTGGCGTCATCAATGCCGCCCCTACAGTCTTTCCAGGCTCATCTGTGCAAAAAATGAAACGCACCCCGCTCACGCAACACTCTTGACATCCCCAATCATCTATGCTATACTTACATAGGTAACAGTATCATAGAGGACAGGAGCATATGTACAGCGAAATCGTCATTCTCGCCATGCTGCGCCAAGGCCCACGGCATGGCTACGAGATCAAAAAGGATGTCGAGCGGGCGCTTGGCGGGATGGTCCCTCTCAACAACAAGACGCTCTACCTCGCTCTCAAACGCTTTGAAGAGATGGGTGCCGTGACCCGGCAGGTCATCCCCCAAGAAGGCAAGCCCAATCGCCATCTCTATCAGCTGACGGAGCACGGGATCGAGTTGCTCCAAGCCTCTCTGCGCGATTTTCCCGCCGAACGTGCTGGCAATGATGCCGAGTTTTTTACCCGTGTCGCTTTCTTCGACTATCTGGAGGTCGAGGAGCGTGAGGCGATCCTCATCAAGCGCCTGGCCTATCTTGGGGGGTGCCTCTCGTACCTGCAAACTATGCAACGCCTGGCAGACACCCAGGACTGTGCGGACGCTTCGGGCATCTCGATGTCCTCTGCTCAGCGTGTCCTCGCCTTTCATACCCGGCGCGTCCGCGACGAATATGAGTGGATTACGACCTGGCTCGAAGAGATGCAGACACCCAGGTGAAGGTGCAGAGAGCACCTTGTCGGATGATGGCACGCACCATTCTCGAAAGGAGAAGTGAGATGTTTCAATACGAAGAAATGCGAGACGCGTGGGAGAGCGAGGCTCTTGGCTCTCCAGGCCATGCGAGATGTGAGGAGCTTCCCTTTTACAGCAGTGCTGGGCAGAAGCTCATCCAGGACGATCCGGGTCAGGCTCCCACCATTGGTCAGCGTCTCGTGCTGGCCCTGGTTTCGCTCGGCATGCTGATGGGCATGAGCACGCTTCTGACCATCCTGGCGACCGCGACAAGGGCTCCCGGCTGGGTGGCGGTCCCGTTGCTCTTCGTGCTCACCCTGTTCACGGTGGCTGTGGTCAGCATCAATGTCGTCTTTAACCGCAGAAGCTGGTGAACCATCAAATGGCCTGGTACAGGTCGAGAAAAACAGGAGGAATCTATGATCGAACAACCAACCTTTCTTGCGATCGCTTTTGCCAACCGCATGAGGGAAACCAACCGAACGGCGGCAGAAAGCGAAGCCTCCGACCCAGCAGCTCGCCCTCACCGCGACATCGGACCCATCGGCACTGCTACGCGTCTAGTCGTGGGGCTCCTGCTGGTCGGCAGCATCGTGTACGGCCAACTGATGACGTCGGGGCACCTGGCGCCTCCCACCTGGACACTTGGCCTCATCGGCTTCCCTGCTCTCGTCCTGGCCTGGCACTTCTGGCGGATTCGCCGCAACCCGGCGCGCTTCTCCGACACCAGTGTTCTGAGCTTCGTGCTCAGTATCGCGCTGCCCCTCGCCTTCTACCTCACCGGGTGGTACGTGCCGCCCCTGTGGTTCACCAGCGACGCAACGCTGATCTTCGTTGGCAGTTCCCTGCTGTTCGCCGCGCTCCGAGGCGATGCCGGCTGCGAGTTCCTGGCTCTCTCCAACTGGCTGCTGCGCCGCACCGACCAGATGGCCTGCGCCGTCTTCACGCCCATCGACTCCCTGGAACAGCGAGGCCCTCACTCCTGAATGTGCGTGGGGTCGGCAGACGGGAACATCGGTGATCTGCCACAACCCACGCACAAGGACCATGGGAGTCCCATGGTCCTTGTGGCTTCTTGCTCCTCCTTCTCGTCGCAAGAGGTCTCCTCGCACCCGAAGGTTTTCCGTCACGCAGACTGCCCGCGTACGTAAAGTATCATACGGCGAGTGCGTCTGACGCACCTGTTCGCGCCGCGGAGGAGGGCGGCTGGTGCATCATCCATCGCCATGCCGACCCGATTGTCAGCACGCGCCGCTCCGACTGCGGAAGCTTGAGGGCAGGTAGAAAGACGCCGGGGCGGAGCAGCGCGTGGCTGTCTCGGGAGAAAGCCGCGCCGACATCCGTCCGCGCTGCACCTCCGCTACGGCCAACCGGCGTGCGGTGCCGGCGCCTGAGCGGTGAGCACCTGGCCTGTGCGTGGCGCTTCGGCCATGGCCGCAGGGCCGCCCCACTCGGCCGCCATCATGAACAGGGTTCTGTTGTCCACACCACCGAGCATGCAGGCAAAACAGCCGCGGTCGAGGTCGATGGTCTGCAGCACCTCGCCGCCTTCGCGGACGCGCACACACCGCTTGTTGGGAACGTCCCCGTACCAGACGGCCCCTTCGGCGTCGATGCAAATGCCATCAGGGACGCCATCGCCGAGGTCGGCCCACCCGCGCCGGTTGGACAGGCTGCCGCTAGCTTCGATATCGAAGGCCGTGAGCCTCTTGGCGTAGGACTCGGCGACGATCAGCGTCTTGTTATCAGGGGTCACGGCCATGCCATTGGGGAAGGCGATGCCATCGGCCACCTGGCGAGCCGAGCCGTCGGAGGTGACCAACGCGACGATTCCGGGGGCGAACGCCTCACCGGCGAGCAGGTCAAAGCCGCCGCCGTTGAGGTAGGCGTTGCCGCGACCGTCCACGACGATCTCATTCCAGCCGCCAGAGAGGCTGGTCAGGTCGGCATGGGTCAGAAGCTCCCCGTCGGGCTCCCTGCGCAGGAGCAGCCCCGAGCGCCCCGAGGTGAGAAGCAGGCGCCCATCGGGCAGCCAATCGATGGAGAAGGGAAAGGACGGCACGCGGACGATGACCTCGCTCTTGCCCTCGAGATCGACGGCAACGACCTCCTGCGCGCCCCAGTTGGAGAACCACAGACGGTCCTCGTGCCAACGCGGCGACTCACCGAATGCGAGACCGGTCAACAGGGTTTGCACTTCAGGCATGTGAAGACTCCTTTCATTCATCAATTCAGCCACGCACGTATCGAGCATTATTGAGCGGGCCGGTAACACACGCGCATCACCCCAGAGGTGTACGTCTTGACGCTCACCAACTCCAAGTTGACCCTGTCCGTGAACACGCGTTGCCCATTGCCGATGGCAACTGGATGGACCATCAGCACGTACTCATCAAGTAACCCAAGTCGCACAAACGTTTGTGCCGTGCGAATGCCGCCAGGGACCCCCAGGTCTTTCCCAGGCTGTCGCTTGAACTTGGTGACGGCTTCCACCAGATCCTGATCCCTCTTCACCAGAAGGAGCTCTGCATTCTCCCACTCCAATTGTTCTTCCTTCTTCGAGAGAATGATCCCGTGTAATTGGTTCACGGCCTGCGCAATGGCCCGTTCGCCCGATGATGCCGAAGGGTTTTGAGCGACGTTTGACCAGTATGGGATCATCCCGGAAGCCGTCGGATAGCCAATAAAACCACTATCAATGCCTTGAAAGAAGGCAACCGTGTCATCGTTGAGCTCCTGATCTGGGGTCTGCTCCATCCAGTCCAGCTCACCGTGTGGCCCGCAAAAGAAGCCGTCACAGGTCATGGTCATGTACAGCACTACTTTTCTCATGGTGTCTCCTTTACTTTGGTCCTCTCTCTGAGGAGATACGATCTGCTTGCCTATGGCAAGTGAAAACAGTATACCAGAAGTCGATCAGAAAAAAACCGTCAGGGCAAAGGGCGCGGGGGAGAGACGGCAGCCCAACGCCCCTCGAGCGAAGCAAGATAGGCCTGGCGCTTGTGGCGGAAGCGAAAGCGCTTGAGCTGCTCGCTCTGTGCCGCTTTGGTTTCCCGTCGGAGTTCACGCCAGCGTGCGCGATCCAGGCGAGCAGCTCGGTGCTCCAGTTGCTGGCGATGGACCGTATCCTGCTCCCACCAGGCGGCGTAGGCAACCGAGCGCCCGTAGCGTAAGAGATAGCTGTTCCAGTTCTTGCGCCCGCGATCCGACGATACTGCGTTTTGAGGCCCCGAATGCTGCGTTCGAGCTCGTTGTTGGTGCGAGGGAAGTCCTTCCGGTCGTAGCACTGCACCAGGTGCGGACGCAGGTGAGTGAGGATCTGCAGGAAGTGCGCCAGACATTCCTGCTCCAGCTCACTGAGGCGGGCGTCGGTCACCTGCTGGGCCATCTGCTGCCGCCAGGCATCCAAACGCTGCCCCACCGTGGCATTGGTGACGACCTCGTCGGCCTGGGCCCAACTCCCATCTAGGATGTGCTCGGCATCCCGCACCCATTGCCGCATGCCCTTGACCTGCACCAGCTGGGCTGCCCAGTTCGTCCGTTCCGCAAGAATCACCTGCAGACGCCGCAGCTTCTGAGCCACGACTGGGCTCCCCGCTCCCCCCTTTTTTCCAGTCGGTCCAGACTGGCTGCCACATCATCAAGTTCCTCGCCGGCTTGCACTGCCGCGAAGTCGAAGGGTGCCAGGCCATCTCGGTTGAGAGCCGACACCGCCCCGATGGCGTAGTCACCCAGCACGGCGAGCTGCTCGGCTTCGCTGGCTGTCGCCTGGGCCTGCTGTCGTTTCAGCTGCTTGCGCACCGCCTTGAGCTTGGGCTGCAGCTGTTTGCGCATCGCCGTCTTCACGCTCCGATCGGCCTCGAAGGCCGGCTGGATCGCATCGCGCAGCGCGTGGAACTGGCACCCCTGGTGTGGCACGTTGGGCCACAGCTGCTTGACTGCCAGCAGTTCGCTCTCTTGCGCATCGGTGATCGTCCCGAGGACCTTCACTCCCAACGCCACGATCGGGGCGAGCAGTGCCTTCATCACCGCCGTCTCCGATGAGGTCACGTTCTCGGCGACCAGCACACGCCCCGTGAGCGCATCGCGCACCAGGTACACCGTCTCGTTGCCCTTGTCCGGCTGGATCCCGTCGACGGAGACGAGGATGCCCCCATTCTTCTCTACCTGCCCCAGCCACGGCTGGTCGTCTTTGGCCTCGCTCGCCGCTCGCAAGAGCGTGCAGTACGCCTCAAACAGATACAGGATCTCCCGCCGCGCGATCTTCACTCCCAGCGGCTCCAGTCGCCCCAGCAGCTCCCGGTGGATCTCATCGACTGTCCGGTGCTCTCTCAACCGCAGTCGCCCTACCAGCAGCACGATGTCCAGCCCCTACGTCATGCGAGGCAGAGCGAGCGCATCCGCCTCCACACTGCGATGCGTCCGCCGATGCCCCGGACACTGCTCGTTGGGGCAGCGATAGCCGGCATGGTTCAGCTTGATCACCCCTTCCAGCGTGATCACCGTGCGCCTCGAGAGGGCCACCTCCTCCCGCAAGGTGCGATGACACTCCAGGCACTCATGCTCCACTGGGCGGTACCAGCGTCTGATCACGTTGGGATAGCTTCGGGTATGTTTCATCTCCGTCTCCTTGTTGTTGTCTGACGAACGCTCTCCCTCAGTCTATCATATTCCCCCGCGTTCTTTGCTCTGACGGTTTTTTTCTAGGATGGCAAGCCTATCTTGACGAGAGGGGGATACTAAGAAGAAGAAAAACGGCGGATCGGAAAGAGAGGGGTCGCATGACGGATACTGAGCATCCCGAGACCTATGAGCAGCGGGTTCAAGCGATTCAACTGGCGAACCAACCGATCTTGGATGGCTTTGAGACCTGGTTGAGGCAATCCGGGCTGAGTGAGCCAACCATCAAAGAGCATGTCGACAACATCCGGTTTTTCGCCCGCTATCTCCTCTTGTATGCTTATTCCCTGCGCCGACTCGATGAGGCCACCGAGGGGGCGGTCTACGATTTTTTAGAGGATTGGTTCCCGCGCAAGGCCCTGTGGGCCTCTGTTTCCAGCATGAAAGTCTATCTCGCCTCATTCAAGAAATTCTTCAAATGGATGGGAGCAACTGGCCTCGTGTCTGCCGAAACGGTTGAGAATGTCCTCTCGACCCTGAAGGACAGTCGAAACCTCTTTCTCAGAAGGGTTGCAGAATAGTTGCCGAACGGAGGAGCAAGGAAATGGCTCGACGAGAAGCTCGTCCCCCCGCACAACGAGAAGTGCGCCTCACCCCACGCTGCGAGGAATGTGTCAGCTGTGGAAAGCGGTTGTGGGTGGCCTACCATGCCCAGCGGACCTTGATGACGTTCCGAGGATTGGTTCGTCTGAGACTGGTAGTGCGACGCTGCCGCAACCAGGACTGTGACTTGTACCATCTGCCCTATCGCGCCGAAGAAGAAGGAGCCTGGGCGCTGCCGCATGGCGAGTTTGGCCTGGATATCATCACCGTGATCGGTCAGTTGCGTTATGGAGAGCATCGCTCGATCCCCGAGATCCATCAGCGCTTAGTGCAACAGGGAGTGAGCATCGCTCAGCGCACGGTCACGGATCTGCTGGAGCGATACGAGGAGTTGATCGCCTTGCACCTGGCGGATGAGGAGCGGATTAAGGCCCGACTCAAGCAGCAAGGCCAAGTGCTGCTGGCTATCGATGGGATGCAGCCGGATGTGGGCCACGAGGTGCTCTGGATCATCCGCGACTGTTTGTCAGGCGAGGTGTTGTTAGCACGGACTCTCCTCAGCAGTACACGAGGAGACCTCGCCACCCTCCTGGATGAGGTCAAAGAGGCGCTGCCTGTGCCGATCCGCGGGGTGATTTCTGATGGGCAGCAGACCATCCGCCAGGCAGTAGCCCGCTGTTTACCCAACGTGCCACATCAACTGTGTCACTATCACTATTTGGATGAAGCCGCTGGGCCGATCTTCGAGGCGGATCGGCATGCCAGGACGGAACTGAAAAAGCTGGTGCGCGGGGTTCGGCCGATTGAGCGGGCATTGGAAGGAGGGGAGAATGAGCAGATTGATGCAATGCGCAGCTACTGCTTGGCGGTACGTAGCGCGCTGACCGATGATGGCCGTCCCCCATTATGTGCCTCTGGCCTCAAACTGCATGACCGCCTGACCCAGATCGCCGACTCGCTGGGGCGAGTTGCAGAAAAAAGGGGGGGCCTTCAGCCAGCCCTGCACGAACTCCACCGCCTCCTTGCACGCGCCTTGAAGAAGACCGAGGCGGTGTGGCCAGAGATCGAACAAGCCTACGCCCTGGTCCACCAGGCGGCACACGTGCTGGCCAATCACGATAACGAGAAAGGTCAGGCGGTGCGCGAGCGCTATGAAAAGGTGTTGAGCACCATGCGCGAGCAGCAAGCCTCCCTGGGAACGCTCGGTGAGGCCATCAGCACGTTCTTGAAAGTCACTGAGAGCTGGTGGTGCGCGGGCCGGTGCGAGTGCTCACGGCTTTGGCCTTGCGACGACAGTGTTTTTTACCACGAGCATTGGCTTTCTCTGATCCAGAAGCGTGGTACAGCATGCGTGAGCAGCTCACCTTTCGGCGCGAGGCGCGTCGCAAACAATTGCGCTTCCGCAAGAATCCCGCTGCCTACCTTGCGACGTTGGAGGAGATCCTACTCAAGACAGGCTTGCCATCCTAGTTTTTTTTAGTGAGTCGTTGTCCATTGACGAAAGTACCATTTCTGCTTCCCAGGTCAATGATGCTGTACCCTTGTCCAGATGGATGAATCTCGGCATGGTGAGATGAGACGGTCGGCTCGCTCACAGCTAACCCGTTGTCACGAGCACGGCCAATAGTTAATATACTGCTTCCTAGAATTGTCCGTCCGAGAGAACTCGTCAGTGCAGCTTCCACTTCCATGATAGACTCCTGCGATCAGACAAACGACGAACTACATGATAAATAATCTAGCACAGCTGTTGAAAAATGTCGAGATGGAGATACCGTTTAGATTGAACCTTACTGCTCTCATGACAGCAGAAGAACGTATGCATGGCTAGAAGACCAATTGAACCAAGTCGTGGAACAATTGGGCCTGATGCAAGAACAATTGCGTGCGGCTCGAGCCCGCATTGAGGAACTAGAAAAGCAAAAGACGCCACCTGTCTTCGTCAAAGTGAACGGGGTCAGACCACCAGCGGCGAAAAAGCCGTGCAAGAGACGTTTATCTTTCTAATCCCAAATACAACAAAAACTCCTTATTCCCATCACGTCCATGAATCGGCGACTCGGTCAAACCTCGTACCTGCAACGGCCTATGCTCTACAATCCATCCCTGTAGCTCATTCAGGACGCGGGTATGCACTGCTGGATCGCTGATGACACCGGCTCCTTTATCTACTTCGGCCTTCCCTGCCTCGAATTGGGGTTTGACGAGGGCAACGATCCAGGCTTCAGGTGTCAGTAACGGCACTATGGCAGGCAGGACTAGGCGCAGCGAGATAAACGAAACATCGATCACGGCGCACTGTATGGGTTCTGGTAGGCTCGTCAAATGGCGGATGTTGGTGTGCTCCATTACCACTACTCGCGGATCGTTACGCAGCGCCCAGGCCAGTTGCCCATGCCCGACATCCACGGCGTAGACTCGTGCAGCTCCATACGTTAGCAGGCAGTCGGTGAAGCCACCAGTTGAAGCTCCTACGTCGAGTGCGACTAGTCCCCGAGGATTGAGGTGGAAGGTGTCCAGAGCTTTTTCGAGTTTAAGCCCGCCCCGGCTGACATATTTGAGTTCGGCAGGAGCTTCGGCGAGGCGACAGTCGGCATCGAGGGGAATGAGGGTGCCGGGCTTGTCGAGCATGCGGTTGTCGACGTAGACCTGTCCGGCCATGATCAGGGCACGGGCGCGTTCCCGGCTTGGAACTAGGCCCCGCCGCACCAGAGCTACGTCTAGCCGCTCTTTGTTTGCTGCCATACTCGGCCCTACATCTTGTTGTGGTAGTAGATCAGCGCACCTGCACCGACAAGACCAACGTTGATGCCTAGTTGGGCCGGTACAATGTGTACAGCTTCACGTGGCACTTTCATAGCTCGCTCGTGGACGATCCGCAGCATTGGTTCCATGAGCATTGGTCCCATACGGCTCACACCACCGCCGAGAATGATCATCTCTGGGTTGAAGTTGTGAATGATGTTGACGAGGCCAACGCCGATAGCCTCTGCCGCCTTTGAAATGATGGCACGTGCCACGGGGATACCGGCTTCAGCGGCCAAGGATACCGTACGGGCGTTGACCTGTAGCTCTTCGTCCGGTTCCTGTACAGGTGTTTCACTGGTCAGATCGTCTCCTTCATCGGGTTCAGGCAGAGGCAGGCGCATCTCGATTGTGGCTGGATCATCTCCCTGGGTAGGCAGAGCGGCGCGGTCGGCAACTGTACTGCCATGTTGCAACATGGTACGCGCAAAGTTGAGTAATTCAAGACCTTCGGCAGAGCCAGAACGAATAGCCACATTGGCCTTACGTGCAATGGCCGTGCCCGAGGCGATATATTCCAGGCAACCAATATTGCCACATTTGCAGCGTTCGCCATGCCAGTCGATGGTCATATGCCCCAACTCACCAGCCGTGCCACTGGCCCCTTCCATAATTTGACCATTGGTGATCACGCCACCACCGATACCTGTACTGAGCGTCATATAGACTATATCCCGGCAGCCGCGACCCGCACCAAACATATATTCACCCAGCCCTGCTGTATTGGCATCGTTCTCGACATAGATGGGAATGTGATAATGCTCTGTAAAGATATCGCGCAACGGTACATGATCCCAACCAGGGAGATTGGGCGGAGAAAAAATCACGCCTGTCCGGCTATCCAGCGGCCCCGGAGTTGCTATGCCAATGCCTGCTATCTGCTCAAGCGAAGCATTGGCCTGCTCCAATGCCTCACCTATCGCAGCATACAGGCGTGGAATAATGCGCCCAGGACTGGGATCCTCACCTGTCATCAACCCGACTCGTGAGAGGAGCGTTGAGCCTCGCAACACGGCAGCACGTAACTGTGTGCCACCCATGTCTACTCCCACAACCAACGGGAGCTGGCTCTCATCGCGTCCAGGTTGTGCTGGCGTTGTTGCGGCTGCTCTATCTCTGTTCTGCATTCAAGGCTCCACCAAATGTATTTTATTAAATTCCGTATATGAGGACGCACGCTGCGTCAGATCAGATAATACCGTATTTGGAGAATGGGGACAAGGTAAGCTTATAGTGTATTGCCTACCAGGGTTTCCCGTCCCAATGGCCCTATCGCCGCTACCGTCAACGGGTTGAGCGGAGAGTAACGCCGAAGTACGTCCAAGACCTGCTCCTCCGTCACTGCATCTATGGCTGCTTTCACCTCCTGGATGGTGCGTATCTTACGCTCGTACCACCAGGAATGGGAGATGGCTGACATGCGCGAGCCAGAGCCTTCACCGCGCATCACGTTCTCGCTCTTGAGCTGCACTTTGGCCCGCTCTAGCTCATCGGCAGTGATACCATCTTGCTCCAGCTTGCGCAACTCATTGACGATCACTTCCAGGCACTCGTGTCCCTGTTCAGGAGTCGTACCGGCATAGATACGCATGGCTCCCATCCGCTTGTTGCCTGCCAGGCTGGCCGAGACACCATAGACCAACCCACGCTTCTCACGCACCTCTACAAAGAGCCGCGAGGCCATATTGCCGCCCAGCACTTCGCTGATCACCATGGCCGCATAATAATCGGGGTCGGTATAGTTGGGGAAGGGGGACATCAGGCCCAGGTGTTCCTGTTTGCCCTCTTGATGCTCTAACACAATATCGCCTGTTGGATGTGGTTGCTGCTCTGGCGAAGCCGGGGCCTGTCCCTGCCAATCGCCAAAGAGCTGCTCTACCTGCTGTACTACATGATCCCAGTCGAACTTGCCGGCAATGGCAAACAATACATTGTTGGGTTTATAGCGCACCTGCCAGAAATCGCGCAAATCCTGGCGTTGCAGCTTCCCCACACCCTCTGTCGTTCCCAGCGAGAGTCGGGCCAAGGCTGTGTCACGATAGAAGCTGGAACGAGCCAGATCAAAGATACGGCTCATCGGCTCGTCATCGCGTCGGCGAATTTCCTGCAAAACAACGTTCCGCATCTGTTCCAGGTCTTCGCGTGGGAAAGTCGGCGTCAGCAAAATCTCCTGCAACAAGGGCAGGACGGCATCAAACTTGGTGTTGACCATCTGGGCCATGATCCGCGCTGTTTCCCAGCCCGTACTAGCACCCTTGCGTACTCCCAACTCCTCAAATGCCTCGTTCAAGGCCCGTGCATCCTTCGCCTTCGTTCCCTGAAAGAGCATATACTCAAACAGGTGTGCCAGCCCTGCCTTATCCTCCGGCTCATGCACAACGGCTGCCTCTAACTGAAAACCGCAGGTAATCGAACTGAGGCTGGGCATATACTGGCCAATCAGCTCCATCCCATTTGGTAATTGATGGTAAAAATAATTTGGTGGTAAAGATTGTGAATCGCTCATCTATACATAACTCTCTTTCTACGTGAGGAACATCGGCTTCAAACAAGCATTGAACACATTGTAACACACTCGCGGAAAACACCCAAATCTTGCTGTGATAAGGGCTTCTCTTTGGGCTGATCGTTTGGGCCGTCAGCTATCTGGGTCTGTTACCACTACTGGGTATTTCAGCCTCAGCCGGTAACGAGCCACTGCGCCGCAACCTGATGATGGGTTGCCGCCCATGTAGTATGGGGGGCGTCGATGGGATTAGTAGCGGATGTGCTCAAACATTGAGTAGATAGGAAAATCGGAGGCTTCTATATAGGAGACAAGGGTAGCTGTAAGCAATAATCATCGTTAACTCAAAGAGAGGCTGCTATAATGGTTGGAGTAGACTTGACAATGTGATGTGAATATGTTATATAGAACATATGTACAAAAAGGAGCGAGTTAACATGATAGAGCTTCTAGAAAACACTCAAGAGCAGCTAAAAGTGTATCCTCGTAAGGTGGGACGGACAGGAACTGGACGTCCTATGACCTGGTTTGTAGATGAACAGGTCAACAGTGGTACATGGCGAGAGGAAGAGATCGCACCAGAAGTTTCTGGACTTGCTCATCCTATTAATGTATATCGTGCGCCAAGAAAAACGAATTTCATAGCATACGATTGGCATGGGGATAAGCAAACGTTCTGCCCTCCGATGTGGTGGGATTTAGCGATTGGATCAGGAGCATGCGGATTAGGTTGCCGCGCCTGCTTCTTAATGCTCACCCATCGGATCAGAAGAGACCCATCACGTCATCTTCTCTATGACAACCTTGATGACTTTATCCATGCCTCCGAAAAATGGCTACACGATCCTCAAAGACGCCGACAACATACGCTTGGAGTTGGCATAGACCGTTCTGATTCACTCCTTTATGAAGGAGTGATCCCCCATGTCCGCAGTTTGGCACCTCTTTTTGCTAGTACTCATCATAATTCCCAAGGCAACAAACTCATCCTTTTAACAAAAA
>WNGQ01001352.1_pt1 | contig 36390 bp, 33 predicted proteins | sample 5407661 | NCBI WGS metagenome assembly WNGQ01 (sample SAMN13153382, study PRJNA577476) | soil metagenome | isolation source: 60 cm soil or saprolite under Garry oak tree replicate 2 | place: USA:California | collected 2016-06-15 | reverse complement strand
CAGAGCAACCGCAATTTGTTACCTATACAACCGCTCAGGGACTCGCGAGTAACCAGGCGACTTGCTTGATCGAGGACCAACAAGGTCGCATCTATATCGGGACGGCGCAGGGCGTTGACCGGCTTGATCCCGCCAGCGGCAATGTGAAGCACTACACGGTAGCCGATGGGCTCGCCAATAATTTCGTAAACGTCGCTTACCGCGATCGTGCAGGCGCGCTCTGGTTTGGCACCCTTCAAGGCCTGTCTCGGCTTCTTCCTGAACCGGATGTCATTTCCAGAGCGCCAGCGATTCTGATTAGCGGACTGCGCATCGCAGGTGAAGAGTATGCTGTTTCGCCCCTGGGCCAGACTGAAATCATCGGACCACAATTGAGTTCGAATCAGAACGATCTGCACGTTATCAATACAAACTCGAAGGCGCGGACAGCGATTGGAGCTCACCCACGGCGCAACGCTCGATCACCTACGCGCGCCTCTCGCCGGGCGGTTATCGTTTTCTGGTGCGGGCGGTTAATACCGAAGGAGTTACCAGCGCCCAGCCCGCATTCGTTGCGTTCACGATCCTCCGTCCCATCTGGCAGCGCTGGTGGTTTCTTTCACTCGTGGGACTATTCGCGGTTGCAGGCGTTTACGTGATCCACAGGTATCGAGTCGATCGGTTGCTGGAGTTGGAGCGCGTGCGTACCCGCATCGCCACTGATTTACACGACGACATCGGATCGAGTCTGTCGCAGATTGCCATTCTCAGCGAAGTAGTTCGCCAAAATGTCGGTCGGGATTCTGCCGACGCTAACGAGCCGTTATCCCAGATCACCACGAGTTCGTCTGAGTTGATGGATACGATGAGCGATATCATCTGGGCGGTCGATCCCCATAAAGATCACTTGACGGACTTGACCCAACGAATGCGCCGCTTCGCGAGCGACGTATTAACTGCCCGTCATATCGATTTTGAGTTTCAAGCGCCGGATAGCCGCCATAATCTGAATCTCAGTGCCGATGTGCGCCGCCAGGTCTTCCTGGTCTTCAAAGAGAGTATTAACAACATTGTGCGACACTCTGCCTGCTCTCATGTTCATATTGAGTTTCGTGTGGATCGAGACCGGCTTGTTCTGATGATTAGGGACAACGGCCGCGGATTTGATCTTGACCAGGAGAGCGACGGGCACGGTCTGATGAGCATGGCCCGGCGGGCGAAAGAGATGGGAGGAGCAATGGAGATAAATTCCCAGCCAGGTGCAGGTGCTTGCGTCGCTTTGGAAATGCCGATTAGCGGCCGCCCGAAAGTAAGCGCCCTCTAGCCCGAACGGGTGATGACCAGGGCAAGTCTGTTCCTGTAAGCTGAAGTTGTGTGAATGTGTCCCCAACTCTTTGATCTCTAAATCAGAGCTTCCGACGATGGCCACAGTTGAATCGTCTCTGCAGCCAGCAATGATCAAGGTAGCCGTGATCGAAGATCGCCGCGAGATTCGCGAGGGTCTGAAGATGCTTATTAACGGCACCGATAGTTACCGCTGCACGGGTAGTTTCCGATCTATGGAGGAAGCGCTTCTGAAAATTGACGCTGACCTGCCCGATGTGACGTTAGTTGATATTGGCTTGCCGGGCATGAATGGAATTGAGGGCATTCGCATCTTGAAAGAGCGTTATCCCGAATTGCTCCTACTGATGCTTACGGTCTATGACGATGACGAGCGCATCTTCGATGCCCTCTGCGCCGGCGCCTGCGGGTATCTCTTAAAGCGGACTCCACCGGCGCGTTTGCTGGAATACCTGAAAGAAGCCGTGAGTGGTGGGGCGCCAATTTCACCTGAGATAGCACGCCGCGTAGTGGCACTGTTTCGTGAAATACGCCCACCCGATCGCACTGATTATCAGCTCACGCCCCACGAAGAGCGATTGCTGAAACTGCTGGTGGAAGGTCATAACTACACTACCGCGGCGAGACAACTCAAAGTAAGCCTTAATACAATCAAGACGCACATGCGCCACGTCTACGAAAAGCTCCAGGTCCACTCGAAATCTGAAGCGGTCGCCAAAGCCCTCCGCAATCGCATCGTTCAGTAAAGGCTGGCTGCCAGGATTCTGTCCAAAGGACTAACCTCCCAACCGCCTTTAAGAGTTCAACCCCTGATTGTCATCCATGCAACGCAGCAACCTAAGACTTGAACTCAACTCTCAACACGGAAAAAGATTGTCACCCGTATGGGTGATGACGCCGGAACTCAAGATACGTAACCTCTGACTGCAAATCCAACCCGACTGCAAGTGCCCCCAAAGCTGGCATCGCCTGGCGCTGCCCCGATTTTAATCCGCCTTTTAAGAGAAGCCTGCGCGTTCGGGCAGTAAGTAGCGTTCATTGCAAAAGCTTGCCAACGAGACGACCTCAGACGAGCCGATTGTGAAAAGGGGAAAACAACGAAAGGAACAAGTCATGAAAACCAGAAACATGTTGCTGAAATTATTTTTCGCAGCGTTGGCGCTGTGTGGAATCGCGGTCCTTTGGATTGGCTGGGGCGCGGGCGATGTGGGAGCAGCCGATCATCGCGATCGCAGAGGCTTCGGGCTCGTTAGCCTCAATCCAGGTCAGGTCGCGCGCCTGAATGTCTTCTCGCTGAGAATCAACGAGACGCAAACCGGAGAGAACCAAAGCCAAAGCAGCAGTGCAGAAGCTCGTCCGCGACGAATCAGCATTGCTTTCGATATCTATGCTTCGGGTCCGGAAAATGGAGGCGCGGCCGCCAGCGATACCTCCTGCCCCACGACTCTACGATTCGTGACCAGAAAGTCATGCGAGATAGTGCTGCCTCGCGGCGATGCGGTCACCTGGGATTTCACTGCACCAGCGGAAGGCGCAGTAATCCGCGCCGTCATTAACCCCGCCTCGTTCGATCCGCACATTATCTCGTCGCTCGAGATTATGGAGGGCGGGAGAACGATGCACTTCATTAACCCGAACATCATCGATCCATAGCAGTCGGACTGAAAACCAGGAATCCGGACGACATTCGAGGAAGGGACAGAAACAAGCCTTCAACCAGAGGAAGAACAACATGATGAAAACAAAACGCACGGCCCTGGCGATAGCGCTCGTGGCGCTAATAGGCACGACGACATTTGCGCAGCGCCAGGAACAGAGTTCCGGGCGTCCGTCAGCGGCCACGGTCACCGGCGCAATCGCAGTCGATCGTGTCCGCTTCGCTGGGGCCGGCAACATCACTTCCATTCGGCTCGAGCTGTACGACGAAGCCGGCATCAAGCTCTTCGACTCCAGAACGCGAGCAGGCAACATCCTCGACTGGTCGCGGGAGGATGGGCAGCAGCAGCAGATCGCGGACGGCACTTACTTGTGTGTCGTCACGGTCCAGAGTCTATCTGGCAAGGTAAGCCGCAAGCTGGCGACTATCACTCTGCGGGAGCAGACGAACACACTGCAGCCTACGGAAGCCGCGCAACTAACACCGGCTCAGACGCAAGCGCTCAGCCCTGCGGAGGGCGATCCGGCGTTAGAGAGCACACCGCTGACGATCATTGCTGATGATCAGGCAATCGCTGCAACGGTCATCGCACACGATGGCAAGGAAGGTCAGATAACGCGAACAAAAGGGGCGTTGACGTTTCGCGTCGGTGATTTCTTCAGCGGCAACGACAAAGAACAGATGCGCCTGACTGAAGACGGGCGGCTCGGCATCGGCACCGACAATCCACAGGCGACACTCGACGTAGCTGGAACTGTCCGCGCGAGCAACGGGATTGAGTTTGCCGATGGCACGGTGCAGACGACTGGCTTGAGCGGACGCAAAGATAAAGACGGCAATGTCGTTCCTAATGCTGCGGGGTCAGGCACGCAAGGGCGATTGGCAAAGTGGACGGATAACGCAGGTACACTGGGCGATTCAGTGGCCCTTGACACGGGTACCAGTCTGCAACTAACGGCCGCACCCAGCGCGATGGTTGATACCAATTTGCTCTATTTGAACTCGACCAACGGGACGACGGGTATGTTGGCCGGCAGCACGCCGTCATTCGGCGCCAACAATGGGCCGTTCTTTGCGATGCGTGGCAATAACTACACGACCATCGCGAATCAGCGTGGCTTGTTCACCATCGCGGCGGGCAATATTGCGAGTCCTGTCGGTGATGATGGTTCGATAAAGTTCAACACCGGCAATGACCAACTGCGAATGGTCATCAGACCGAGTGGCAACGTCGGCATCGGAACCACTAGCCCAGGCTCGAAGCTACATGTCGCCGGCGGTGCCGCCGCCCAGGGGATATTTGGCTCGACTGATGCTGGCGCCTTTGCCGGCGGAGTGCACGGCTTCAGCACCGGGCTGAACGGGAAAGGGGTTATCGGAGAGGCCAATAATGGCACTTTGGCCTATGGCGTGTGGGGACAGAGCACGGATGGCCGAGGTGTCTATGGTTCAACCAACAACGGGTTTGGTGTGTATGGTTCAAGCAGCGGCGGCCCCGGTGTGTATGGGTTCAACTCTAGCGAGACCAGCGGCTTCGGCGTAGATGGCCTTGGCTTCACTGGTGTCCGTGGCGTAAGCAGTGCCAACGGAATCGGCGTGTTGGGCATCGCCAACCCCATTGGAAATGGTAGAGGCGTGGTCGCCGTTGGCGGCGGGAACGGAGGTACCGGATTGGCTGCCTCCGGACCAAACGACGGATATGCAGCCTATCTGGAAGGTCCTGTGCGCGTTGTCGCTGCCGACCCTGGAAAGATAAGACCGATAGCAATCTCAAGCTTGGCCTCATTGCCCAGGAAGTCGAGCCCATCATGCCGGAACTCATCCTGCGCGAAAAGGACCCGGCCAAACCGCTCGGTCTGAACTACATCGGATTTGTGCCCGTAATGATCAAAGCGGTCCAGGAACAACAGACAACTATTAATGCGCTCAAGAAAGAGAATGCGGTTCTGCAACGGCAGAACGCAGCGCTAAACGTCCGCCTCGCTGCGCTTGAGCAGGTGATGCAGCGGAAGTTCAAAGCACTATCAGCGAAGCGAAGACCGCGGAGTGCCGCGAGAGGCCGCGAGAGGACAAAGTTATGAAAGCTCGAAACAGTCAGCGGTCGCAACGCGGCTTCACCTTAATCGAATTGCTCGCCGCAATGGCCTTGATCGTTTTCGCCATGTCGATCTTGAGCCAAGCGTTTTCGGAAGGCGCCAGAGCGTTCCGTCACCTGAAGGAAATCGCCGATCTTGACGAACGCCTCGGTGCTGCCTGCATGGCACTAGCGGCGAACATTGCCGTGACAAATCAGCAGACCACGGAACTTATCGATGATGGTCTGCGAACCGGAACGGTGGACCGCGAGAAGGCAAGCGCCCTCCGCGAACAATACGAAACCCTCTGTGCTGAGGCATTGGACCTCGAGCTGCGATTACGAGAAGTCCAAAGCCAAATCCACAACCCTGGCGCGCAACGAGTGTTGCAGCGTTCGCTGAATGAACTCGAAAGACTCAAGTCCTCAGCAGCGACCATGGTCGAGCTGTTACGGCTTCTCCAAATAGAACCGATCAATCAAGACGACCGCAGGTTACTCGATGATCACTGAGAAAGGAGAATGTCATGAACATGCCAAACAAACCAACGAAGCTTATCGCAATGGTGCTGGCTTTGGCTGCAGTCGCGGGGATCTGGACAGTCTGACTGCCAAGATGTGTCTCATTCCTAATCTTAGCGCAGGCGCGAATCTAAGATTGAGTTCGGAGAGGAACCAACTGATCGAGTACTGCCTCCAGACGATCAAAGTCGATCGGCTTTGACAGAAACTCGTCACAGCCACATGCCATCGCACTTCCTCGAGAATCATCCGAATCAAATGCTGACATGATGATGATTGGCAAGCTATTAAGATTAAGATCGTCTCTTAGATGACGGATAACACTGAGTCCGTCTAACTTCGGCATCTGCAAATCAAGCAGAACCAAATCCAGTTTCTCAGCGACAACAACCTCAATGGCTTGCTTGCCGTTAAATGCTTCCAGAACTCGATAACCTTTCGGTCCCAGAAGTCTTTTCAGTGCAGTCAGGCTGTCATCATCATCCTCAACCACGAGAATTGTCGGAGTTGTTGAGATCGTCGGCATTCGGTTAGCGTTCGCTTCAAAGCGATCTGAGGTTCTCCGCTGAATTGAAGAGTTGAAGGTCCTGGCCCGCCGTGGCTCACCGAGCGACCCGGTATTGATCGGATAATAGAAATTCGAATTCATCAAAAGTGTCCGCTTTCGTTCGGCCTCGTATCCCTTCCCTACACTACGAATTTGGAAACGACAGAGGTTTGGGCATGAGCTGACGCCTGTCACGGCGAGGAAGCAAAGCGAATGCCGGGGATGAAAAGTCGAGGTGGCCTACCACGTCCTATGGCACAAATCGTGCCGACATGAATTTCGAAGATACACATGTTAACGCGCATTTCCCATTTTCGCCTTTGCCTTGGCCTGTATGCCGTGATTGGTATCGGTGCAAGTACCAGTTTGGGTCAAAGCACCGTGAGGGAGTTTCACAACTTTCTTGCTGATTGGGCTGACCTTGGTGCCCTGGAACAGGGACAGCCGGTTGTAAAACTCCTTCCGACGCAGGACAAGAAAGAAGTGGCAGTGTGTGGATTGGTCAGCCTGCAAGTTCCCGCCGAAGCTTTCCTCAAGTCCTTTCGAGAAAGCATGGTTCGAAGAAGCAACCCCGCCATTCTGGAAATCGGCAGTTTTGGTAGCGAGCCCATCCTGGATGATTTGCAGAACCTCACTTTTGAGGATCGTGATATTGACGATTTAAGAGAATGCGGAGTCGGTAACTGCAAGGTCAAGCTTTCGGCGGCGATGATCGAACGTCTCCACAGAGAAGTCGATTGGGAATCGACAGACTACAAGGCTCGGGCGATTCAACTTCTTAAATCAATGCTTTTGGAGTATGTACGTGATTATCTTCAGCGAGGCGATGTTGCACTCATTCGATACTATGATAAGGCGAATGAAGTTCGGCTGTCCGACGAGCAGCAAGCGCTGGCCGGCTCAAATTCTTCTTACAATTTTCCTGGTACACTACCGCAATCCGAAAACCAGCTTTCCGAAGCTGGGTTGCGGATCGTCGAAAACAAGATTGTCTGGTCCAAGATCAAGTATGGACTTAAACCGGTCATCGCGATTAATCACATCATGATCTACATACGTGAGCAGAAATCCGGCCCGCAAGTTCTGATTGTGTCAAAGCAGATTTATGCGAACCACTACTTTGATTCTTCGCTGGCTCTCACCGCTTTTGGAAGTATTACGGACGATAGTCCTAAATCGTACCTGTTCTACGAAAATCGTTCACGGCTTGATGGGCTCACGGGTGCGTTCGGAAAGATGAAGCGGGGCATCGTTGAGGACAAAGCAGTCGACAGCCTCAAGGCTATTCTCGAAAAGTCAAAGATCAATCTCAACGCTAGTACCCTGAGTCCAATGGACTCCGCGACAGATCATGACGTCGGACCAAGATTGAGCCGATGGCTGGCTGGAATCATTCGTCTGTTCTTATGCTTGCTCCTACTCACCGGGTTCGTTCTATTGCTGGCAGTCAGTAACTACAACTGGAAAGCCAATACTAGCGCCGGAGCACGCCAGTAATATCAGAAAGGTGCTGACGATCCAGCGCAGCAGATCGAACGCCAACACAAATGAAACCCCGCCACCATCCGTGAGGCGCGCTCAACTCCAAGCCTGCCAGAAATTTCCGATTAGTTCCAGGCATAGAAACGCCACTCTCTAACGGCTATCTTGGAACCTATGGTCCAAATAAAGATCTGACCGCAATCACGCCCCCAATTTCCTGGCAAAATCAGGCAGTCGTATGCCGTGGCTTTCCGTATAAGTCACGCAATTCTTCTTTAGCTGCTTCGAGCCGTTTTCGCCGTGCCTTCGAAAGCTGCTTTCCCGCGCGATTGATATAAAAAGTAAGCATTGACATTGCCGAGCGAAATGGATCCCTTTTGCGCCGCTTACTGCGATCCGCCGAACGCTTTAAAGATCGCGCAATGCTGCGCGGATCATCCTCAGAGAAAACTCCCTGCTCCAAATCAAGAGCGTTGCTCGTTTGCGTTACTCGCTGAGACCAGCGTTTTCGTTTACTCGAAGCCATCTGAGACCATTTTCATTAGTCGCCCTTTATGTTGACGATTTGCTTTAACGTATGATCGATCTGTACTAACTCCTTGCTGTTCTCTATAACCTCATCAATGTCTTTGTAAGCCATCGGAATTTCATCTATCAGCGATTTGGAATGTCTAAAGGAAATGTCACCCATAGCTGCTTCAAGATCATTCATCGTAAATCTGCGCTTAGCTTCTGAGCGAGAAAACCGGCGGCCGGCGCCATGTGGCGCAGAATTGAAGCTAAGAGGATTTTCCAGGCCGGAAACGATGTAGCTTTGCGTTCCCATGGAACCTGGGATGATACCTTTTTGTCCCTTCTTCATCTGGATTGCGCCTTTGCGGGTAATCCAAACCTTCTTACCGAAGTGCTGTTCCTGCTGCGTAAAATTGTGATGACAATTGATACGTTCGATCTCTATTTCCGATTGATGTCCGACTTCACCGTAGAGAGTGTATGAGAGCTCTTTCATTACCCGGTCCATCATCTCCTCGCGGTTCAGTCGCGCGAAGTCCTGCGCCCAGAGCAGATCCCTGATGTACGCGTCGAATTCCGGAGTGGCTTCCGTCAGATAGGCCAGATCCCGGTCCTTGAGCGGAATGGATTCCTCTTCCATTAATTTTTGAGCAATCCGGATATGTTTCGTTGCCAACCGGTTACCAATGCCGCGAGACCCTGAATGCAGCGCTACCCACACCTGATCGTTTTCGTCGAGGCAAATCTCAATAAAATGATTACCCGACCCGAGCGTCCCGAGCGCAGTGGTCCAATGGTTGTCTACTTTCTCGTAGTCTTGCGTGGCGATCGCCTTGAGCTCACTGACGCGCCCGATTGCGGTATCTGTCAGCTTCTTATTTCCCGCGCCCGCGCCGAGCGGGATTCGCCGCTCGATTCCATGTCTTAATTTGTCTAAATTGTCAGGCAGATCCTTTGCGAAGAACTTTGTCTTTACGGCCACCATGCCGCAGCCGACATCTACGCCCACAGCCGCAGGAATGATTGCTCCTTTCGTGGCAATGACTGAACCAACCGTGGCGCCTTTTCCCAAATGACAATCAGGCATCACGGCCACGTGATGAAATACGAACGGCATTTCAGAAATATTGATAAGTTGTTGTTTGGCCTGAGGCTCGATCGATTCAGGCGGAAGGAAGGTTACGATGTTCTTGTTTAGATTATACATAGCATATTCGCCGATGAGACGAACCGAGATACGCTTGCACAGTTAGAGGTTCCGATGCAGCTTGAATTTCGCAGATCAAATCTATTTCATTCTTTAGCACCCGCCGACTTGAGCAGCTGAACTATCTCGTCAGATCCATGGTCCCTGGCAAGCATAAGTGCTGTGTGACCGGTTTCAACATACTTGCCCGACACATCAGCACCTCTGCTAAGTAAGGCCCTAACCAGATCAGCATCACCTTCCGCTGCTGCAAGCATCAGGGCAGTTCCGCCATCATTGGCTTTAGCGTTGACATCGGCGCCGTGCTTCAATAACTCTTTAGCACACGAGGTCTCTCTGTTGACCGCAGCGAACATCAAAGCGGTTCGACCATCGCTATTTCTTTCGTTCACGTCTGCGCCGCTCGCCAGTAACATTTTCACTGTCTTAAGGTCTCCGGCGAGGGCGGCGCGCATCAAATCCGTGTGACCGTTCTGTTTTTCTTCAATTTTACTTAACTGTGCGCGTGTAGGCATTTTGTTACCCGGTTAACATTACCGTCGTTCCTTTCGGCCAGGGCCGCTTAGCAACTTTCTCTAACTGCCGCGGCGGAATACTCGGAATCATCCACTGCCAAAAGTATCTTCATCGCTTCCTCTCCATAACCATCGCCTTAAAGAACCCGAGGTGCGAATGGCCTAATCCAGCACCTCATCGCCCGTTTCCAGGATGTCACGCAGCCACCATTCATGTTTCTCATGAATTTGCACATGCCGCGAAAAAAGGTCGACTGTGCCAGGATCGTCCTGTTCATCCGCCGCTCGCGCTGCCGCGCGCATCTCCTTTATGACAATCAACAGATTGGCGTCTGCTTCACCAATCATCTGGCGCAGCGTTTGATCGCGTTCTGCAACTTTGACGCTGGCAGTCTTCAGGATCTGCTCCGGGTTTGCGATCGGATTCTGCCCAATCATGCGCACTCGTTCGGCAAAGTCGTCAACAGTGGCCAACACCGCTTTGCCAAACTCATCAAACAGCAAATGCAGATCGCGGAACAGCGGACCGTAGGTCTGCCAATGGTAGTGCTTGTAGTTCATATAAAGGATGAAAGCATTGGCCACCTGACGTTGCAGGTGCTCGACGACCTCATTTGTCGGCGTATTTTCCGTAGATATCTCATCGGCGAGTTCGGCAGCTTGCGCGGTCGCAACTCTCTGTGCGGCCGCACTGCCATCATTTGTCTTAGCCATGACGTTGTCTCCATTCGTTGTGACCGGCTGCCTCCCGGCCTTGTTATGTGAACCAGTCAATCCGCCACGATGCCATCCACCATCTCGGGCGGCAACGCCGAGCGAAAACGCAGCAATGTCTTATTCTCGTTTTCAGATTCGATCTCAACAGCCGCGTTCGCTCCTCCAGATGTCTGCTCAAGCCAAACGTGTTCGGGCTTTACAATTGTGTGAGTGACGTGATCTTCCGGGGTCTTACCAAGACTAATTGCGATTGAGTCAGCCCCCTTGCCTTCCGAGGAGATACTGATGCCCTCAAGCGGCAATTCGTGAGCTTCCTCCTGCGCTCCCACATCAGAGCCGAAAACTTCAAGCGTCGCCAACCAGCCCTCATGCTGTCGACTGAAAGCGTCAAAAAAGTTGTTCCAATCCTCGCGCGAAATCTCTTGTGTCGGCATCGAACTTCCCTCCCTACACACCAGTCGGAAATGTCTCCGGCGGTTCGCCGCTTTCCCAGAGCGCGTAGCGTTCCAGCGGCTCCAGCGCGTGTGTCTCGTCAAAATGAATCACAGCATCGAACTGATCGGTTAATCGTGCCTCGAAGTAGTGACTCTGTCGTTCGGTCTGCGGCAGATAAATCACACCAATCGCGCGTTCCAGACGCGGATCTCGAACGGCAATAGACGCGGGTCCACTATCACGCAGGGGCAAGAGAAAATTCGGCGCGTCAACATCGTGAAATGACGCTTCATAGCTATTCGCCAAAGCAGGACGTACGCGCTTCCGTTCTGCCGGCCCATCCCAATCAGAAGCTGCGGTTACGGTTCCCGTGTAAGTCGTAAAACCAATCAGGACGGCTTCGGGGCCATAATGCTCACGTACCAGTTGGCCCACATTAAGCTCGCCATAGTCAGCCATATAAGTGGCGCGCGCATCGCCGAGGTGCGAATTATGTTCCCACACTGCAACCTTCGCGGGTTGGCCCTGTGAATTCAAATGAGTGACCAGCGCGTTGAGCGTTTCCGACATGTGCTGATCACGCAGATTCCAGGACTCTACTCGTCCGCGAAACATCGAGCGGTAGTACTTTTCGGCATTTAGCACGAGTCGCGCATTCTGTTCAGCAAAAAAGAACTCGTCTTGCGCTACCCGGCCATCACGGCTGGCATAATCCGCTGCTCGTCGCCGCAGTTCGACGAGTTGTTCAATGACATCGCGTTCGCATGATTCAGTAATCCCGAAATTAGCCGCGTAGCCATATGCTTGAGTATCTTCGGCAAAATGTTCGAAACAGGAATAACGATAACGCGCTCGTTTTGCGCGGCAGGATCGATCTTATCCAGATAACCGAGAACCGATTCGATTGAGGTGTACAAGCTGTAAAGATCGAGACCATAAAACCCGACCTTCGTGTGGCCGTTGGAAAGTGAAGCATTGTAATCGCGCAGCCACTCGACAAAATCGAGGACTACGGTGTTCCGCCACATCCAGGTGGGAAAGCGTTTGAAGCCGCTGAGCGCTTCGTCTGCGTTTCGGTCATCGCTGAGGCCGCGCACATAACGGTTCACCCGAAAGGCGTCAGGCCAGTCCGCTTCAACCGCGACGGCTGTGAATCCCTTTTCTTTAATTAATCTCTTTGTAATTTCGGCCCGCTGGCGATAGAACTCGTGCGTGCCGTGCGTTGCTTCGCCAAGCAGACAGAAACGCGCTTCGTGAACTAATGTGATAAGCGGATCGTAGTCGCGTGTCTTGCCTTCAAGAACATGCGCCTCTTCGTCAACGGCATTGCTGACCAGACTGCGCCGTGCTATTGCCATGAAATTCACTCCGTCCTAAGCATTCGTCAGCTCTCTATCTTCTGCCTCAGTTGTATGGATGCCTTCAGCCCTTTCGAGAAGTTCGCGCACTTCATCATCCGTAGTCTGCGAGAAATCGCGGTACCATTGTCCGACGCCAAGGAATGGTTCAGGCGTGCTCGCGCAAACGATTTCGTCGACTCCCATTCGATATTCGTCGCATGTCTGGGAAGCCGAAACCGGAACCGCAACGACGATCCGTGACGGGTTCTGCTGACGAAGAGCAGCCGCCGCAGCGCGCATCGTCGATCCGGTGGCAAGTCCATCATCCACGAGGATGATTGTCTTACCTCGCACGTCCGGCTCAGGACGATCACCGCGATAAGCCCGTTCGCGCCGCTCTAGTTCTCTGAGTTCAACTGCGGCGATTGCGTCGATCACGTCTCCCGGGATTTGCAGATAGTCGACGACATCTTCATTGAGAACACGTACGCCGCCCGTAGAAATTGCGCCCATCGCCAGCTCTTCATGGCCTGGAACCCCGAGTTTTCTCACCAGAAAAATATCCAGCCGCACATGCAGCTCTTTCGCTACTTCAAACCCTACCGGGACGCCGCCACGCGGCAGGGCCAGTACCAACAGATCATCGCGGTTCGCATATTTCTTAAGCCGAGTCGCGAGATGTTTTCCTGCTTCTGATCGATTGCGATAAATCATCGTTTTGACATCTTCGTTTTGACATCTTTATGACGTAATGAAATTGAAAGCTCTCTCAGTCCTGAGTAGCGCTTGCCTCCTTTCTACCGAACACTCGGATCGCGATCGGAATCGTGCTTGCCAACCCTGACAAAAATAGCGTCCAGCCCAGCACCTTTCGCTTTCCCTGTTTGAACTTTCCGGCGAGCAACAGGCTCGCGCCAAATCCAATCGCTCCGCGCGTGGCGGCTATTAAAGCGATCTCCGGTACCGTCTTTCGCGATGAAAGGCCGCTACATTCAAGTCATGAAAGGTTTCACCGCGTCGCTGCCGACGCTGCCGAAGCCGATGAAGTCGGCTCCGAAACTTCCTTCACGATATGTCCCGCAACGTTCTTGCCTGTATGAAGCGCGATATCGGCGAGCGCGATAATGCCCACGCAAGACCCGCGATCATCAACCACCGGTACGCGGCGGATCAGTTTGTCTTCCATAATCCGGCAGCATTCTTCAAGCGACATCTCAGGCGTCACCGTGACAGTCGGTTTGCTCATGCAGTCAGCGGCAGTCAAATCCAGGGGATTGAGGCCGTTGGCTACAGTGCGGCAAACAATATCGCGATCGGTGACCACTCCAATCGGAACTTTGCTTGACGTGTTATCGACTACGGGAATTTCGCCGCAGTCCCTGTCAACCATCATCCGCGCCACTTCCGGGAGAGAGGTCTCAGCCGTACAGCACGCCGGATCTCCTGTCATCATGTCCCTTACTTGCATCATTCTTCACCCCCAAATTTCAAGTTTTCCGTGCTCGTCTTCTTTTTAGTTGAGTCATTGCGCCACAACCGAATGCAAATGTCTTTGAAACCAATTGGCCGCCAGCCGCGCAACCTCTTGCAGGGTCTCAGGTTCTTCGAAAAGATGGGTTGCGCCTGGAACAATTTTCAATTCTTTTTCGCAACGCATGTGCGCTAAAGCTTCTTCATTCATTTCGATTACCGGATAGTCAAGACCACCAACAATCAGCAGTGTCGGAGACTTAACTTTTGGTAGAGCGTCGCCGGCAAGGTCAGGCCGGCCGCCGCGCGAAACAACGGCCCCGACACTATTACCGAGTTCCGCCGCCGCCACGAGTGCCGCTCCGCCTCCGGTACTGGAGCCGAAGTAACCAACATTCAGGTATTCGAATTCGCCTTTGATCCAATACGTCGCATCTATCAGGCGCCCCGCCAGCAGGCCAATATCAAATCTAAGATGGGCCGTGTGCACGTCGACCGCTTCCTCTTCTTGGGTAAGCAAATCAAAAAGCAGTGTGCCGACTCCGGCTTCGCGAATCGTCCTTGCTACGAATTGATTGCGAGGACTATGACGGCTACTGCCCGATCCATGTGCAAACAAGACCACGCCCTGAGCACCGGCAGAAATACTCAAATCGCCATAGAGCTGTACTGCCCCTGAATGAATCTGAACGTCTTTCGCCTGTGCGACGGCCGTCTTTGTTGCTTGTGCCATTTCAACTTCCTTTCTGTCGGTCCGCCAGGAGCGCGATCAGGAAAGTGATCTTCAATCTGGCTCTGAAAAAAGATCACCGCGGTCGGCGCGCGCAAAGAGCTTAAGCAACTTCACGAATGAAATTGATTGCCTTTGGCGCAGTCATCTCTTCTTAGACGACGACTTCTTCTTCGGCACCTTGCCTCCTTCCTTACGCGCCTCGGACAATCCGATGGCAATTGCTTGTTTCTTGCTCGTTACTTTTTTGCCGGACTTTCCGCTTTTAAGAGTCCCTTCTTTGCGCTCATGCATGGCCTTCTTAACTTTCTTTTGCGCCTTCTTCCCATACCTGGCCATAGCTCACCTCATTTCATATTTCAGAATTGACAAGCGATAAGACGGAGTTGGTGTGGGGCTGGGAACTGGTTCAGGTTCAGGAACCGGCGTGGGTGTAGCGCTTGGCGATGGACTCGGCGAGGGAGTAGGAGTCGGGGTCGGGGTAGGCGTCTCCTGGAATTTGTAGATGTTGGATCTCGCCGCTATCTTCGCTGACGAATGCCATGACACGCCAAGGACGCCGAAGATGATTAGAATTACCGACGTCATTGCAAAATTTCGATTTATCATCATGCCTCCCTTATCTACTGATCTACGCATGGTGTAACGCTCAGGTACGTGTATCTGTCCGATTACGATTCACCAGACACAAGTCACTTGCTACGTTGTTCAAGCAACGTGATCGAGAGCGCAAGCAGAGTGCCGATGGACCTGGAACTGATTCAAACCGGAGGTTTTACAAAGTTGTAAGCATTGGGGAAAAGGCTTACGCGAGACGAACTTTGTCATTGTATTTTTGAGGGGACAAAAACGCCGATCTTAAATCTCGCTCCTAACTCTCGTCTAAGACGAAAGTGATTTTATTATCACTTTGTATCCAGAGATTTTTCCGTTCTCTATCTGGACTTCCTGTTCCTGGAATGAAGTAAGCGAACGGCATGACCATCGCCGTCGGCAGTTTGCCGGAGAACTGCTGATTCATGCTGCCGACGAAATTGGAAATGCCGCCCATGAATTTGCCAATGCCGTAAAACAAAAAGATCACGCCATACGTGATTCTCGTCAGCGCGTAAGCAATCTCACGATTGTTCATCAGTCCGCGTTCCGTTATGCGGTGCTTCTAAGCCGCACGCGCCCGAGTCGTTACCTCGGTCTTTGGCTGTGCGCTTGTCGGTGTGTTTACCGCGACGCCATGTCGAAACACAAGTTCGCCGCCGAGATAGCCGGCAATGGCTAATCCAACGACGCCAATTAAAGAAAGAATAAACGGTAACATCGGCATGGTACCGATCCACTTGGCTCCGCTCGTAGTCCGCAAGTAAAAACTGGCGATGAAAATCACCAATCCGGTAATGTTCACGCGTGCGTGCCAGTTGGCGACCTTAACTGTGGCGGGATCGGTGAGCGTCGCCCAATCAATCAAACCGGGTATCGCCGCAGCCGCAGCCCCGATAATGCCTCCGAGCAGAGTGTAGAAAGCGATGTAGGTTTCCCAAACAGGATTGCCTCGCCACAGATAGATCAAATCGGCGATTAAAGAGAAAATCAATAGTGCTATCGGAAATGGAATTAACATCGGGTGGATTGGGTGTCCTCCGATGCTCGCTCTGCTGGCCATAAATCACCTCCTGGCTACGTAGAAATCGTTGGGTCAATTATTGCTGCGAAGACTTTCACTCTCAATTTTGATAAGAATATACGCAGCCTGATTAGAGCTGTTCCGCTAGTAAGCTAGGGGAAACCAACCTGAAAGAGGGCTTGTGGAGGAACAGTTGTACGGGGAACGGAATTAGGGTAAGCCCTAAAAATGGAAATGTAAAGGATAAGGTCCTTAGCAGACATCAACAAAGTGTGTCATTTCCTATTGATAAGATTTTGATCCGTTAGACAAATCATGCTGTTATAATTTCTGTCGCCAACCCCCCTAGCAAATATCCCCCTTACAAGCAAGTCGACTATCGCCGGGAATGCGAAGGGATCGGTGAAGACAATTTGAGAGTTCTGCGCCGCATTAACACAAGCACAGCTATCATCGCACTTGTTTGCTTCTTTCTTCCCTGGGTGCAAGTAAGCTGCGCGGGCGCCAAAGATACGATGACCGGGCTCGACCTGGCCCGGGACGGCCAGGGCCTGTTGTGGTTCGTTCCAGTATTAATGGGCGCCCTGGTTCTATCAGCAATCATTCGGATCAAACGAGAAGAACATCGTGCCTTTGCACTAGCGAGCACTATGTGCGGTTTGCTAACCGCATACCTGATGAATCGCGAACGACTGCGGGTGCATGACGAGTCTGGACTAATTACCGCTCAACTGACCGGTTGGTTCTGGCTTGGCTTTCTTTCGACACTGGCAGTCGCCATAACCGGAATCTTAATGCTGTTAAAAAGACAACGCGCCCCTTAGAACTGAAGAAAGATCGGTGAGGAATGAAGGCACAGATTAAGCTCTTCAGGATCTTTGGGATTCAAATCGGTCTGCACTACAGTTGGTTGCTAATCGCAGTGCTGATAGTGCTCTCGCTTGCCGGTCAATTCGCGGCGACTAATCCACAGTGGAGTCCGAACATCATCTGGGGCGTGTCGATCCTCACTGCGTTGCTTTTCTTCGCGACGATTATCATTCATGAGTTGTCGCATGCGGCGATCGCAAAAGCGCGAGGGTTGCCGGTTCGTTCCATCACCTTATTTGCTCTGGGCGGTGTTGCGCAGATTGAAAAGGAAGCCTCTGACGCCAAGACCGAATTCTGGATGGGTATTGCCGGCCCCATCACCAGCGCCCTAATCGGTCTTATCTGCTTGGGTATAGCAGCCGGCCTCGGGTGGAATCCGTCATACCATCATCAATCGCCATGGGCCGCCATGTTGGGTTGGCTCGGCGTAATCAACCTCGCGCTGGCAGTCTTCAATATGGTGCCGGGATTTCCACTCGATGGCGGCCGAGTGCTGCGCGCAAGTATCTGGTGGATCACGGGAGACGCTTCGCGCGCTACGCGAATAGCGGCAGGAATCGGACAGTCTATCGCCTTTGCATTTATCATCGTCGGACTGTTTCGTTTCTTCAATGGCGCCGGATTCGGCGGCTTGTGGCTGACGTTCATTGGCTGGTTTCTCCTGGACGCCGCGCGTTCGAGTTATGCGCAGTTTGAAACAATCGAGCGGTTGCGTGGTGTTCGCGTCCGCGACGTTATGGCCAACGATTGGCCGGTAATTGATGGCACCATCCGTTTGCAGACTTTCGTCGACGATCATCTGCTGCGATCAGGAAAGCGGTGTTTCGTTGTAGAGGAAGACGGTCGCGTTGTGGGGATGATTACTCCGCACGAAGTCAAAGATGTGAATCGACAACAATGGCCGCAACTGTCTGTTCACGATGTGATGCTTCCGTTGACGAAACTCCACGCTGTCAAACCTGAGACGAGTTTGACTGAGGCACTGGAAACTATGGGCCGCAAAGATGTAAACCAACTGCCCGTGATGAGTAAGCATCATCTCGCGGGAATTATTTCTCGCAGTCACATACTACGTTTGTTACAAACACGGACTGAACTTCAGAGATAGTTCATCGATTGTGGTGACGCACGAAATGGATGTGGTGAAATATCTGACCTCGGAATACCTCAGTGTGGGCGAAAAAGGTGACATCCAATCCAGGGATGAAGGCGAGCAGTCCTCTGAAGGAGGTGAACTTGGCCTTTGATTCAGAATCGCGTTACGACCGGAATGCTAACATGCGAAGGATAGCGGTTTGAACGGAAGATGCGCTGCGTCGTCGCAGTATAGTCCGAGTCATGCGCGCGAAAGATGTTCGGCACGAACTTCTGCGGGTTGCGATCGTAGATTGGGAACCAGGTGCTTTGGACCTGCACCATAATGCGATGGCCTTTCAGAAAAGCGTGGTTGTTGGTGTGCAGATCGATTGCGTATGCGATGACCTGATTTGCCGGAATGGGCTCGGGTTTTGAAAATGAATTGCGAAAGCGGCCGCGCAGTATTTCGTCAGCGATCATCAATTCATAACCGCCCATCTTTGGATCTTTGGGATCGCTCTCTGGATAAACGTCGATCAGTTTCACCACCCAGTCACTGTCGGTGCCCGATGTCGAAGCAAACAGATGCGCTACGATGTTGCCTGCGATGACCGTGTCTTCTTGCAGTGGTTCTGTTTCCCAGGTCAGCATGTCGGGACGATTCTCCACAAAGCGCTGGTCTTCAACGAGCCACGTCGACCAGCGCGAGCCGCCTTGATCGGCGGGATTGTAGGTTGGCTCAACTGGTCGTTGACGATACGGAACCGGATGCGCCGGGTCTGATACGTAGCTATCAAATTGCGGTTGGGCTCCCGTCGGCGGATCGAACGAGAGCTGGCCGTTTGCGCGAAAGTAAAGATCGCGCTGCGTAACATAGGTTCGGGGCGGCCAGGCATCGAACGAAGTCCAACGATTCGATCCTGTCTCAAAAGTAAGCGCTTCCGGCTGTTCGAGCTTTCCTTTGTCCTTTAAATAATAAGCGAACCAGGGACGCAGGATGTTCGCGCGAAAATATTGACTGGCGGGGCTCCCAAAATCGATGTTTCCCAGCTTGTCGCCGGTCGCGCGATTCCATCCGCCATGATTCCACGGGCCGGCAACCAGGTAGTTCAAGTGATTCGTATCTGTCTTCTCCAGGATCTCATATGCCTTGACCGGGCCATAGAAATCTTCCTGGTCCCACCATCCGGCCACGTGCATGATCGGCACGGTGACTTTCTTGAGTTGATTGACTAACGCTTGTTGCTGCCAGAATTGATCGTAATTCGGATGAGAAGCGAAGTTGTTCCACGTTGGCAGCTTCCCGTGAAAGTATTTGGCATCGGCGTTCGAGAGTGCGCCGAGACGCAGGTACCATTGATAGGTATCGTATCGATCGAACTTAAAATTCGTAAGTGCCTTCGAAGACTCCAACTCATACGCATACTCAAATCCGTAGCTCAGTCGAAAAGCTCCGTTGTGATGAAAATCGTCACCGAGAAACATGTCGGCGGGAGTTGCCAATTCACTGACTGCCTTCAACGCAGGATGCGGTTCGATCACCGCCATCACCACCAGCCAGCCGGGATAAGACGTGCCAAACATTCCGACACGACCATTATTGTGGGGGACGTTCTTAATCAGCCAATCAATCGTGTCGTATGTATCGGTCCCTTCATCGATGGCAGTTGGATTGCCAGGTCCGCGCGGCGGACGTTGCATTTCAAACTGCCCTTCGGATTTGAACTTACCGCGAATATCCTGGAACCCAAAGATGAATCCTTCCTCAATTAATTCCTGTAAAGAACCGGGAAAGCCACGATAGATATTGTCGATGCCGTATGGTGTGCGGTTAAAAAGAATCGGAAGCGCTTCGCGATGCGATTTTGGCGCATAGATGATGGTGTGGAGCTTGACGCCATCGCGCATGGGAACCATCTGCTCGATCTTGTTGAACCCGGCGGGCGGATCAGGCGGCGGTTGGGTTGTTTGGGCCGAGAGCGGTACAGAAGCCAGAAATAGAAGGACGGTAAATTGAAATAGCCTAAAGAGAAATCTGGTGATCATGAAGGTCTCCAATGGTCAGAGTTTATCTGGATTTCGGCTCCGCCGTTTGATGTGCGGAAGCGCTTCGCGCTTCCGTCGGTTGGCTTAGAGAGGTCGGGGCTGCGCCCCTAAGCCTGGGCGGAGCCCAGAAATCAAAAGGCTGAACTTTCCGGAAGGCCTAAGGCCTTCCGCACATCAGTTGGCAGAGCCGGACCGCTATTTGATTTTCCCCGGCCCCCAGAGCGCCCTTCCCGGTTTCGCACCGGTATGCTCGCCGTCTTTCAGCACCGGGACGCCGTTGACGAAGACGTGCTTGACGCCGACTGCTAACTGATGCGGATTCTCAAACGTGGCTCGATCAGTGATCGTTTGCGGATCGAACACAACCACGTCAGCGAACATGCCCTCTTTGAGAAATCCGCGATGATCCAATCCGAGATTTGTCGCTGGCAAACCCGATAGTCGGCGCACCGCTTCGGCGAGCGAGATTACCTTCTCTTCACGCACATATTTGCCCAGCAGGCGAGCGAAGTTCCCGTAAGCGCGCGGGTGCGCCGCAGATTTCAGAAAGACTCCTTCGGGCGCAATCGACGCGGCGTCCGAGCCGAATGATACCCAAGGCTGGCGAATCTGCTTCTTAATGTTGGCTTCGCTCATCAGGAAATAGATTGTGCCAATACGGGAACGATCTTCGAGCACGAGGTCCATGATCGTTTCGACAGGATCTTTGCCGCGCATGCGAGCAACTTCCGCGAGCGTCTTGCCTGTAAGCGGCTTCAGCTTTTCGGTTTTGAAGCTCGCAAGCAGTATTCGGTCTGGCGAACCGGCAAGCAGGTAGAGATTCTCCCAATCATTTGTAGGCGTGCGAATCGCATCGGCGATCTTCTTGCGAGTTGCCGGATCCTGGAGGCGTTTGTAAGCAGCTTCGCGACCGCCATCGAAAACCCACGGCGGCATGGCGGCGTCAAGACCCGTTCCGCCGGCCGGATAGGTGTACATGTTGGCGGTAATCTTCAAGCCCTGACGACGCGCGTCCTCGATCATTCTTATTACCTGATCCATCTTGGCCCAGTTGGCTTCGCCCGAGGCTTTGAGATGGTAGATCTCGACCGGGAGACGCGCTTCGCGTCCGATGCGCATCGTTTCCTGCACACCTTCGATCAGTTGATTGCCCTCACTGCGCATGTGGGTTGTGTATTTGCCCTGATATTTGGCAGCGACCTTGCACAGTTCAATCAGCTCCTCCGTTTTCGCAAAGAACGCCGGCGGATAGATCAAGGCGGTGGTGACGCCGAGTGCTCCCGCTTCCATCTCGCGCCGTACCAGTTCGCGCATCTGATCGAGTTGTTGAGGCGTAGGTGGTTTGTCTTCCAGGCCGATCACGTATTCGCGGATGGTGGCCGCGCCGATGAACGACGCAACGTTCTGAGAAATTCCTCGCTTTTCCAGATAGTTGAGATATTCAACCAGCGTCGTCCATTCGATCTCATACTTCACGTCGCCCTGTTGTTCGCGCAGCCGCCGCTTCATTTCATTATTGAGCGGCCCCATCGATAATTCCCCGAATATCTGGGTGGTCACACCTTGCTTCAGTTCACTCAGCGAACGCGGATCGACAATCAAAGACGATTCTGAGTGAGAGAGCATGTTGATGAAACCGGGCGCGACCGCCAATCCTTTGGCATTGACAGTCGTTATGGCCGTTGCGCGACTTAGATTGCCGACGGCGGCGATCCGATCTTGCCTGATTCCAACGTCTGCTCTTTTGGGCGGTCGACCTGTGCCGTCATAGACCGTGCCGTCTTTAATGATGATGTCGAACGGTTCAGGCTGTGATTTAGGGCGAGGCTGTCCTTGCGCATTCGCCACGGCGGATAGCGCAAGGATCAGACCAAAAGTTAGAAACCTTCGGACGTGGGTTCTCATTCTGCCAGGCCTCTCTGGTGATGTTTTCTTAGGAATTTCACTACAGAGCCACAGAGATCGCACCGAGTTTTTACCGAGAAAACTCTTTATCCAACAACCGCTTGCAATACAAACGGTTGATACCAATTACGGTTTCGTCGGACCCGCTTTCGAAGTGCCGCTGTATTTCTTCATCAAATCCATCGCCTTGTCAGCCAGCTTGAAAAGATATGGATGCGCGCGATTGCCATTGGTCAGGATCGCGAAGCCGAGCTTGCGATCGCGATTGCCCAGCAGGAAAGCCGTATAGCCGGGCACGCTGCCACTGTGCGCGATGTAGCGATCGCCGTCGCGCACCTCTGTCCACCAGGTCAAGCCGAAGCCGGCGGTCTCGTTGCCCCAAAGATTTTCGATGGTTCCCTTGAACTGATCGTACTGGCGCGTGAACATTCGATCCAAAGTCGCCTGGCTGATGATCCGCTTGTCTTTGAAGACGCCGCCGTTGAGATTTGCGATCAACCAGTTAGATTGATTGAGGACAGTACCATAGACGATTCCTGCGGGCCAGACCGAAGCTTTGAGTCTCACCGTCCCAACCTGGCTTCCGGTCTTTTCATCAACGACGTAGGGAATCGAAAGTCTCTCTTCCATGTCCGGCCGCGGCTCGAACGCGGTGCTTGTCATCTCCAACGGCGTGAAGATGTGCTCCTGGATGTATTGCTTGTAAGGCACGCCGGAAAACTTCTGCACCAGAGAAGCGACCAGGGTGTATGCCATGTTCGAATAAGTGACTGAAGTCAGCGGTGGCTTAGTGACCTTGAGTGACTTGCGCAGATAATCTTCGAGCGAAGGCGGCACAGTATCGCCCCAAACTGGAAATCCTCCGAAGTCCGCGGGCAGACCTGAAGTGTGAGTCAGCAAATGGCGGAATGTAACCGGGTGCTGCGGGTCTTCTCCCTGAATTTTGAAATCAGTCAGATAGTCATTGACGCGATCGTCAAGCTTGAATTTGCCCTGCTCCATTTGCTGAAGGAGAGCAATGGTCGACATCGCTTTGAAGGTCGAGCCGATTAGATAAACTGTGTTTGGCGTTGCCGGAGTGCGGGCCCATAGATTCGAATAGCCGTAAGCATTGCTCCAGACCACCTTGTCGCCGAAGATCAAAGCAATCGATGCCGAGGGAATATTTCCCGCGAGCAGCGTGCGCTGAACTTCTGGTTCGAGTTCGGCGACAACGCGATCGATGTCGACGGTTTGGGCGATTAGGATCTGCGGCGCGGTTAGAACCATCGCGACCATAACGGCAGCGATGAGCAATGATTTGCGTAAGCTTCTAAGTTTATTCACTCCCTGAAAGATCGAGAGCTTTGCTTTGCGTCTTTGCGTAAACCTTCCTCTTTTCCAAGCTGAAAGGCAGTTTCGCGCAAAGGCGCAAAGACGCTGAGGGCTGCATTTTTATTTCGATATTCGGTTAATTGGCGCTGGCCTTGGGGCATGCTTCACCGGATTTTGCTCCAGCAATTTCATTGCTTCCTGCACCGCGCGTTCGAGTTGCGGATCATGTCCTTTGATCACTTCTGCCGGAGTGTACTCGACTTCGATATCCGGCGGGACGCCTTCGTTCTCGACGGCCCACTTGCCTGACAAATCATAGAACGCCAGGATGGGCGCTGTGATGCCGCCGCCATCGATTGTCGGCGGGACGCCGAGTGTGCCGACCAGGCCGCCCCAGGTGCGGGTTCCGACCATTGGTCCAAGCTTGCGGAGATGGAACATATAGGGCAACGCGTCCCCGCCTGAGCCCGCCGACTCGTTGATAATCATTACCTTTGGTCCGTAAATTCCGGCGATAGGCGAAGTCGCAGGTTGACCGTCGCGCTGCACGAAGTAGCCCATCAGTTTTCGATCCAATTCGTTGACGATGTAATCGGCGACTTGTCCGCCATGATTGTAGCGCTCGTCGATGATCGCGCCGTCCTTTTCCTGCTGCGCGTAGTAGTAGCGAGTGAAGTAGGTATAACCGGGACCGGCTGTGTTCGGAAGCCAAACGTAAGCCAATCTTCCATTTGAGAGTTTGTCTACCAGGCGGCGATTGTCTTCAATCCACGCTCGTGTGCGCAGACCGTCTTCGCTGGGGACAGGAATTACAGTCACGATCCGAGAACCCTCCATAGATGGATTCTTACCGACGCGAATCAACGTCTGTCGTCCGGCTGTGCCTTCGAATAAGCTGTAAGGATTCGTCGGGGGCGCAAGTGGGCGGCCATTAACTTCGAGCAGGTAATCTCCTTCCGCAACCTGAATACCCGGCGCGCTGAGCGGCGCGCGCAGATCGGGATTCCAGTTTTCGCCGGTATAGATTTTTTTGATCCGATAGTGACCGTTCTCGATTGCGAAGTCAGCGCCCAGCAAACCAACTGTGACCGGATCTTCGCCGGGCACGTCGCCGGCGCCGGTTAGATAAGAATGCCCGACGGTCAACTCGCCACCCACCATTGCGATCAGATATCCCAGATCAGCGCGATGGCCGACATAGGAAAGCAGCGGACGATACTTTTCAAAGATCGCCTGCCAGTCATTCCCGTGAAACTTCGGATCGTAGAAGTACTCACGCTGAATGCGCCATGTCTCCCGATAAATTTGTTCCCACTCGGCGCGCGGATCGGCCTTCATTTCGAGTTGCGCGACGTTGAGTGGTCCATCGCCAACCTTAACCGGAGCCGGGCGATCAGTAGGCACAATTCCCCAACTGGTTCCGCCGCCGGCGCTGGCCTGATAGAGAAGCTTCTTCTTGTCATTTGAAAGCGAGTACGCGCGTATGCCTTCAAGAAACGGCGCGGCCGTGCGCTCTTTGAGTTGATATCGCTGCAAGCGCAACGATGGCGGTACCGGCGCCGTCGTCAGGATTGGTTCAGTGTAGTAGAAACTGCCCGTTGCGCCCGCGGTGAGATTGCCGTAATCACCGGCCGGAATGTTCACGGCAATTATTCTCTGCCCAATGTGATCGAAGTCGATGCGAACGTTTACTGTGCGCGGCGCGCCTGGCGTCGGTTGAGGCGGCACACCCTCCGGGGGGGTTGGAGATTTTGGCGGCTCATCGCCAGTCTCGGGCAAGAGCGGCGATGGTTCGTTGGCGCCAAGTACTGCAAGGTAAATCGCGCGGCGCACTGGCCGATCGATCGAGCTCATCTCGAGCCAGCCGGTGCTGGGCCCGTAGTTCGTACTCGCCATGAAATAGAGATACTTGCCCGCGGCATCGAAGGCAGGCGAAATCGAATCGGCCATTCCGTCGGTGATTTGATGACTCTTCTTCTCGGCCCACGAATAAATGAAGATCGCGCGCAAGTGGCTGGGCAGGTTCTTCGAGTAGGCGATCCACTTCGAATCCGGCGCCCAAACAGCATCGAACGAGCGTACCGGATCGGGATAGTTGTCGGTGTCGATCTTCGTCGCCTTACCGCTCGTGACTTCGATCGTCCAAAGATTTCGATGATTGTCCTGAAGCAGAATCTGGGCTCCGTCAGGCGACCATGCGGGCGCGGAGAAGAATGCTGTTGAAGGCAACGCAACTGATCGAGGCGCGGATAAGCCAAGAGGATCGCCGAGCATTAATTGATACTCGCCGCTCGCGTCCGAGAGCCACGCGAGTTGAGATCCATCAGGCGACCACGCGGGACTGCGATCGTGAGCGCCCGCGCTCTGCGTGAGATTGCGATAGTCGCCTTTCTCAGCAGGCACGGTAAAAATTTCGCCACGCGCTTCGAACGCCGCGCGAACTCCAGTTGGTGAAAGAGTCGCATTGCGGATCATGCTGACTACTTTCTTGAACTGCTGTCGCGCCCACGGCAAATCGCCGGTGACTTCGATATTCAGTCTCTGCGCTTTCCCTGTCTTTGCATCGACAAGATAAATGTAACCGGCCTGCTCGTAAACGACCGCATCTGAGCCAGCCGATGCGGTCATGATGTCGAAGTCATCATGATGCGTGAGTTGTGTGAGTTGCTTTGTATCCGCTCGATAAGCGAACAAGTTCACCGTGTGATCGCGGTCAGAGAGAAAGTAGATCGTGTTGCCAATCCACATCGGCAACGTATCGTTGCTGTTGTTCCAAGGGAGTTTTTCAATCGAATAGTCGGCGAGATTCATCACTTCGATCGGATGCGTGCGGCCACCGCGATAGTGCCGCCACATGCTCGCCTCGTACCAATCGGGAATGAACGCGGTGGTGATCTCTTGATAAGCTACTCGGCGACTATCGGGTGAGTACGACGCGCTGAACGCGCGCGGCATCGGCAAAGGCTCGGGGAGTCCACCATCGACGCTGACGGTCCAAAGTCGAAAGTAGGATTGCTGAGGCGCGCTGTTGCGTACTGAAGCAAAGAGCACTCGTCGTCCATCGGGCGTCCAGCCGCGCACGCGATCGATGCCCGGGTGATAAGTCAGTCGCTTCGGATCACCGCCCGCAGTTGGGACGACGTAAACATCAGTGTTGCCGGCAAAAGTGGCAGTGAAAGCGATCTGCGACCCGTCCGGCGAAAAATACGGATCGATCTCGGCGCCCGGCGTCGAGGTCAGGCGTCGCGCTTGTCCGCCGCTACGGGGTACCACCCACAGGTCGCCCGCATACTCAAAAGCTACTGAATCGCGACTGACAGTCGGGTGACGAAGCAATCGCGTTCCCTGGGCGGCGGCGATGAACGGAATCGAGAAACACAATATCGTTGCAAAGATAACTTGTCGCATGGTCGTAGTATTTTTAGGAAAAACAAATATCGGATGCCGGCGTTCTGTGTGAATCTCTGCATCAACTCTCGGGCCTCAGGAGCATTCGGTCGCCGAAATCTAAACACAGAAACACAGATACCGCAAAGAGATTCTCAGCGAAAAAGCTTCAGAAATTCAGCTTCAGCGCGAACTGAATAATACGCGGGTTCACCGCCGTCGAGGTAATTGTCCCGAACGCTGCCGACGACACATTCGTGCTGGGATTACTGAACTGCGTATGATTGAAAGCGTTGAAAAACTCTGCCCGGAACTCGACGTTACCGGCTTCTCCCAGCAGACGAAACGGAGTGCGCTTGATAATCGCGATGTCGGAATTATTCTGGCCGGGGCCAACCACAATGCCAACACCACTGTTGCCAAAATTGGTGGCTAACCCGTCATTTCCAATCACGGGCCAACTGGCGGTTCCGCCAGTCGCGGTGAGACCGCTGATACATACTCTGTTGAAGTAACCTGTCAGCCTGCTCTGTACAGATCCGGAGGTCGCCAGATCGGCATACGTGCAACCGGGGGCGAGTTGTGCCCGGTCACCTGTGATTCCAAACACGTTTCTCGAGTTAGTTCCGGTCAAGGTCAGCGGCGCGCCTGACTGGATCGTCGTAACACCGGCCAGCGACCAACCGTTGAGAAGTCCGTTCACAAAAGCATTCGAGTTGTGCGTGCCTGGCAATTGATAGACGTAACTGAGGACGAAGCGGTGTTCACGATCGAATTCGCTGCGGCCATAGTTCGCGCGTGGATTGTTTTGGTTACCGTTGACACCGGATGTCCCTCCCGCAGCCGTACTTCGTCCAGTGGTGCTGTAAGCATGAGCAAAGGTGTAAGCGGCCAGAAACTGCAATCGTTTGCTTAATCGTTTCGTCAGACTGGCATCGAGCCCGTGGTACCAGGACGAGGCAGAAGAATCGACATCGTTGAGACCCGGCGTTCGCAGTGCTGGCCACGGATCGCAACAGAGCGAAAGGCGGCGACGTCGCCAGTTGGATGAACGGTTGGACTCGGCATAGTTCTTCTCGGTACGCCCGCCTACTTTATCTGGCGCCGAAGAACCAGGCCGCGATAATTGCTCCAGGTTTCGACCTCGACACGTAGTTTCACCGCTTCAGTTGTGTAAGTACCTCAGCAAGCCTTCAATTTCAACAGGGGTTTAAAATAAACTTACAACCAACCGCAATGAAGAGAGTTAACGCGATCGCTTTTCTAATCGTCGCATTAGAAATTGTTTATTCGGTTCTCGCACCTTGGTCTTACGTCCTATCACAAAGCGCCATGTTTCGCGCGAACCTGAAGCGGACAGGTGTTTACAAGACACAAGGCATTCAACGACTGCACGGAATTAAATGGAAATTCAAAACTGTACGCGTCATAGAAGCCTGGTTTTCCTCGCCCACCGTTTCGGACCAGACGGTCTACTTCGGTAGCGATGACGATTATCTTTATGCATTGAATGCGCTGACAGGACAACTCAGGTGGAAGTTCAAGACAGGTGATGTGGTGTATTCGTCGCCCGCCGTCGCCGATGGCGTAGTGTTTGTCGGCAGCCATGACCACTATCTTTATGCCGTGGACTTGAAGACTGGCGCTGAGCGATGGAGATTCAAAACTGGCTACCGGGTCTATTCGTCGCCGGCGGTCAACGAGGGAACGGTCTATTTCAGCAGCGCGGACACGTATCTATATGCAGTCGATGCCGCAACCGGAAAACTAGTGTGGAAGTTCAAAACCGGAAGTTGGATTGAATCTTCTCCGGCGATAGCTGACGGCACGATTTACTGCGGAAGCTGGGACGGGTATCTATACGCCGTAGATCAGTCGACCGGACGGGAGAAATGGCGATTCAAAACGGGATACAGAATCCTCTCTTCACCTGCAGTCGCCGAGGGCACGATCTATTTCGGCAGCATGGATGGCATCTTCTACGCAGTGGATGCGAAATCGGGACATGAACGATGGAGATTCAAAACGAAAGACAGAATAAGATCTTGTCCGGCTTTGGAAACTCAGACGGTTTGTTTCGGCGGTGATGACGGACAGTTCTATGCCCTGGACGCCGAGACTGGCCATGAGAAATGGCGGATCAAAACCGGAGGTCCGATCATCTCATCGGCATCGATCACTGATGGAATGGCATACTTCGGTAGTGCCGATGGTTATCTCTATGCAGTGGATGTACAAACAGGAAATAAGAAGTGGAGGTTCAAAGCACCGTTTGGTTGGATGAGATCATCTCCAGCTGTTGCCAATGGAATGATTTACTTTGGAAGCGATGACGGAAACCTCTATGCGTTGCACTAACTCAACCACTCTTGATTTGAAATCCCTACACGGGCGATATCAAACTCGCTTGAGTTTCATACAAGTGCTATAAGCCAGAGAAACGAAACTCTGTCCGCCTTGCAAGCGTTGAATATATCGTTGTCGACGATGGATCAAACATAACGCACCGCTTCGTAAGGTCAGTCAGATGGGTCACTCTGCTAAAGCTGAATTGTCATTTTAGCGCGCGCAGGTATTGCGTCGAGTTTGCAGACATTGTTCCATCAACTTCGCTGCAGGTTCGCTGGGAAGGGGCCGCAGCCGAGGTTCTGCGGCCCCTCTTACCCAACGCGTGAACGCGAACGTGTCTGGGCTGGTGGTCGGGACTAAAAACTGCAATTTCCCGGACTGGGTGCGTCAATCCGGAACGGCTGGCCGGGTGGGACGTCGAAGTAGGCCGACCATATCTCCAGGTTTTCGCTGCCTTCGTTGCGACCGATGTGAACGTGGCCCTGGCCCCTATCGACAAACGCCTGCCCGGCCGTATAGGTGCGGCCCGTGCACGTCGGGTCCTCGCTGGAATACAGGGTTAGCGCACCGGCCTTGACCAACACGAGCACCGGGCCCGGGTGAGTGTGCCAGCCGGTGTAACCTCCGGGCGCGATGACGACCTGCTGCATTACCGTCTCCTGTGCGTTAGACACGTGGATGACGTCCTGGTCCCCCGGCCCGACCTTGAACTTGATGTCGACCGGGTCGGCGAAGCCGGCCCGCGCCACCACGTTATTTATTAAAACCCCGAGGTTCGGGGTAAGGGTCGCACCGGCCAGCGCCGTCGCCGTGCAGATCGCCGCCCCAGCTATTAACAGAACTGCCAATCGCCTCTTGTTTATGGTCGCTACAATTCTTGAATGCCTGATCATTTGGTATTCTCCTTTCGCAACAACGCATGTGGGAAAAAGTCTCCCCTCGCGGTTGAGCCCCGCCTCCCTCTCGCATTTAGCCAAGCGGCTCAGCGCTGTTGAAGCGGCCGGCGAGAGTCTTGGGACTGGAAACTTTGCTGCCTCCACTCAACTAATGCGCAGCGGTGAGTAAAGTGGGGTCACAAGCCGGAAAAAATTCCCACTGCCGTGCAGCTTCGTCTGCCGGACTTGCATAGCCACGCGTTGGTAGTGGGATAACTGTCAGAAATACCCCACTACCCACGCGTTTATTCTATTGACCGGAGATCAAGCTGGGACTATCCTCCCCTGCTACCGAGTGAATTCTTCCCCTGGACAAAGGGGAGCGCCGTTGGACGCCTTGTCTCACAACATTACGCATTTACTTAAGGAGTGGAGTGACGGCGACCGGCGGGCGTTGGACAGGCTCACGCCACTCGTTTACGAAGAGCTGCGCCACCAGGCGGCCCGTTACCTGCGGCGAGAGCGTGCCGGCCATACCTTGCAGACGACGGCACTGATCAATGAGGCGTACCTGCGGCTAATTGACGCCAAAGACGTGCACTGGCAGAGCCGCGCCCACTTCTTTGCCATCGCCGCCAACCTGATGCGCCGCATCCTGGTCGAGCACGCACGGCGGCGCGACGCAGACAAGCGTGGCGGCTCTCACGTCCGGGTGCAACTCGACGAGGCGTTGGCAGTGGCGGACGAGGCTGACGTCGATTTGTTGGCCATCGATGAGGCGTTAGAAAGGTTGGCCGCCATCGACCCGCAGCAGGCGCGCGTTGTCGAACTACGGTTCTTCAGCGGCTTGAGTGTCGAAGAGACAGCCGCGGCGCTGGGCGTCTCGCCGAAGACGGTCAAGCGCGACTGGAGTGTGGCGCGGGCCTGGCTGCGCCGCGAAATCGGAGAATAGAGCGAAAGTGAATCCCGAACGATGGCAACGGGTTAAGGAGCTTTTCGAGGCGGCGTTAAAGCGTGGCCCGGAAGAGCGCACTGCTTTTCTTGCGCAAGTCTGCGCTGGCGATAAGGAGATCTGGCAGGAAGTAGAGTCGCTGCTTGCGGCGCACGAGGGAGACCTCAGCTTCATGAATACGCCTGTGGGCGATCTCCTCGTTGGCGATAAGCCAATGCTGGCGGCGGGCGAGCACTTCGGACCGTACGAAGAGATTTCGCCGCTCGGCGAAGGTGGTATGGGCCAGGTGTATCTGGCGGTGGACACGCGACTGGGTCGCAAGGTCGCGCTCAAGCTGCTGCCTTCATCCTACACGGGTGACGCAGACCGTGTGCGCCGTTTCGGGCAGGAGGCGCGCGCGGCCTCCGCCTTAAATCATCCGAACATCATCACGATCTATGAAATCGGGCAGATGGATGGCCGCCACTTCATCGCCGCCGAGCACATCGCAGGCGAAACTTTGCGCGCACGGCTAGAGCGCGGACGCCTGCAGGCAGGCGAAGCGCTGGACATCGCCGTACAAGTCGCTTCGGCTTTGGCGTCGGCGCATGAGGCAGGGATCGTTCACCGCGACATCAAGCCGGAAAACATAATGCTGCGGCGCGATAGGATCGTGAAGGTCCTCGACTTCGGGCTGGCCAAGCTCGCGCCGCACCCAGCGTTGGCGACTGACCCGCAAGCGCCGGCAAGATCAACGGTCAAGACGAGCCCGGGCGTGGTCATGGGGACGGTGCAGTACATGTCGCCGGAACAGATTTGCGGGCTGGAAGTCGATCACCGCACGGACATCTTTTCATTCGGTGCGCTGCTTTACGAGCTGCTTACGGGGAAGCAGGCATTTGGGGCCGCGTCGGCAGGCGAGATGATGAGCGCGATCTTGAAAGACGAGCCGGAGGAGCTCACCAAACAGTACAGCAAAATCCCACCTCAACTTGTGCGCATCGTGCGGCGCTGTCTGGAGAAAAAGCCGGAGCAACGGTTTCAATCCGCGAGTGATCTCGGGTTCGCGCTGGAAGCGTTGGCAGTAACATCCGCGCCTCGCAGTAGTGCTCTTAAGACTCTTGCCACTTCGGTGTCGAGGCATAGGTTCGGGTGGCTAGCTCTCATTGCGGTCTTGGTGGTTGCAGGAGTTCTCGCCTGGCGTGTCGGGCGAGCGGATTATTGGTGGCATAATCCGCTCACGGACGCGCAATTCACGCCGGTTACAGACTTCCCCGGAATGGAGGGGGACGCCGTGATCTCGCGGGACGGGAAGTTCGTGGCCTTCATTTCCGACCGCGATGGACCTTTTGACGTCTGGGCAGGTCAGATCGGTACTGGCGAATTTCAGAACCTGACTAAAGGGCGAGCGCCGGATATCGGTAACCCCAGGGTTCGGAATTTGACATTTTCGCCAGATGGCTCGCAGGTGGCTTTTGAAGTTCGAATCGGGGGCCGGTCGCACTCGTCGGCTGTGCCAACTATGGGCGGGGCGGTGCGTCCGTACATGGATGGGAAAGAGCTTGCATGGTCGCCTGACGGGACACGCATTGCCTACCACGCAGATACCCCTGGCGACCCTATTTTCGTCAGCTCCACCGACGAAAAGATCGGGACACAGATTTATGCGGCTCAGCCTGGAGTTCATTGCCACTATCTCACGTGGTCGCCCGATGGTGCGTTCATTTACTTTGTCCGAGGCTTTCCGCCTGATGAGATGGACATCTGGCGCATACGCCCAACCGGTGGAACAGTCGAACAGATCACTTCTCATAACTCGCGGGTCGCCTACCCCACTTTCCTAAATGAGCGGACTTTGCTTTACATCACCAGGGCTGAGGATGGCACTGGCCCCTGGCTCTACGGGATGGATGTGGAGCGGCGTATCCCTCACCGCATCAGTCTTGGTGTCGAGCGATACACGTCCATCGCCGTCAGCGCTGACGGCCGAAGGTTAGTGGCGACCGTGGCGAATCCGGAAGCGACTCTGTGGCGCGTCCGGATTTCGAATGGGCCGGTCGAGGAATCTGCGGCGCAGCGCATCGTACTTCCGACAGTGCGAGGGCTTTCTCCGCGGGTTGGTCCGGGCTATCTGCTGTATCTCTCCTCCAAGGGCGGACAGGACGGAATCTGGAAGTTTGCTGACGAAACTGCTGTTGAATTGTGGAGTGGGTTGCACGGGCGAGTTCTCGAAGGCGCGACCATTTCACCTGACGGTCGCCGCATCGCTTTCACGGCACAAAAGGGCGGTCGAAACAGACTCTATCTGATGAATTCAAACGGAACCGGCGTCATCGAACTCGCGAACTCGCTCAATATTCTGGGCGCGCCAGCGTGGCCACCAGTTGGAGAATGGATTACGGTAGCAGCCGACCAAGGCAATAGCGTGGGTCTTTTCAATGTCCCCTTGAATGGAGGACAGCCAATTCAGATGGTCTCAGAACAAGCCGCAAATCCCGTCTGGTCCCCCGATGGTCGCTTCCTGGTCTATTCCGGCGTAGAAGTGGGTACGACCTTTCCCTTGAAGGCCATGACCGCAGACGGCAAACCGTACAGCATCCCTGAACTGACCCTTTCGCGCGGCGCAAACCGTTTTTCGTTCCTGCCGGGGCAGCCAGTCCTGCTGGTGCTCAAAGGAGATATTTCTGGTCAGTCGACCTCATCACTGGACTGCAGCGTCAGCTTACAAACTTCAGTCGTGAGTTTCTGATCAACGACTTCGATGTTTCTCCTGACGGAAAAGAAATCATCTTCAGCCGCCTGAAGGAGAATTCAAATATTATCCTGATCGATTTGCCTGAATCTCGGTGACTTATTTCATATTCATGAGGCGTTTTGACGAGGCCGTCGCCGAGAGCAAACGAGCCGTCGAACTTGAGCCCACCTCAGTCCTCTACAACAGAAATGTAGCTCTGATCTCTATTACGCGGGCCGGTACGATGAAGCGATTGAGCAATGTCAGAAGACGCTCGAATTGGATCCGAACATGTTTACAGCGTACGGCTGGCTTGCAAAGTCTTATGAGCAGAAAGGGCTTTATGAGCAAGTCATCGAAGCGTATCTAAAGGCCGGCGAATTCTCCAGTCTTGGCCCGGAAGCAGAAGCGGCGTTAAAAGAGACCTACGCCGCGTCAGGTTGGAAAGGTTTTTGGCGGAAGGCGCTTAATTTGGAAAAGGCACAGGCAAAGCAAACGAATGTTTTTAGCGCGTACTCGTTCGCGGAGATTTATGCGCGGCTTGGAGAGAAGGATCAAGCCTTCGCCTGGCTGGAGAAGGCGTCTGAGAAACGCGGATGGAGCATAACTACCCTGAATGTAGCCCCCCCTTCGGGACGACTTTCGCTCGGACCCGCGTTACGCTGACCTTGTCCGGCTAATGGGTCTTGAGCCGTGAGCGAGGCTGAGAGTTTAAGGCCACGATATGCTAGCGCATCCCGCCCGAGTCCCGAATTTGCCTGGTGTTGGCACTATTGCTGGCGCAAGCGGGCAGATCATTTAAGATGCGCACACTCGCAGCGAGATTTGCGATCTTATACCTTCGTCAATGACATGAGGGAATCAACCGCCCTACATGTCCCTTCAGCGGATAGCGCTCAAATGAAATCCTTTAAGATCTACCTCCACCAAACGTAACAAGGCAGTTTACTTTCTAACCAACGCATGAACAGCGTTGGGGACTTCTTGGGGAGTTTTTCGGGAACGACGGGAATACAGGGAACAGAGGGAACGAATTCTGAGTTGGTTAAACCACTGTCTTTTCAGTAACTATGGGCATAGGATAAACTTACAGAAACTTAACGCCCGCTTGGCTCAGCAATTGGCCACTCCGCGGACAGCGTCGATCTCCGCAGCCAGGTCAAGTGGGCCCACTGGAACGTCAAAGGCATCAACTTCATTCAGCTTCATGAACTATTTGATTCGGTCGCCGCGCACATTGAGGAACAGACCGACACAATTGCCGAGCGCGTCGTTACTCTTGGCGGCGTGGCCAACGGAACCGCGCGCGAAGCCACAGCCCACAGCGGCCTGAAGGAAGCCGATCTTTCTGCCTCCGACGGCCTGTCTCAGCTGAAGTGGCTCGTTCACAATGTCGCGCATCACGCGAATGCCCTTCGCGAAGCTGTCAGCGCCAGTGAGGACCTGGACGACAAGATCACCGCTGACCTGTTTACCAGCGTCACTCGTGAACTCGACAAAGACCTCTGGTTTCTCGAAGCCCATCTCCAAGCCTGACTCTATTCTGTGTTGGGGATGGGCCCGCCCTTTTTTCTTTTTGGGTGTGATCCACAAGTGGAGAGAGGAGCGCTGTGCGATGCGGGTTGCAAAGCGAACACAATTGTGCGTCACGATTATGCTGGTAGTAGGTGCCGCCGCGCTGATTCTCGGTTGCGGGGGTGCGCGCAAACAGGCCAGTTCGGTGCCAGAAACCCCGCCAAACGGATCGACGCAGCAAGCCACCGGGAAAGCGCCGCCCATTCCCGAAGCGGGTCCGTTGGCCCGGCCCAAGTCCGGTCAACAGGTTGGCGCTCCCGCCGCTGCGACTCGCACGGCGATACCGCCAGACAATCCGCAAGCCCCCGAGAAAATCGCCCTTGGCCAGAAACTGTTCTTCGATGGTCGCTTATCAGCCGACGGGACCGTGGCTTGCAGTACCTGCCATGATCCTGCGCGCGCTTTCACCGACGGGAGGCCCGCTTCGATCGGTATCAAAGGCCGCGTCGGCCAGCGCAACGCGCCGACCATTCTGAACGCCCTCTACAACAAGACGCAGTTCTGGGACGGCCGAGTGAATACGCTCGAGGAGCAGGCGGCGCTGCCGATCGTCAATTCTGTTGAAATGGGTCAGCCCAGCCTGGATGCTGCGGTGGCCCAAATCGCAGCCGTCGGAGAATACAAGCAGGCGTTCGTGCGCATCTTCGGCCGCCCCCTCAACGGTCCCGACCTGCTGCGCGCCATCGCATCCTACGAACGAACACAACTGTCGTTTGATTCTCCCTTCGACCACTTCATCGCCGGCGACACGAGCGCCATCGATGACGCCGCAAAGCGCGGCTGGGAGCTCTTTAACAGCCGGGGCGGCTGCAATAAATGCCATGCGTTGACGGTAGACAAGCGGGACGTCACGAACTTTACGGACAACGACTTTCACAACATCGGCATCGGCATCATCCGACACAACGTCGTCGCGCTGGCGCGCCAGGCCGAGCAGCTTATCAACTCGGGGGATACGGCGGCCATCGATCGCGCCGCCATCCAGACGGACATGTCAGCCCTTGGCCGCTTTCTCATCACCAGGAAAGAGGCCGATAGTGCCTCCTTCAAGACACCGAACCTGCGCAACGTGTTGGTGACGGGGCCGTACTTTCACGACGGCTCGCAAGAAACTCTTTGGGATGTCATGGACCACTACAACAAGGGTGACGGCTTGCAAAATCCGTATCTCGACCAA
>WNGQ01001037.1_pt1 | contig 36413 bp, 35 predicted proteins | sample 5407661 | NCBI WGS metagenome assembly WNGQ01 (sample SAMN13153382, study PRJNA577476) | soil metagenome | isolation source: 60 cm soil or saprolite under Garry oak tree replicate 2 | place: USA:California | collected 2016-06-15 | reverse complement strand
GTTCAAGCAAAGGCCAGAGCGGGAAGAAAACAGTATCTCGGGCGAGCCTGTAACCATGATAGGCGATATTGACGTAGGATATTGCATCCCAATGATACCAGGCGAGTAAACAAGAATTGATATCAATGGCACAATTGTGTGCCGATATTTCTCCGCGGAGGGGAAACATATCGGTACCTATATAGCTAAGAAGGACGATAATCAGGCGGCTGAGCACAAAAATCCACGCGGCTTCTTGCCATGCGCTTCTTTTTTTTCTGTCTATCTTGTGCGATTGTTTTTCTGTCTCTTCTAACTGCTCAGCGATGATATTGCCAGAGCTGTCGTGAATGGTATGGTCTGAGATTGTGCTTCTATTTCTTCGGCCATGTGTGCTATTCTACTGACAGCCCTTGCTACTGTCAACACTCCGAGTTACCCGATGGGATATAGGTTTTGTTTTGGGGGTTCTGGAAAAGAGAGTTTTCAACAGTATTGAAAAGAAGATGAGGATATGTTAAAATGTATGTATGGAGCATACATATTCGCCAAAACAGTTCGGGAAGCTGATTGGAAAGTCAGTCAACACCTTGCAGAAATGGGATCGCCAGGGCATCCTGCATGCCTTCCGCAGTCCCACGAATCGGCGCTACTACACACATGAGCAATATTTGCAGTATCGTGGGTTGATCTCCTCCGAGCAAGGCAAAGTGATTGCGTATGCTCGCGTGTCCTCCCCTTCGCAAAAGAAAGACCTCGCTACCCAGAAAGAAGCGCTTCGCGCCTACTGCCTCGACCATCACATCAAAGTGGATCAGTGGATGGAAGATATCGGTTCTGCGCTGAACTACAAACGAAAAGGATTCAATGAGGTCGTTGAGCAAATCGAACTGGGTCAGGTTCGTCGCCTGATCATCGCCTCCCAGGACCGCTTTGTCCGCTTCGGCTACGACTGGTTTGAGCGCTTTTGCGAACGTCATGGAACCGCTATTACGGTCATGAATGGCGAATCATTCTCACCAGAAGAAGAACTGGTGAGGGATTTGATTGCCATTGTCACGCTTTTTTCTGCTCGACTTCCTGGCCTGCGTTCCCACAAAAACGCCATTCGAGCGGCTGCTTTGCGAAAGGATGGGAAGCGATGATCAAAGCGCACAAGATCCGACTGAATCCTACTCCTGAGCAAGCCAACTACTTTGCCAGAGCCGCAGGAACCGCCCGCTTCGTGTGGAACTGGGCACTTGCGGAGTGGAATCGACAGTATGAAGCAGGCGCGAAACCGACGGCATTGAAACTCAAGAAGCAGTTCAATGCGATCAGGAGGGACCAATTCCCCTGGACCTGGGAGGTGACGAAAAACGCCTCAGACCAGCCTTTTCTCGATCTGGGAAAGGCGTTTACTGCCTTCTTTGAAGGACTGAAGAACGGGAAAAAGAAAGGTCGGCCCAAGTTCAAAAGCAAAAAACGCTCTCGCGCCTCGTTCTATCTTGCCAATGATCAATTCGAGCTGGGTGATCATCGTATGTGGGTCCCCAAACTTGGATGGGTGAATATGGCGGAGACCCTTCGCTTCAAGGGGAAGGTGACAGGCGTACGGATCACCAAAACCGCCGATTGGTGGTTTGCAAGCATAACCGTCGAACTTCCAGAGACGCAACCTGATCCAGCGCACCCACGTCCTCACGCCGTAGGCATCGATGTCGGCCTCAACCGACTGGCAACCTTGAGTACCGGAGAGGAATACGAGAACCAAGCCTTCCTCAAAACGGCGCTGGGCAAGCTGCGTCAGGCCAACAAACGCCTCCATCGGCGAGTCAAAGGATCAAAGAACCGTGAGAAAGCCCGCCGCCAGGTCGCTCGACTGCACTATCAGATCACCTGCATGAGAGATGATGTGCTCTACAAGTTGACGACACAACTGGCCACCTGCTATGGGATCATTGGCATTGAAGACCTCAACATCAAAGGACTGCTCAAGAACAGGCGCTTATCCCGCTCGTTCTCTGATGCTGCTCTGGGCAAGCTTTTGACCCTCTTGACGAGCAAGGTGCAGCAGCGCGGTGGGCAGGCCATCCTGGTGGGGCGTTTCTTTCCATCGAGTAAGACCTGCCATGGTTGTGGGTGGAAATGGGAAACGATGGGGCTCTCTGACCGCATCTTCATTTGCCAGAACCCCACGTGTGCCTCCTATGGATTCTCGCAGGATCGTGACCACAACGCGGCCTTGAACATCTTGTACGAAGCCCTGCGCTTGATCGGGCTGGTTGATCAAGCCGTCAACGGTATTGGCTCAGACGAGGACGCAAACTTGGCTGTGGACGCGGGGTAAGACCAAAAAGGCAAACGCCTTCAGGCTCCTACGGATGAAGCAGCAACAACGAAAGATGTAGTGAAACTGTGCTTGCATACGTTTAATTACATTAATTGGAGCAGATGCCAAAGAGAGCAGCCAGGTCACGGGTAGTAGCTTGTACTATTTCCAGGTGAATAGAATGTAATGGCCTGGGCCTATCAAAACAATTTCTAATTTGCCAACAAAAGGATACAACACATTTATGCTCGATATTTGTATGCTCGGCACCTGTGGCATGATGCCTTTACCTGGTCGCTGGCTTTCGTGCGCGCTGCTGCGTAATGGATCTACCTTGACTCTTTTTGATTGTGGCGAGGGAACACAGATTCCCTGGAAATCGCTGGGATGGGGTTTTCGCCAGCTCGGAGCTATCTGCTTTACACACATGCACGCAGACCACGTGGCAGGATTACCCGGTATACTCTTCATGGTTGCACATGCTGGCCGTACCGAACCGCTCCATATATTTGGCCCTCCTGGAACCGCTTATGTTGTCGAGGGATTGCGCCGCATCGTCCCAGAGTTGCCCTTCCCGGTACAGATTCATGAACTCAAGAGTGGCGAACATTTTGCACTGCCTGGAGGATTGCAGGGTTCTTGCATCGCAGCCTCTCATGGAGTTCCCTGCCTGGCTTACCGGGTTGAACTGGGACGCAAACCAGCCTTTCAAGTGGAACAGGCCGGGGCGCTCGGACTGCCCGTACAACTCTGGTCCAGATTACAAAATGGTGAAGCGATAGAATACAATGGACAGGTGATTAGACCTGAACAGGTGCTTGGCCCTCCACGACGCGGAATTTCTCTGGCTTTCATCACCGACACACGCCCCATAAAAGCTCTCAGCGAGTTAGCGCACGATGTTGACCTGATGATTTGCGAAAGTATGTACGATGATCCTGGAGACCTGGCACTGGCGCGCGCCAATTCCCACATGCTCGCCGAAGAATCCGCTAGCATCGCCCAGGAGGCAGGAGCACACGCATTGATTTTGACACACTTCAGTCCAAAAATTGTCGATACGTCGCCAGCTGAGAGAGCCGCCCGGCGCGTTTTTGCCAATACCAGGGCCGCCAGGGACGGAATGATCGTGACGCTGGATTATAGTTGAGGTCCTGTGCACCGAACAAACTTAAACAACTATCTGAAGCAATGAAGAGAGGGCAAGCAATAACTGATGCTATCACTTGCCCTCTCTCCCAAACTAAGGTACAGCGGTTGCTAACTGGCCTCGGATAGGTTCTGATCAGGGTCGCTGGTTGCCTGTTGCCCGTCATCAGTCGGGTCGACCAGTTGTAAACGTGGTTTCATCAGGTATTGCTCAAAGAAACTGAGGGCCTTCTTTGTATAGGCAACACGATCAACAAAGTAGGCGCCACAATGATCAGCTTCAGGTACAAACCAGAGTTCCTTTGGTTCTCCCGCGGCATTATAGAGCAAAGTTCCATCCTGAGGATCAATAATAGAGTCTTTGCCACCCTGAATGAGCAGGATGGGACGTGGGGAGATTTTGGCAATATCATGTAGTGGTGCAACCTGATGGAAGCGATAGCGAGCACGCCACCACATCAGATAGTCAGCCGTCCAAACGAAAGGTGCCGCGGGCAGGTGAAAGACGCGTCGAACATTGTAATCAATGACGCCCCAATGGGTAGCAAACGGACTATCTAAGATCAAAGCTTCGATGTCAGTATTTCGCGTAGAACACATGATGGCTATTGACGCTCCCATAGAATAGGCTATGACTCCCAAACGCGTCTGGGGGGCGCGTTGCTTTGCGTAATCTACCGCGCCCAAAAAATCGTTCATCTCAGTATAGCCGAGTGTTATGGGCGTACCAATGGCCGCTCCGTGCCCATAAAAATCAAAAGTTAAAACATTATGACCAGCTCTCCACAAATGAGCGCTCATACCGAGAAGATCAGATTTAGGAGTGCGATACCCGGGGCACACCAGGATGGTGGTAGTGGCCTGTGGATGAGGGATAAACCAACCGCTCACCTGATAGTCGCCGTGAAGCGGAGGAATTGACACGGCTTCAGCAGGCAGATCTAGTTCGTAAGGGCTAAAGGTATAATCGTCGAAGTTGCCACGTTTTTTCGGACGCCTGACCGTTTCTACAACATAGAGCGCACCCGCGAATATAATGCCCATTATTCCTACACTTCCTCCCAGACCACCGAACACGATGTGCTTCAATGAGAGACGGAAACGTTTGACTTGCTGTGACATAACATTCGCCAAACTTTCTAGTGCATAATTGGCACGATAGGAGCGAGAAACTCACAGTGATGATAGATTAGGACTATTCAATAGAAGCTCGGACAAAACTATCAACTACTTTCTTAAACGCTAGCAGGCAATGATTTATGCCTTTAATATATATACGTGTTGAAAGCCAAAAAGGAAGTGTTTTATTTACTCCGGATCATAGCCTCTCTTCACTCTCGGTGCCTGAGTGTAAAAGGGCACAGAATGCCTGGGCAGCACGGGACAATTGTTTGTCTGTCCGCTTGACAAGGCTAAGTTCAGGTCGTAAGTCTAACCCGGCTATAGGAACATGTACAAGGTCACCAGAGGTCAACTCACGCTGGACGGCAAGTGCCGAGACGATTGCCGCGCCCACCCCGCTCATCACCATCTGTTTGATCGCCTCATTATCCGGCACTGCGAGAAGTGGACGCACCTGTACATCGTGGAGTAATAATGCGTGTTCGATGACCTCACGAATACCGCTGCCTTGCTCGCGCATCAATAACTGCCCGTCTCGAAGGTCGGTTGGCAGTATGGCAGGAAGACCCCCCCAACGATGCTTCGGAGATACTACCAGCACAAGTTCATCATGAGCAAATACTTCCACCCGGAGTCCCTGAGGAAGGGCGGAAGCATCACCCTCGACTAAACCAAAGTCCAGGTTCCAATTCAAAGTCTCTTCTACTATCTCGTGAGAGTTGAGGATGGTTATATTCAAGGTTACCTTGGGATAACGTGCGTGATAACGGGCTACAATGGGCGGCAATAAATAGACGCCTGTTGTGGTACTGGCTGCAACGGTGACCTCACCTGCGTCCACATCTCGCAGAGCTGAAAGCGCCTCTTCCATCTCGCGTTCAACTGCGAATACGCGGCGAGCATAATTGTGTAAAACATGGCCCGCGTGAGTCAGAGCTATACGCCTTCCATGTCTTTCAATAAGCTCAAGCCCGACCTCTTGTTCCAGGTGCTGAATGGTTTTTGTCACCGCAGGCTGACTGAGAATGAGTTCTTCCGACGCGCGAGTGATATGTTCGTGCTCAGCCACTGTCAAAAAGACGCGTAAATATTGCAGGTTCATAACAGTATCCTCAGCAGTAACGATATATTATTATTTTTTATTATGGATACGACAAGAATCATATATCGGAATAATAGCAGAAAAGTAAGAGAATTACCAGCCAGGCGAGCAGCCATATAAAATTGACATGCTCTCTTATAATCGGTATTATATGTACAAGAAGTGGCTTGTAAGCTCAACGTTATGAGCTACTTAATCTCATCTTTGATGGAATACAAGCATCAAGGTCTTCATTTGAAGGCCAGATAACCCGCGTCTACCTATCTTGTTGTCGTTGATCAGAGGACTGGCAATCTTTTCCCTGGCCACACCTGACATTGCGCTAGTGTTGCTCTTGTAGATTACAAGAGCCGAAAGGAGGAAGTCATGATTACTCGTCGTGAAAGAGGAAGACGTTCCTGGCTCTTGCTCCTCTTACTCATCCCTTTTATCGTTTTGCTCTGGCCACCCTTTTACAACTATTATCAGCCAGAGTTCATTGGTATCCCTTTCTTTTATTGGTTCCAACTCCTCTGGATCATCATCACAGCTATCCTGACGGCAGTGCTATACGCACTCAGAGTCTAAGGTCAGCGCACATGCTGTGATGGTACATTTTGTGAGAGAAAAAGAGGGAGTATGGGACGTACTTCTGATGCGTATGTCCGCTCGTTCATAGAGAGGAGTCATCGATGATTAACTGGGTGGCATTATCCGTATTCATTTTCTTTTTTCTACTGGTGACAGTCCTTGGGTTTATAGCAGCTCGCTGGCGTCGTGGTGACCTTAGCCTGCTCAATGAGTGGGGATTAGCGGGACGACGCTTTGGGACGACTGTGACATGGTTCCTGTTGGGTGGAGATCTCTACACTGCATATACATTCGTTGCCGTGCCGGGATTGATGTATGCTACGGGAGCACAGGGCTTCTTCGCGGTTCCCTACACTGTCCTTGTCTACCCACTGATCTACCTCTTAATGCCCAAGTTCTGGTCGGTGTGCAAGCAGAATAACTATGTTACACCTGCTGACTTTGTACAGGGCCGTTTTGGCAGTAGTACTCTTGCACTAGTCATTGCGATCACAGGTATTGTGGCAACAATGCCCTATATCGCCTTGCAGATGTTTGGTATTGAAGTTTCTATTGCTCAGATGGGCGTTAATGTTGAGGTTGCCTTGATTATCGCCTTTCTCATCCTGGCGGCTTACACCTATAGCAGTGGGATGCGAGCGCCTGCATTGATCGCGTTGGTCAAGGACACGATGATTTTCATCGTGCTGTTCGCCGCGATCATTATCATCCCTATCAAGCTAGGCGGTTTCGGAGCGATCTTTGCGGCGGCTCATCAAAAGGCGGTTATTACAGCGGCCGCAGCTAAGGTAGCCACGGCGGCGCATAAAACACCGCCGACTGTGTTCCATGATATTCTTTCTACATCGCAGTATCTTCCATACACTACGTTAGCGCTAGGATCGGCGCTTGCGCTGTTCTTGTATCCACACTCACTCACAGGCACGCTCAGTAGCAACAGCCGCACCGTGGTTAAGCGTAACGCCGCCCTCCTGCCTATCTATTCGCTGATGCTTGGTTTGCTGGCGCTGCTAGGCTATATGGCAATTGCCGCACACGTGTCCCTCCCAAAGGCCTATGGATCTAACGCTGCCGTACCGGCGCTTATCTCTCAAATGTTCCCATCATGGTTTGCTGGTTTCGCCTTCGCCGCTATCTCCATAGGCGCACTTGTTCCTGCAGCAATCATGTCGATAGCGGCTGCCAACCTGTTCACACGTAACATCTACCGTGTGTATTTCCGCCCGCACTACAGCGACCGCGAGGAGTCTAATGTCGCAAAAATCACCTCCCTTGTGGTGAAGTTTGGAGCGCTGCTCTTTATTCTGTTCGTTCCCACGACCTATATCATCAACTTCCAGCTCCTGGGCGGCATCCTGATCATACAGACTTTGCCAGCAGTCTTCCTCGGTCTCTACAGCAACTGGTTCAACCGTGGAGCTTTGATCGTGGGCTGGGCTGCCGGTATGATCTCTGGTATCTGGATGTTCATCGCGGCGAACTATTCATCAGTGTATATGTTCAACATCGGTGGACAGCAATTCGGCATCTACAGTGCAGTTTCGTCCCTCGTACTCAATCTTGTGCTGGTTGTTATTTTTACACCTATCTTCCGGGCGGCAGGAATGACCTCTGGCAAGGATAACACCCGTCCGGCTGATTATGAGGAGGAAATTCCGGAGAAGGCTGAGCCTTTACCAGAAGCCATGGGGTAGCTGTTGTTCGATTTGCATCGTCATGTTACGATGGAGAGAGAAATAACAGAGTACTCCAGGAAACACAGACATGGATAATGACGACGATTTTGCCGACACTTCCATAGAAATTGGAAGCGATGAACTGCTCTCGGATGATGACCTGCGCCTACCTGAAAGCGCTAATATCCTTGTACGCACCCACGCTGTACGGGCATGGCTGGCTCGTCGGCGCGAGGAGAGCGCGATTGAAGTTGGCGAAGCTGCGCTCGCGCTACAACAGGTAATGATGCAGGAGCCGCAGGAGACGCGTTTGCGCAGGCGAGAGCGCCAAAGCCTGCAATGGCAGCTTGACCAACAGCAACAGGTACTGAAAGAGGCGCAGCAGCGCCTGGATGGTTCTATAGAAGCGGAAGCGCTCCTGGAAGAGTGCATTACCCACACCAGTGGAGAGCGTGTGCTGGTAGAATATTACCTTGCCCTGGAAAACCTGGTTCACAGTATCACGCAGGCTAACCAGTCTGAGCAATCTCCCCGGCTACAGGCTCTTTTCGATGTCCAGCATCGCGTAGAACATGTTGGAGCACCCAACGAGGAAGATTGAGCGATCAGGTGAGAGGAAGCCATCATCGCCTTTACTCAGGCGTGATGATGGCTTCCTCTATCTATCACTGGCCGAATGCGACCGAAGAATCAGTCCCTATTTGCAGTACCAGAGGCGAGAGGGGAACTTGTGAGGAGACTGCAAAATCAAAAAAGCCATCTTGCGCTTGTTTTGGAAACACGATAGGGAGTACAGTGACAAGCTTCGGCGAGATAACTTGTCCATTAGGAAGAACGAGTCGCGCTAAGTTTGCAAACTCAACCCCGACCGGAGTTTGTATTGTATTACCCGGCTGTACATGAACACTCACACGTACAGTATATAAGCCGGCTCGTTTGCGGTCATCGGAAAACGCCCCTGCCTCTTCCACTTTTGTCACCATAATAGTGATATCCCTATATACAACGCTGCGATTCACTACTATGGAACCAACGGGACGGGTTACACCCACTGTCGGTGGAGCGGGATCATTGATCAAACCAATATTGGGGTCTTGTTCCTTTGGCAAGGAAAAACTGACCACAACGGCAATAGCAATAAATACTATTGCCAATATCACTCTAACTGCTGTTATCTTTAGCAGGCTTCTCACTTTTGACATACGATGCTGTCTCTTCCGTCTCTTCTATCCCCAACTATGTATGTGTGAATACAGAGCATATTATAGACCCGAAACAAAGACAGCACAAATGGAAGATCTTGTGCATAGCTCCGCTAAGGCTGGGGCAAGAAATTCTGGGAGCCAAAAGAACCTCCCAGCACATTATGTGAAGAGGCACCGAGCCAGCGATCAAGTATCGTTGCGTAGACGGAGCGGAAATCGGTGGTGTATTTCAGATTGCCGTTATTATCCAGGTTACCAAGGTTGGGAGGCTCACCAAAAGTGCCTCTGTTGACGGTATTGCCCATCACGAACATGGGAGCGGCCGTACCGTGATCGGTGCCTTGACTACCATTCTCCTCAACGCGCCGTCCGAACTCCGACCAGGTCATTACCACGACATTATCGGCCTTTCCGTGCTTTGAAAGATCGGTATAGAATGCTGAAAGGCCGTCCGCCAGTGATTTCATCAGGACATTATGCGTTGTCTGCTGATTGGCGTGCGTATCGAAGCCGCCAAGGGTAACATACCCAACACGCAGTCCAAGGCCCTGTACGATAGCCTCTGCCAGGATCTTCAGCCCGGCAGCAAATGACCCCTGTGGATAGGTCACCGCCGGTTGATATTGCGCATCTGCATTATGTAACTGCTTGGAACCATCCTGGGCACTGAGCGCCGTGGTATCGAGCAGAGCAGCGTAGGGTGATGTCTCAGGGTACGAATTATAGAGTTTCATCAGCGCCTGTAGACGCGCATTCCCATTATCGACATCAGCAGGATCAGGATAAATGCGATACGTGTTGACACTGGATATCGTTGGCACGGGAGCGCTGATTGAAGCGAGAGCCTGGGCCGTCTGTACCCCAATATCCATTGCTTTAAAAGGGTGGCCATCCTGATCAACCCAGCCAGAGACGAGCTTACCCAGCCAACCTTGATTGCCTGTCCCATTGAGGTCAAGGGTCTGCCAGATATCCATGGCTTGAAAATGCGATAGGCTCTGATTGGGGTAGCCCACTCCTTCGACAATCGCCAGATGCCCATCATCCCACAGTTGCTTCAATGGTGCCAGGTTGGGATGTAGTCCCAGCCGTGTATCAAGATGTATGACGCTGGTATCTGGAATACTCAGTGTGGGACGCATCTGATGATAGAGTGGGTCTCCAAATGGAATCACTGTATTCAAACCATCGTTTCCACCTGCCATTTGTACCACAATCAAGGTGCGACCTCCTGCCATCTGGGCAACGCGTGAGCCATCGATAGACTGCGCCCGTGCAGAAGCTATGCCCCGGCTGAAAATGGAGGGCATAATCATTCCCGCTGATACTGCTAAAAACCCATCTTTTATCATAGCTCGTCGCGAAAGTTTCATCATTTTTCTCCCTTAATTCAGCTGGTACTCTGGTGATGCCATTATCAAATAAAGTGTTCCCCGTACACGATTCAGTGGATAACTCTGGCCGTTCTTCAGCGTAATGTGCGCATTCCCTCTGCTTGTATCCTTTCTTGTAAAGAAATCGATGTACTGGGCACGCCGCTCTTTATCGACGACGCCATCCAGCAGGAAAGAAGTGAAGTAATCGACAAAATGCTCAGGTGAACCGATGTTATTGGCGTCGACTATACCCTGTAGATCGATGGGCGAGAGACGATTCCGGCCAGTAAAAGTACCGCGAGAAAGCAAGAGATCAATATAATTCAGGCGCGTCATCCAGGTACCGCTATTGAGCCAGACCGCACTCACTTTGTCACCTGGCCAACCGGCCACATTGGGCGGGTCAAAAAGTGTCTGCCCCATCAAGAGAGAGATATTAGGTAATCCGTCTCCACTGCCTTGAACATTCAAGGCCCGGTATGCCCCAGCTATATATTCAACCGGAGATTTGACACGACTGCGGTAGGCCTTTGTTGACGAAAATTGTGGGGAGAGCAACAGGGTACGCATTACTTGACCCATGTTGTGACCGCTCTGCACATACGTATCTACCAACGGTCGCAGGTCATCGCTTGTAGGATTCTCATAGACAAAGAACGTAAAAAGCTTACGACAGATAAACCATGGCGTTGCCGGGTGATTAGCAAGAATTCGCACGACATCTTTGTAGTCGAAGTTTCCTGTCTGCCCAAGAAATGTTTTGGTCAAATCGTTATGATCACGGGGTAAATAACGCGAGGTCAACCCTTTGACATGCCATCCAGTGAGCGCCGCTGCAGCCTCATAAACGTCTTGCTGGGTATAGTGGCCCAGGCCCAGAGTAAAGAGTTCCATCAACTCACGCGCGTAGTTTTCATTAGGGGCTTTTTTCGTACTTTTCGTCAAGTCAAGGTAAAAGAGCATAGCAGGGTCGGTAGTGATGCCTAGCAAGATGTTATCGAAGGTATCAAAGGCGTGTTCGCGAAAGAACTGGTTCTGCACCATCATACGTCCATATGCCCTTGCGCCTCCCACTTTACGATAACTGCTGACGAGTACGCCATGCCAGAACAATGTCATTTTCTCCAATAGGGGCCGCTGTGTCCACGCCATACGAAGTAACCACCAGCGCTGCTGGTCAGTTGGTTTCACAAGGTTCAGATTCAATGCTTTGAGGCGATTCTCTGTATCATCCTCCGAGGCTTGCTGATAGTTGATGAGACGGTCTACGGCACCACCGAAACCAAGGTTTTGATAGGCAGATAATTCTTCAGGGCTTGCCCCAAAGCCCCCGCGGCGTAATAGATGGCCAATTTGTGGAGCAGTTGCCAGAGGGCCATTTAAGTGGAAGATAGCACTGACGCCATTATGCTGTATAAGATGCTCTACATTGCTCAATCCACCTTTTTGCGCCACTTGTTCTAAGGCGTATCCGCCAATAGCGGCGCCCGCCATTCCCGCAATGGAGGCTCCTATGAGTGCACGGCGCGATATCTTGCGTTTGCGAGGAACTACCGGGGCGGCCTGGCCAATAGCATCCATAGTGGGCATTTGCGAGATCTGGTTTACCCCCGTAAATGCCTCGGTTGGCTGATTATAGATATCTTCATTGGAGCTCATACGATTACTCCCACGGTGACTATCCTCCCCTGCTATTTATTCGCACTTCAGGTACGCTGATAGTCATTATAACAAACAGTCTTCAAGAAACCCTCAAGACAAGATAAGGGAAGATTCAATCTTTCGTTATCGCCCTTGCTCGCGCCCTGCTTTCAGTGTACACTGTAGCAATGCAAACGAAAAGAAATGTAGTACAATTTGATACAGGGCGAGACATAGAAGATGAGGATCTGGCACCATCCCCTGGTGCCAGAACCAGACAGAAACTATTACTCGTTGTTCTCCTCCTGGTGATGCTATCCACGCTTCTGTTCTTAGATGCGGTACTGCCTTTAGCAGGGTTCTGGTTCCACACCGCTTTATTGACGCAAACTGGTTCATGGGCGCTCCTACCGACTCATATCTTCTTTCCAGGCTGGGCCGTTACGTCGTCAGTTAGTAGTTTAACACCCACTCCACCATCCATCGCTCTCAGTTGGCTCCAGATACCACTACTTATCATGTCTATGCTCCTCGTCTTTCTCGCGTATGTGTTTGCGCTGCATCGGGTTCCCCTCTCAATAATAAACTATCGTTCTATATTATACTCAACGTTACTGCTAGGCCTATTGTGTATCCTTGTTCCTGTCGTAACCTCATCCGATATTTATTCTTATATCAGTTATGCCCGCATGGGTGTGATTTACCACCTCAATCCCTTGACAACGCTGCCAACGGCCATCAATAACGATCCTACCTTCGTTCATCTTTATTGGAGCAGTCAGCCCTCGGCCTACGGACCAACATGGGTTGCCATTAGCAGTTTGTTGCAATGGCTCACGCTTCCCTTTGGCAGGCAATCGCTATTGCCGATGGTGCTGGCGCTGCGTTTCTCGGGCCTGCTCGCCCATGTATGCTCTACCTTGCTCATCTGGTCTATCACAGGTCAATTGCAGCAACGCTTTGGGCTGGTATCAGCGCGAAAACGTATAATAGCAACACTCGCCTTTGCCTGGAATCCGTTGCTCCTTTTTGAAGCCTGCGTCAATGCCCACAATGACGCCGTGTTGCTCCTTCTTATTTTGCTGGCAATCTGGTTTCTCTTGCCGGGGACACATAAACTTAGAGGGAATATCCTTGCTACTCTCATGCTTGTCCTGGCAACCTGTCTAAAACTAAATGTTGCGCTACTGTTACCTTTCTTCTTGATTTTTATATGGAAGCAAGAGAACCAGGAGAATGCCCTTCTGCGAACGCCCTTTGTGAAAACGTTGTCGATGGCCCTGCTTTATGCTGGTAGCATCATCCTGCTCTACGCGCCCTTCTGGCAAAATGGCAAGATATTGCAGGTCATCCAGACAAACCCTACCACGTCCAGGGATATCAATACCTTACCGGAATTCCTCAGTCATCTCTATAATAGTTTCATGGAAGCGCTTGGATACCCGCCTGCCCCTGTGAACGGTTCACAAGCGGAGAGTATTACTCATGCGCTGAGCATCGCGATTTTCGTCGTGCTCTATGCGATACTCTGCTGGCGAGCAACCGTTAGAACGCAGTCAATGAAAACACTTCCCAGTCTCATACGCTGGCTGGCATTAGCCTGGTTGCTCTATTATGTTTTTGGGACGCCCTGGTTCTGGCCATGGTATATTGTGACGCTATTCGGGCTCTATGCCCTAGTTGAGGCCACGAGCGAGGTTGATACGTTGTTGTCCGGCATTGTACGCTTGCCGCTTGCCATGTACCTCCTCGCATTCAGTATGCTCAGTATCTACAGCTTCTATGCCTGGGGACCTCACGTTAGCTACGTTCCAGGCCTACCAGACTTCCAGTGGGCATTTCTACGAGGCCTCTGGGCCTGGATCATTCCGCTTTTAGCGCTACGATTGCCCCTTAAGCCGACAATGAGGTTGCGATACCGGGGGGAAAGCATCGCAAGCGAAGCGGAATAAACACAAGCGTCCCGCTCTGTTGACAGATATGACCAACCAGAAAGCGCCGATACAGGATGCGCTGTGCCTCGCTCAAGCGGGTCAGGTCATTCCCATCCACAAGGCAGTTGCCAGCGCTTGGCCTGTCCAGTGCGCCGAGAATATTCAGGAAGGTACTTTTGCCAGAGCCAGAGGCACCGACCAGCGCCATCATCTCTCCAGGCGCAACCTCCAGGTCAAGTCCCTGGAGCGCCACGACTTCGAGGTCAGCGACCTTTTTGTTTTACCCGCTGTACCCCACAACATCTGTGCCACCCTGTGCTGTGTTGTGGAAATTAAAGTACATGGGCCGTTCGGCCATGATGGTCCCGTTTACCGCCTGCACCGCTATTGATAGCGAATTACCGGCGCGGCTGGTGGCCCGAACTATCGGCGAAGCCATACTATTGATGTTAAGCGTTGCCCGTGTTTGCGGTCCCACCGTGACGACTTGCTCAGTGGTGATACTATTGCCCATGTACAATCTCACCACGACATCCTGGCTGGTCGTATTAGGGTTTTGCAAGGTGAGGTACTCTGAAAAGCCACTGCCAATATACCCTTCAGCAAAGCTATAGGAGGATTTCGCAGGTCCCGGTTGACCAATGACATCCGTCCCACCTGGGATCGTTCCGTTATAGCGGAAATATTCCTGGCGCTGGGCTACCACAGGCAGATTAGAACTGACTTCAGCTGAGACAGATGTTGTACTCTGTGCGAAGCTGGCAGATGCCCTGTTCACATCGAAAAAGTATTGAGATCGAGGCGGAACAGTGAAGGTCGTGGGATTGGTGGCACCATTGCTATATTCCAGGTTTACAGTCACATTGGCCGGATTGCTACGATCGAAGTTAGCCAGCACAAGGTACTCGTGAAAATTCGTACCGGTGAAGCCCTCGGCAAAGAGCCAGTCCTTGCCCTGCGATTGTGTGCCAACGACAGTGGCTGCACCCGTCACGGGACCGCTAATATTGGAGCGTGACGTGCTGAAATACATTGGACGCTCGACCATTACAGGCTGATCCGAGTGGACGTATACAGCGCTGGTCTGATTAACTCCCAGTGACATAGGACTTGTCGTTGCACGGTGACCAGCGGGGACAGCTACCGTTGTTGTTGCAATTTGTCTGCCAGCGGCCACATAGCTTACCGTCACATTGGCGGTTGTGCCTCCTGGTGGATTGAACATGGTGATAAAGCTGGAATAGTTGCGCTGGGCCTCGACATCGGCAAAGTAGAAATGCTGCCCTAACTTTGTCGAACCGAGAGCGTCGGTGCCGCTGTTGATACCATTGAAGGAAAAGTACATTGGCCGTTCAGCCACAATCCCCACGCCATTCAAGGAGGTGACGATCATCGATACGGCACGTCCTGGCCCCGTGGAGGGGTTGTGCAGCTCATCGTTTACACTGACGGTTGCCCGGCTCTGTGGGGGAACGGCGTGCACTATAACGGGCCCCTGACCCGTTGCAAAGAGGTACTTCACCTGCACTTGCGCCGCTTGTTTTGTGTCGGGGTTTTCCAGGGTCAGAAATTCCTGGAAATTCCCACCGATATACCCCTCGGCAAAGTACCAGGTCGTACTGGTCGCCGTCGTACGAGTTGGTCCTCCCAGGCTGAGGGTAATCAAGCTTTGCGTCAGGTTTAAGGCGTGAAATGAGCCAAGGCCCGTCGCCAGGTCATACATACTCGTGTCAGGGTATGTTCCATTGTTTCCGATGTAATCGTTGTTATTCACGCCTCCCTGGACGGGCACAATATCATGAAAGGAATTGGCATAGGAGGTACCCGCCATACCGTGACTGATCGCGTAGAGGCTTGGATTAAGAAAACCCAGATTGTATCCATGGGCCTTGCTCGCAGTTTCGTTCGCGAGCGCGACCATGGCAGCCCAGACCGGCGCAGCAGCAGAGGTGCCGCCCAGCACAATCCAACCATCTCCCCTGCACCCTCCGACGCTGCAGTAGACATCGTACCCGGTCTGCGGATCGGCGTTGATGGAGACGTCGGGAACCTCACGATAGCCTGTGGAATACGCATTGGCGACTCCGGGTCCACGCTGCCAGGACGGCTGATACCATACCTTGCTCACTCCCCCGCCGCTGGCGCCATTTTTAATAGCGCGGTCGTTCCAGACTTGCTCCGATTGATAGCTATTGTCCGCGTTGATGCGAAGGGTGGTGCCCCCTACGCCTGTCACATAAGGCTGAGAGGCGGGGTCGTCTACCGAGGGGCTGGTATTAGCGCCGGTCTGCGGGTTATAACAGCCGGTCGCACCCAGATCGCCGCTTGCCGCCAGAATGGTTTGACCCTGGGCGGCAGCAGCCTGGAAAAAGATATTCTCCTGCTGACTTTCGTTGGCTACGCCCGCGCCTTGTTCACAGAAAACCCAGCTAGTACTCACCACCGGAGTGCCGTCATTGACGATACGCGCCCACGCGTCGTTATAGGCCGCCAGGGAACTGATAGAGGCCTCATAGACCCGCAGCGTGGCGAGACGCGGCGCCAGTCCGAGCACCATTTCCATGTCGAGCTCGACCTCAGCGGCATTTGCGCCCGCGGCTCCGTTGTAGCCATCGATGGGAATGGTCTGTATCTGCGTATTCTTCCCACCAAAACATGATGCATAAAGGGCAATATCGTTGGGGGAGTAGCCATCCAGTTCAAGCAGGCCCACGGTTTGCCCTTCGCCAAGTGAGCCGCTGTCATAGATTTTGGTAAAGTCGTAGGCGGTCGCGATTTGTGAAGGTGTATAGGATGTGGGTATAGTCGCTGCACCTTGCTGGGGACAGCTTATTGCGTTGGGAGAAGCATTGGATGCAGCAAGGGCGGGGTGAGCCTTACCTTTATCGTTGGTATGGGGCTTATGGTGATACTGTAAGAGACTATCAAGGCCCGCCACGGATGCAACGAAGGGCGCTACCGAGACAGGCAGCGATGGAGAGGCGGCATTGGCAAAGAAATATTGGCCAGATTTCGCTTGATAGTTATTGATCTGTACCTGGAAGGCTTGCTCAGCCTGCGCAACGGTACCATACGCGTCAACGAGCAGGTGATCAGGATACGTTGCGGTGATGGTAAAACCCTCGGAACGGAGATAATCGATGACAGGCGCTTCACTCGAGGGAAGCGGAGCATAGAGGGCTGCAAAGGTGGCGGCGTTCAAGTAGTGATGATAGAGGGGAGATTGGGGAGTCGTGATTTGTTTAATATACGAGGCGAGATCGACCTGGTTCCGCAGGTTCAAACCTATTGCCAGTGATAGCGGTTGATTGGCAGCGGTTCGCGCTAGCATTTTGCTGTTACTGGTATACTTGCCGATGGTACTCGGTATGGGGACGCGTCCAGGGACAGGCGTAGCGTGGGTAAAGGTGGAGACAACGCTCCAGAGGACTGTGGCTATTATGACTATGCCAATGAAGGGAACCAGAATGAATGGGTAAATACTACGAAGCTTCATACAGCTGACCTTCTCACCTATCTAGTGCTATTTCAGGCACAATAATCCCACCGAAGTGCTCTCTTTTAGTCTGAACGTCATGTAGCAACTTATCGGGGGATTATTGGCGAGGAAAGAAGGTTTTTGTCTATTTGTACTACTGCTGGTTGAGAGGATACTCGCTTGCCCTTCAGGCCATTGAAGGGGTTGTCAATTGACGGACGACGTCGAGCAGCTCGCGTACATGAAATGGCTTGACGATGATACTCGATACTCCCAGCGCAGCTGCTTCGGAGGCGCTCATACCCGCGGTGATGACAACGATAGAGGGCGGTGGGTGAGCGACATGCCATTGGGCAAAGAGCTGTTCGAGGAACGCCCTGCCATCCATTCCCGGCATGGCCAGGTCCAGGAGAATGACATCTGGGAAACGCCCTTCGCGAGAAGCGTTATCGATCCATGCCAGGGCTTCATAGCCTTCGGCAGCTTCCGCCGGCTCGTACCCATCCAGCTCGAGCGCCCAGGAAACCATATCCCGAATGGCGGGGTTGTCATCCACTACCAGGATGATCGGCTGGCGACCTTCAACGTTTTTCTTCTGCTGGCTCATGTTCCACTCACCCAATTTCCCTCAGCCATAACGCTGTGCCATATAGTATTCATGGCTTTACCAGGATACAGAATATAAGAAACCACTGATCGCCTGGTGAAAAGACTCTGGCTGCTCGAGGTTCGATAGATGACCCGCCGATGGGATGACGATATACTGCGCGCCAGGTATCTTAGCGGCATAGTCCTGCGCCACAGAGGGCGGTGTCAAGACATCGTGCTCACCCACGATTACCAATGTCGGGCAATGGATGTTTGCCAGCAGGTCGGTCGAATCGGGCCGTAGGGCCATACCGCGCGAGGCAGCCGCGATACCCTGGGGGGTCGCGGCATCGATCATGCGCCGGATAAACGCCTCTACTTCAAGATGGTGACGGCGGGTCTCCTCCGTGATCAAATTTGGTATTTGAAGATCGGCAATAGCCCCTGTTCCCTCGGTTTCCGCTATGCGCGCCACCTTTTCGCGGTTTGCCTTTGCTTCATCGTTGTCCGCGCCCGGGCGAGTATCGACCAGGATCAATCCCTTCAGCCGCTGTGGATATTTGCGCAAAAAGGCAAAGGCCACGTACCCTCCCATGGAAAGCCCGCAGAGGATAGCGTCTTGCATCCCCAATTCATCCATCAGTCCCGCCACGTCGTCGGCAAATTGTTCCATGGTCGAGATGCCCGTGGTGATATCGCTCTCACCAAAACCGCGCCAGTCAAGGGCAACGAGACGAACCTGCCTTTCCTCTTGCAGAAGCGTCGTCATTTCTCCACTCCACATGCTTTTGTTGAGCGGAAAAGCATGCAGGAAAAGGAGAGGCTGCCCGATGCCATGATCATCATAGCCGATGTTGGTATCGTTGACAAATGCTCTCATTGATCTCCTGATTCGATTACCCTAAACGGCCAGAAGGCCCCGCCCTTCTAGGGCTGGGGATGAATGGCCGCTCCTTAACGCTTGACATTTATCTATAGATCTGGTACATTTGTACTAACAAGGCTCTGTAAGACCGTAAGGCCAATACCCCCAGGGCAGGAGAACCTCTCTCTTCTCTTGTTTCGTATCGTCCGGAGCTGGGCGTGGGTCCGGAAGCAAGAGTCTCAACCAACGGAAGGAGAGGCTTAGAGCGCTCTCCACGGTCATGTTCTGAACCGTTCGAGTTGGTCGGCCCGCAAGTCTGGCGGAACTCCCATAAGGCTCCATCATAGGATGGTGAGAGTGGAAGCTAACCCAGAACCCCCTGACTTCAGTCATGGGGAGGCTCAGTTACTCTGTTTGTCCAATAGCTGCGGTGGCTCCGTCAGCCTGCTCGTGGGCGTGATACGAGCTGCGCACAAAGGGACCGGACTCGACATGGCGAAAACCCATCTTCTTGCCTTCAGCCTTCAGGGCGGCAAATTCCTCGAGGGGAACATAGCGTTGAATGGGCAGGTGGTTAAAAGACGGGCGGAGATACTGCCCAATGGTCAGGATATCGACCTTGTGTTCCCGCATATCATGCATCACTTCGATAATTTCATCCCACGTCTCGCCGAGGCCCAACATGAAACCAGACTTCGTTGGGGCGGCAGGATTCATCTCCTTGGCCCACTGCAATACCTGGAGAGATCGCTGGTAAATCGCCTGGGGTCGCACGCGCTTGTAGAGCCTGGGAATTGTCTCGACATTGTGGTTGAAGACATCTGGCCTGGCATCGATGACGACCTTTAAGGCATCGTAGACGCCCTTAAAATCGGGGGTCAGCACCTCGACCTTGCAGTCGGGGTTCATGCGGCGAATCCAGCGGATCGTGGCGGCAAAGACGGCGGCGCCGCCATCCTTCAATTCGTCCCGGTTCACCGAAGTGACGACGGTGTAGCGCAGTCCCATTTTCTGCACTGCCTCGGCGACGCGTTTCGGTTCCTCCCAATCCAGGCCAATTGGACGCCCAGTTTCTACGGCGCAGAAGCCACAACTGCGCGTACAGACACGCCCGAGGATCATAAAGGTGGCGGTTTTATGACTCCAGCATTCTCCAATATTGGGGCAGCGTGCCTCCTCACATACGGTGTGCAGTTCTTTACTGCGCATCAGGTGCTTCAGATTTTCGTAGTTTTCACCTTTAGGCGGACGCACTCTGAGCCATTCTGGACGGCGCTCTGGAATGATGGTGGTCATTATGGTTTCCTTTAGTTAATAGACGTCTATTTCTCTACCATAGCTTTGCAGTTTTGTGCGAACGGCTTGCAAGAAGCCACCGGCACCTGCGCCATCCAGGATACGATGATCGAAGGAGAGACACAGGTACATCATGGAACGCACTGCAATTGCATCGTCCTCGATAACTACCGGTCGTTTGACGACAGCATCCATGCTCAAGATACCAGCATGGGGCTGGTTGATTATCGGTACTGATATTATTGTACCAAATGTACCGGGATTATTCACGACGAACGTGCTGTTCTGCATATCCTGGAGTGTAAGCTTATTGGTGCGAGCGCGCTGGGCGATGGCGCTGATTTGCTTTGCCAGGCCAGCGATGGTGTACTGGTCCGTGTCATAGAGCGTCGGCACGACCAGCCCTTCATCGGTGGCGACCGCCATACCAAGGTTGATGCGCTTCTTGATAATGATTTTGTTGTCTTCCGTCCAGCTCGAGTTGATCATGGGGAATTTGCGAATCCCCTCGCAGACGGCTTTCATCACAAACGGCACAAAGCTGATACTGTAGCCCTCACCCCGCTTGAAGTCTTCTTTGTTCTTCTCCAACCACCTGGCGATGTTGGTCATATCGACCTCTACCACCGTCGTGGCATGTGGCGCGGTACGCTTGCTGCGCACCATATGCTCGGCGATAGCCAGGCGCATGCGGCTGGGGGTGACCAGTTCTTCGTCGGCGCCTACAGTGGTTGTAGGAGCAGCGACGGGTTGAGGCGCTGGCGGGGTCGAGATGGATTGCTGCGCTGCAGCGGCCGCAGGTTGTGGGACAGCTTGTTGGGTGGCAGGCGGCGCGGTGTAAGAAGAGGCAGCGGAAACGGCGGCAGGGGCGGCACGCCTCTGTTCGACGTAGGCCAGGATGTCTTCTTTGCGCACACGGCCACCCGCACCGGTGCCGGCGATCTGGTTCAGGTCGATGTCGTGCTCGCGAGCCAGGCGCCTGGCCAGAGGGGAGATGCGCTGTCGTTCTTCCTCGTCCCGGCGTTGTGAAGCGGTTGTAGCTTGTGCTTCTCCTGCTCCATCGCTCGCGCTTGTATCACTTTGTTCGATGACCGGTGTAGCGGCCTGCTCAGGGTTTTTTACGGGGGCGGCATCGGGTCCCGGCGCGGCCTGGGCCGGTGGTGATGCCGAGACATCGGCATTCTCTTCTATCACTGCGATGTCTGCACCAACGGGGACGGTCTCGTCGACCTTGACGAGTATTTTCGTGAGGCGACCAGCGATGGGTGATGGCAGTTCGGCGTTGATTTTATCGGTGATGATTTCGGCCAGGGATTCGTCTTTTTCGACCCAGTCGCCTTCGTTTTTGAGCCAGGATCCGATGGTTCCTTCTGCCACCGATTCCCCTAATCGAGGCATCTTTACTGGCGTTGGCATGTGTAACTCCTTTGTATTACATGTTTAGTCTCAGTCTCACCTGAACCCTCAATTTAATATGCGGCAAGTTTACGGGCCGCGTCGAGTATTTTATCGGCATTGGGCAGGAAGGCCTCCTCCAGGGGCGGCGCGTATGGAAAGGCGACGTCGGGGGCCGCGACCCGGGTGATCGGGCCATCGAGGTATTCGAAGAGGTCTTCGGCCAGGATGGCGGCTAGTTCGGCTCCAATGCCTCCGGTTAAGGTGTCTTCATGCACTATCAGGACTTTATTGGTGCGCTTGACCGATTCCAGGATGGCTTCGCGGTCGAGGGGTGTGAGGCTGCGAAGGTCGATGACCTCAACCTCCAGGTCGTTTTCTTCCTCGAGCACGCGGGCCGCTTTCAAACTCTGATGTACCATGGCTCCGTAGGTGAGGATGGTCATGTCTTCACCTTCGCGACGCGTGATAGCTTTGCCAAGAGGGACGACGTAGTCTTCCTCAGGTAGTTCTTCGCGCAACTCCGGCAAGCGGTAAAGCAGCTTGTGTTCCAGGTAGAGCACAGGATTGTTGTCGCGCACGGCGGCTTTCAACAGGCCCTTGGCATCGTAGGTTGTCGAGGGAACGACGACTTTGATGCCTGGCGCATGAAAGAACCACGCCTCGGGGCTCGAAGAATGAAATGGCCCACCCCTGGTGCCTCCACCGGAGGGACCACGGATCACTATTGGCACAGGCATTCCCACGCGCCAGTACATCTTGTTGGCCATGTTGATGATCTGGTCAAAGCCACAGGTGATGAAGTCGATGAACTGCATCTCCGCAATAGGGCGCATGCCCATCAAGGCTGCCCCGACAGCGGAACCGATGATGGCGGCCTCGGCCATGGGTGTATCGATGACGCGATCAGGTCCGAACTCTTCCAGGAAGCCCGCGCTGACTTTGAATGCCCCCCCGTAGGTTCCCACGTCTTCACCGAGCAGGAAGACGGCCTCGTCGCGGCGCATCTCCTCACGTATGGCCTGGCTAATCGCCTCTAAATAGGTTACAGCGCTCATCGTCTTCCAACCTCCTCTGGCAATTTGATTGTGGTCGCGGCCATGGTGGTGAATGGCTTCCCTGTACGGGTGTCCAACGCATTGACGTAGCGCGGGTCTTCAGCGCCAGGCTCACCGACAATGGCGATGGGGCCATCGGGTGCGAACGCGTAGTCGGCTACGGTCGCGGGATCGGGCGCGGGGCTCTGTTCGGCGAAGGTCACGGCATCGTTGACAACGTCCTTGACCCTGGCTTCTATATTGGCCCTATCGGCTTCCGACAGGATGTTCTCGGTGGTTAAATACGCTTCAAAGCGCTTGATGGGATCTTTGGCCAGCCACTCTTCGCGCAGCTCCCTGGGCACATAGTTGGCTTTATCGGCCTCCGAGTGCCCTCGTACGCGGAAGGTTTTACACTCGACAACGGCGGGACCCTTGCCGCCGCGTACATGCTCGACAGCGCGCCCAACGGCTTCAATGACTGCCAGCACGTCGTTGCCATCGACGGTCTCTCCCGGTATGCCATAGGCCAGGGCGCGGTCGGAGAGATTTTGTATGGCAAACTGTTTGGAGTTCGGGGTTGAATAGGCGTAGCCGTTATTCTCGATGATGAAAACGATCGGTAGTTTCTGTACCGAGGCGAAGTTGAGGGCCTCGTGGAATGACCCGGTATTGGTTGCGCCATCGCCACAGGAGGCCATTACAATGGTTGAACGCTTCCGCATTTTCATGGTCAGTGCGACGCCACAGGCCACGGGAAGCGATTCGCCTAACATACTGATCATCGGCACGATGCCATGATGCATATCGCCGATGTGCATCTGTCCGTCACGCCCAAGCGTGGGGGAGTTGCCGCGAGCGAGCCATTGACACATCACAGCGCGGGGCGAGCTGCCTCGTACAAGATGCATCCCCAGATCACGATGCTGCGGTACGATGCAGTCACCATCGCACAGCATCGTTGCTGCTCCGACGGTCGTCGCCTCGTGTCCCTGCGCCGTGTAGACACCACCGACGACACGTCCCTGTAAAAAGAGGGTGCGGGTGCGGTCTTCCATAGCTCGGGTGAGGCGCATAAAGTAGTAGATCTCAAGTAAAGTTTTTGGGCTCATTCTCACTCCTGTGTGACTTGAACTGCTTAAAACATCATATCACATCGTGAAAAGAGGGGGATTTATGGATGTGCCAGAGGCACTTGTTGATTATTTAGCGTCCATAAGGCACTTAGCAAAGAAGACGCAAGTCGTGTACCAGCAAAATTAACGGTATTTGCCGAATGGTGTGCCTTGCAAAGGGTCCAGCTCCAGCAGGTCAACCATCGCAAAGTGCAAGAGTTTCTGGACTGGCTGAAAGCTAACCATACATCGCACAAAACAGGAGTGAATGAGATCAGTTCGCGAACGGCTAATAACTACGTGACAAACATCAGAACGCTTTTGCATTGGTGTTTGGACGATGAAGAATATAGCCAGTATGTGAAGCTTCAGGTAGTACGCGGCATCAAAATGCCACGGACAGAACAGACGATAAAGCAAGTATTCAGCGACGAGGAAATTGAAGCATTGTTTGCAGCCGCTTCCTGCAATCCGATGCATCGGTACAAGTTGAGAGATACCGCGATTCTGGCGCTTCTGCTTGATTATGGCCTTCGCGCCGAAGAATTGTGCACGCTCACGATTGGTGATGTCACCCTTGCAAGGGGGTGTAGATGAAGATAGTTATGTCAAGTTCATGGGCAAAGGGCGCAAAGAGCGAGAAATCCCACTCGGTGACCGGGCACGTCGCGCGCTCAACCGGTATATGCGCCAGTATCGCAAAGGCGCCCGGTTGGACCCGGTATTTTTATCGCGATTTGGTGGCATCCTGGCTCATGAGGCATTGAAAGATGTGTTGTTGCGTCTCAAGGATGTGTCGACGCTTCCCAAAGACGCTCAAGTGAAACCGCATAAGTTCAGACACAGTTTCGCCGCGCGCTATATGGTTAATGGCGGAGATGTGAATGATTTATCGCGTTTGATGGGTCACAGTTCAGTAGCCATTTATAATTACTGGAATAGGTCGCCGACGTAATCTTTGAATCTGTTGACAGCCCTGGTTGATCCAGGGTTGTTTTCTTTGTGCGTGGAAAACGGTACAATGAGAGACGACAACCAAGCGAGGGCAGGCAACAATCATCCGCATGATCAAACAGGTGTTTCTCATCCCTGCTGATACGCTAGCCAGGTTCACAAATCCACAGTGGGCATGGATCAGAGAACATGCCCAGGCCTCCATATCTGAGGGACTGGAGATTGATCTAGATGCTCTTAACCTGGACGTGTTGTATGAGCTTGATAACATTTTGAACTGGGTTGAGCGACATTGGAGGGAAAGAATTCATGGTAGAAGGCGTACCCATAACAACCGAAATGATCAACGCAGAGAAGCACCGGCGAGCGACCTTGCCGGACGTGTATGAAATCACTGCTCTTTGCCTAGCCAGAGCCCGCGAGGTGTTTGAGCAGAAGAAAGACACGTTGACGCCAGGGGACCTGCTCGACCTGGCGCAAACGTTACAGATTTGCGAGGGCATTCTCACCGGCAAGGATGTGCGATATGACGAGGAGTAAAGATATCGACTGGGCCGCAATCAAAACGGAGCACGAGCAAGGTATCTCCCAGCGCTCCCTGGCAGCCAAGTACGGTATTTCTCAGGCGTCTATCTCTAAACGGGCCATCAAAGAACAATGGGTGGTTCAACCGGTGATTAATGCCGAGGTGCCCCTGCAGCTGGTGACGATCCACACGCGATTGCTGACCAGGCGCTAGCCGACCTGTGCCATCATTTGAACGGGAAGCCTGAGCAGCCCCTCTGTGTTACGGTGACTACTCCCCACGGCTCAAGCCGGGGGCTTCTACGGACAAGCCGAGGGCCTGTAGTCCCAGGCCACGAATGTTTAAGGCAGCATTGAGGTCTCGATCAAGTTGAACATGACAGCACGGACAAGCGAAGATACGGAGATCCAGGGGCATCTTCTGGCGATGTCCACAGCTGCTACATGTCTGACTCGTATAGGCCGGATTGACTTTGACAACCTGTCTGCCAGCTTCTTCCGCTTTGCAAGACAGTTGAGTAAAGAAGGCCGACCAGGAGGCATCTGTAATGCTTTTGGCAAGACAATGGTTATGGGTCATGCGGTTGACATGCAAGTCTTCAACACAGATGACGCCAAAGCGATCAATGATCTGGCGACTTTCCTGATGGGTGAAATTGTCACGTCTGAATGCTATCCGTTCATGGACACGAGCAACAACCTGGCGATGCTTGCGACGGAGAGGAGTCCCCTTGGCGAGTTTGGCATGCTTGCGTTGCACACGTGCCAGGGCCTGCTCTTCTTTCCTGAAGAAGCGCGGATTAGCTATCTCTTCTCCATTGGAAAAAGTAGCGAACGTCTTCAAGCCAACATCTATGCCCACTTGGGTAGCGACAGGGCCAAGTCTTTCAGGCTCATACTCGACAGAGAAGGAGCCATACCATTTTCCTGTCGAGCTACGTCGGATGGTACAGGTTTTGACTTTGCCCTTGATGGGTCGATGGTAGATCATCTTGACGCTCCCAATCTTGGAGAGGGTTACACGGTCATCATGCGTGATACTGAAACCACTCTGAGGGAAGGTGAAGGAGTCGTATCTGCTCTTTCCCTTGAAACGAGGGAAGCCAGGTTCTTCAGCATGCTCTCTGACACGTCGGAAGAAGGCCTTGAACGCCAGATCAATGCGTACGGCAACATTCTGAAGGATCTGAGAATGCACGGCATTGAGGGAAGAGCGTTCTTGTTTCAAGACAGGAAAGCTCGATTGTTGCTGGAAACAGGTGAGCGAAATACCATCGCGTTCATAGGCCGTTTTCCGCATTTCAAGCAAGTGATTATACAGCCAACGGCACTCTTCAAGGGTTTGGTTGAGCTTCTTCTCTTGCTTCTTCGTTGGAAACAAACGGTACGTAAACATTTTCAGCAAGTTCCTACTGTAGCACAAACAGAGCAGGGATGCAAGCGGGAAACCGCTCCATACCTGCCCCAAACAAGGAACGCACTTCATCCCCATGCTTTGAAAGCAGGGGCCTTCGTGCGATCTTAGAGTGTCAAGTTTAGGGACTGAAGACAAATGGGCAGGTATTGTGTAGTGTCTCCATGGAAGCGATTCCCTGCCCCTACGCAACACTTCATCATTGGGGGGGGTTGATTTCGTGGCGCAGGCGTTTGATGCGCTGGCGGTAGGCGTCTTCGGGCTGGCGGTAGCCTAGTTTGGGTTTGTCGCCCATGCTGACGTGCCATTTGCGGAAGGCGAGGCCGATCTCGGTCTGGTAGAGGGCTTTGACGCGGAGCCACTGGCGGTAGCCGCTTTGCTGCAAGACGCGGCGTTCGGCTCTGGTACGCTGGAATGAGTTTTGCAACAGGGCGTATTCATCGACTTTGACGACGCCGTCACTGACTTCGACGGCGAGGAACTCGCGGATGACGGCGGCCTCGTGGGCAAGGGCTTTGATGAGGATGTAGAGGAGGAACATCTGCGCGAGGAAGGGCGGGATGTAGTCGCCAATGAGGGCGACGAGGGATAAGAACGAGACGTAGGCGTTGCCTGGATTGGCGTTCAGGGCAACGCTGGCCTGGAAAGTGACGAAATCAAAGAAGCTATGCAGTCCCACGGCGATCAGGTAGCCGGCGAGGGGGATGACGATCTGGCGCCAGCGCACGCGGGTGTGGCGCACGTAGCCGAGGGCCGCACCGAAACAGGCGAGAAAGGTTGAATGGCCCAGCCAGCCGAGGACGATGCGGTAGACGATGAGAAAGACGGGGAACTGCCGGAAGTCGACGGCGAAATAGCGGAAGTTCTCGACCATGGCGAAGCCTGCGCCGATGAGGACAGCATAGACGATGCCGTCGGTGACGTTATCAAATTCATCGCGCAATATAACAAAGAGGAGCAGCAGGCCGAGGCCTTTGATGGTCTCTTCGGTGAAGCCGGCGTTCAAGCCTTGAAAGGCCGAACGAACGACATTGCTGGTACCAGTCCCGAGAAGGTCGGTGAGCATGCCGTCCACTTTCCCCTCAATGAACAGGGCCGGCGGGATGGCGATAATTGCTCCCCAGAGAAAGGCGGCGAGGCGTAGGAACCACGGTTCGCGCTCGAAGCGGTCGATGAAGTTGACGAGCAGGAAGATGCAGACCGCAGGTATCGCGGGGATGAAGATGGCGGCGAGGACGCTGGAAACACCATACTCGGCAAGGGCAGTAAAGGTGATGAGGCCGTTGAGCACGACAGTGATAACGGCGCTGGCGACAAGCAGGAGCAGGCCGGTGCCCGCAATGAACCAGAGGGTGCGCTTGCCCAGGCGTTGTGGTAGGGCAAATTGCATAGTGACACCGGCGCCGAGCAGGCTTTCCTCAACGTCTTCCTCCCAGGTCTGGGCGACAAGTTCAGGGGCGGGCTGCTTTGGCAGGGATGTGCCACCCGCGCTGCCAGCGAAAGCCGAACGCGGCGAGAGGGAAGGCAGGTTGGGAGGTGTGAAGGAAACAGATGGTCTGGGCGCGCCTTTCAAAACCCGGCTGCCGCGCCTGGTAGAGGAGTCGTCGAAGAAAGGGGGCTGGTAACGCGGCTGCGAAGGATGATTGACGTAAGGCAGGCGTTCCGTATCGGCAGCGCGCTGGTCATCGTCTTGCAGAGAGGTTTGCACGTTGTTGGGAGCGATCAGTTGAAGCATGGTGCTGCCCACGATCAGGATATCCTGTGACTGCATGGAGAAAGTGCAGCCAGTGGGGACGGTCTGGCCATTGACACGCACGATATTCTGCTCGGTGAGGTTGGTGATATGCCAACCAGAGGCGTCCAGGTCGAGGCGGGCATGCTCGCGCGACACGGTGGGGTCCATGAGGATGATATCGTTATTCAAGGCCCGCCCGATGGTTGTGCTGGTGTGCGTGAGCAGGTGCACCAGCCGCTCTTCTGGCAGCCAGCCGGAGGGATAGCGATCCTGGAGATATGTGGTGGCGTCCGCCGGCAGGCGCACCCGGACTACCCGCAACACGCCGTAATTCTGCTTCATGTTACAGCTGATCCCTCAATGTTCAGTCGCTTTCATCGAATCAAGGTAGCCAGAGGCGGCCAATGCCTCCAGTTCGGCGCCCGTGCGCCCCTGCCTGAGTTGCCAGGTGTGCACTGAGTCATATGGCATGCAAGCGACCATAGGATACATTAGGGCAACTGGACTATATACGGTTGGGATTGCCGCTAGTTGGGAGAATCGGGTGGGATGGGAGTATGGGGAGCATGCGATAGAATTTGGGGAAAATCTCTCCGATTTTGCGACACATTGTTTGTGGGGGGGTATTGACAAAAGGTGAGATTGTTAGAAGACCGCCCCCACAAGCCCCTCCTCAAGGGCGACCGCTAGGGATCGCCCCTACTATACACGGGCTTGCCAAGCCGATTCGTGGTATAGTAGGGGCGATCCCTAGCGGTCGCGCTGGCTACATATCACCGGAATATTTAAGCTCTACAATTTCCCGGGATATATTCAGCTTCTTTTTATTTTGGACCTGGCGTTCAGGTTTAAGAGCCAGAGGGAGCTTCCCTGGACGAGGAAGGCTCCCAGGATAGCCAGGACAAAGGTGGCGGTGATACCGGCTTTTTCGATCGAGCCAGAGACTATAAGAAAGAAGACGGTGAAGGCGAAGGTGCCGGTGACGACGCCACGGAGGACGCGACGGGCGGCGGCCGCTCCGGAAAAGGCGTGAGTGAAGGCGCCGACGATGCTGGCAAAGAGGGGGAAGGGCGTGAGCAGGCCGCTTAAGCCCGGGCCGAGGAGGGCCGCGCTTTCGGTGAGGATTAAGACGAATAGCGTGGCTACTACCATGCGCGCTGCGATTTCCCAGCGCGGAGGCGTTGCAACAGGGACTGGCTGGCGATCGCGTGGTAAAGAAGGTAAGACGATGGATAGGACGAGGAGGACGAGCAGGAAGGATGGGAGCAGGGGGAGCGTGAACTGTTCCAGTAAGAAGGTTGAGGCAAAGAAGACTGCCCAGCCTGATAGCAGGCAGATTGGCCAGGGAAGCCCCAGGGAGAGCCAGCTGTAGACCAGGCAGAAGGCGGCGACCGAGATGGTACCAGTCATTGTGCCCAGGGCTGCGCGGGAGGCGAAGGTGGTACCCTGTTCGATGGCCAGGAAAAGTGAGACAGGTGCCGAGGTGAGGGGTAGTCCGACGAGCAGGCCGCTGACGAGTGTGCCCCAGCGTCGGCCGATGAGGGTGACGATGAGGATGAAGAGGGGGGTTAGGAGGAGTTTTAGGAGGAGCATGGGATTGTTTCTTTTCGCTTTGTCATCCTGAGCGCGAGCTTTGGATCTCTCGCCGGACAAAGATCCAAAGCTCGCGCTCAGGATGACCATCCTGCATCGGCTTCGTTTGACTCGCAAAACGTCTTCCTTGAAATGTATTGTTCCTTGTGGTCAATACATTTCAAGGAAGGGTGGTGTAGGGGCGCAATGATGAGTTTTTACAAAATAATCCGGATACCGGAACATCCCCTCAGGGCCGATCAATCGGCCATGTGCACGATAAATCGGCACCTACGGGTGTCCGGGTTATTTTCTTAATCTCCATCATTGCGCCCAGTGGGATGAATCGACTCCCCAGGCGGGCGCAATGAATTGGGCACTGCGGTGCGGCCCCTACGCCATCCCGTTTTTCCTCCTTGCGCTTCTTTATGGCTTCGTACCCCAGACGGTCAGAGAGAAGGCGCCCGCACAAAAGTCGTCCGATTGCATCTCTGAGAGCATCTGCTGATAGGTCTGTTCGGCTGCTTCTGGCGTGGTCACACCTGTACGGATCAGAAAGGGCTGGGCGAGCCGGTAGGTTTCGGAAAGCCTCTGGCAGAGGTCGGCATGGGCCGGCTTGCCCGCCGAGAAATTGATGAACCAGACCCCCTGTTGCACCTCCTGGCTGCCTGCATCCTGCAACAGCCGCTTGAGTGCTGGTGTGACGGAGAGCAGTTGCCCATTGGAGGAGAAACTGCGTTTCGTCTCGTAGAGGGCATCGGAGATCAGCCCGCCCAGTTGCGCAAACGCCATCGTGTTGCTAATGGGCAGATCGTTCTCGGTGAGTCGGATCACCCCTCCCGGTCGGGTCACACGCACGAACTCCTCAAGGGTGTTGGGCCAGGTCGCTGCCTCGAGGAGTCCTGCAATATAGCGGGCATTGACCAGGTCGAAGGCCCCATCAGGCAGATCGAGCGGTCCAAAGGGGTCCATGACGGTGAAGGTGACATTGGTGACCCCTTCTTGCTTCGCCTGAGCGCGGGCACGATCCACCAGGGCGGCCTGGCCCTCGATGCCGACGAACTGCACCTGTGGGAGAGCTTGCGCGGCGCTGATCGTCCACTGGCCATCCCCCGAGGCAATGTCGAGGACGCGGTGGATGCTGGAGATATCGCTCTGTTCTGGAAACGGCTGGCCTGTCTGCTTGAGAGGAGGCAGATCAAAATGGAACAAGCGCGGCAGCTCCACGCCTTGTTCTGGCAAGGACGAGGAGCTTGCGTTGAGCTGAGCATCGGATGATGGTGTCATAGAAAGTATGTCCCTTCCGCGAAATTGAATAGAACAGAGAGATGGCTCACGGCTTTTCGCCCCAGGCGGTGAGCATGTACAGGATTCCTCGGAAGCTGTCTTCCAGCGCATCGATCGAGAATTGCTGCCGCAGGCGTTCGATCTCTGGTTTGGTTGCTACCCCTGTAGCCAGCAGAAACGGCTCGACGAGCTCGAACGCTATTACCCACTGCTGATTCATCGGTTGATAGTATTCCGCCCCGGCAGAGAAATCCATGATGCTTGGCCGCTCCTGGATGTTCACGCTCCCTGCATCCCGCAGGTACCGGCTCAGCATCACAGTAGCGCCATACATACGCTCATCGGGAATGTGGTTGAGCCCGGTTCTCCCGAATCCCTTTACCATCAGTTTATGAAGCGTCTGATAGGCGGTGCTGTTGGTCACCCCGCCCCACTCAACGCTCGTGATGCGAATGATCCCGCCAGGTCGCGTGACACGAACCATTTCCTTGACGAGCGGAGGCCAGGCTGCTGTTGGAACGGCTCCCTCGATTTGACGAGCATTGACCAGGTCGAAGGTCCCATCAGGAAAGTCAAGCGGGTCTATGGCGTTGGCCACGTGGAACTGGGCGTTGTCTAACCCGTTGGCACGGGCCAGGCCGTTGGCATAGTCGATCATCCCTTGACTGACGTCGATCCCTGTCGCATGCAGGCGTGGATTGGCGTAGGCCATTTCGAGCAGCCAGCCTCCAGGACCACACCCGATATCCAGCACATCGTGCAGCTGTGCGATGGTCTGCTCAGGTTGCTCCGGCAGAAGCCCTCCCATGGCTGTCGTGAACAGCTGGTCGGCCGCGATCAGCTGCACCATTTCGGCTTGACTATCCCCGAGAAGATAAAAATTTCGCGTCCGCTCAGGTTCATAGGTTGCCATCACAAAACTCCTTGTCTATTTTAGTTAGCTCGCTTCGGTCTTGCTAGATGATAGGTGTATCAGTTGCTCTTCCAAATATTGCCACACAAGCTGTTCTGCCTGCGTACGCGTCAGGGGCCTTCCCTCGTTGGCTGCCTCGGTCATCAGCGCGATGACGCGCTCGCGGAAGGAGGCCAGCAACCCCCGCTGCACGTCAAAAGAAGGCAGCACCTGCAGCTCGATCCACTCGGGCGGGTAAAACTGCTCGGGCCTGAAGGCCAGCGCGATCAACTGCGTGTAGTCCGCAATCAGGGTTTGGCGCGATGACGAGTTAAAAAAGTCGGGCTGGGCACTGGAGACCAGCACACAGCCTGCGATGCGGTTGGTATACATGATGGGTATGGCCGTCGCACTCAACTCATGCTCAGCCCAGGAAGCCGGCAGCTGGTAGTGCTCCCTCCCAAAGTTCTGCACCAGGTCGGGCCGACACGAGATCACCACATAGCCCGCCAGCGACTCGGCACCCAGAAAGATCGCCTCTTGCTCCAGGTCGGCTCGCCAGGGCGGAGTGCCTTGACCCACACTCTCGCGCAGGCTGTGAATTTTGCCATCGCTGCCCGGGGGCATGCACAGCACCACCCGCATGGCCATGCCGATGCGTTCTGGGTCCAGGCGGCGCAGGGCATGCTGAAACACTTTGTGACACAGCGTCCAGAACAGCACGACGTCGGGAGTGGTGGCACGCAGGTCCAGCACCTGCCTCACAAAGGGAAACTCGAGCTCATCGAGGGAGTCACTCATCGACGACACAGAGACATCCAGGTGCTCTTCCTCCAGCAAGGCGGCCATGCGGTTGCGTTGCTCGTAGGGTAAGGCCGAGAGCAACTGGCGCAGGTTGATGGGACGCGGAATCGACTCGCCAGTGGTCCAGCGGGACAGGGTGATCGGGCGAACGCCGACCGCACTGGACAGGCGCTCCCGCGCAACCGGGTCACTTATAATGTCCTTGAGGAGATCCTGCCAGGAAGAGGGATCTGACATACCATGCTCGCTCCCTTGCCAGTTTTTCAAGCCACTACAAGAACCATCAGTCAAGACGACGGGCGCTTTCCCTTTCTGAGGATAACAGAGAAATGAACGAATGTCAACTGTTGAGCACTGCAGCACTGCAAACCTCGCTCATGGCCAGTATGCAGGACCTCTGCGCGATATTATCGCGCACCAATCTGCCGCGCTTTGCGAATGGCGTGAGCAACAAGCTCGGCGTTGTCTTTCGCCAGCTGGCCACCTGGTAAAGTCAGCGTATCTTCGAGACCGATGCGCGTATCATAGCCACTCGCAGTACCCTCGAACGGGTCGTGCCCCACGCAACTCTGGATTTCTTCCTTCTGGATCCCCATCGTCATGATCTTGCAGTACCCTCGGACGGGTCGTGTACTAGGCAACCTGCTCAGTAGCCCCCATCCCATTTGCCTACGGCTTCTTGCAGTACCCTCACTCGGGTCGTGCCCAACGCAACCTAAGAAACCGCCTTCAGTTAAACTCAATCCAGCGATCTTGCAGTACCCTCACTCGGGTCGTGCCCAACGCAACCCGTGGTGCTCATGTAAAAACCGTGTTGCACCGTTGAACTTGCAGTACCCTCACTCGGGTCGTGCCCAACGCAACCACGCTGAAATGACCATTTGACGCACGGTTTCTTGCGTCTTGCAGTACCCTCACTCGGGTCGAGCCCAACGCAACACCCCGCAGGCAAACGGCAAGTATCACCCGTACACTAACTTGCAGTACCCTCACTCGGGTCGAGCCCAACGCAACTTCCTGCACAAGTCTATACCCAGGAACCACAAGTCTATACCCAGGAACGGCGCAGCTTGCAGTACCCTCACTCGGGTCGAGCCCAACGCAACCTGAGCGCGTGATTTGCAGAGATACGCGCCACTCTCACTTGCAGTACCCTCACTCGGGTCGAGCCCAACGCAACTTGAGAATGGCAAGGCGCTGATTTGAAGTGGCAATACTCTTGCAGTACCCTCACTCGGGTCGAGCCCAACGCAACATATACCAGAGAAGGCTGTAGCTATCATGGATAGATCTTGCAGTACCCTCACTCGGGTCGAGCCCAACGCAACCTGATCACACCACTGTTTCAAGTCCCTGGTATACATCTTGCAGTACCCTCACTCGGGTCGAGCCCAACGCAACAACGAGAAAGCGCCCGACCCTATCATTTTGCAGTGCTTCTTGCAGTACCCTCACTCGGGTCGAGCCCAACTCCTCTTGCAGTACCCTCACTCGGGTCGAGCCCAACGCAACCAATATAACGCCACGCAGTTTATGAACGGACTCACGCCTTGCAGTACCCTCACTCGGGTCGAGCCCAACGCAACTAACGGAGTGCAGACGCTGATACCTGAACTCGATAGACTTGCAGTACCCTCACTCGGGTCGAGCCCAACGCAACCTTGCACGCCTATAGCGATCAGGAAGAGGGCGAGCATCTTGCAGTACCCTCACTCGGGTCGAGCCCAACGCAACGCCTGTTGACTTGTAACATGTAACGGTGCATTTCCTCTTGCAGTACCCTCACTCGGGTCGAGCCCAACGCAACCAAAAGTGGATTGGGGCAAAGTGGGAACGGCAATCTCACTTGCAGTACCCTCACTCGGGTCGAGCCCAACGCAACTGACTGTACATGTCCACAATAGTCAGCTCGTCGGTCCTTGCAGTACCCTCACTCGGGTCGAGCCCAACGCAACCCTATATCAGTCAGAGCCAAATCTTATAAGTTATAGGACTTGCAGTACCCTCACTCGGGTCGAGCCCAACGCAACTGATGGAAGCTACTACTATGCTACTAAATACTTCATCTTGCAGTACCCTCACTCGGGTCGAGCCCAACGCAACAGGTCGGGAGTGTGACGCAATTGGCGCTCTTTCCAAACTTGCAGTACCCTCACTCGGGTCGAGCCCAACGCAACACTGGCTCCAGATATGTTAAACCAGTATTCCAAACGTCTTGCAGTACCCTCACTCGGGTCGAGCCCAACGCAACCCTACCAACACAAACAACCCACACGGCCAAACAGCAATCTTGCAGTACCCTCACTCGGGTCGAGCCCAACGCAACTATCAAGAATATTCAGCGGGTGTTTAGAAACGATCGAGCTTGCAGTACCCTCACTCGGGTCGAGCCCAACGCAACCATGACGGGAACAAGGGCAGAGCCAGCAGTTACCACAACTTGCAGTACCCTCACTCGGGTCGAGCCCAACGCAACTGTGCCGACAAATACCATAATAGCTATGCCGTTTCCACTTGCAGTACCCTCACTCGGGTCGAGCCCAACGCAACCATGGTCTGAGCGGCGCTCTGTCGTGCTGAGTGTCGTCTTGCAGTACCCTCACTCGGGTCGAGCCCAACGCAACGAGCGAATCCGACGTATCGCAATACGCAATATCTCATTCTTGCAGTACCCTCACTCGGGTCGAGCCCAACGCAACATGATACCCTTCGCTCGATCAAACGTGTCTGCCATACTTGCAGTACCCTCACTCGGGTCGAGCCCAACGCAACGCCATTGCTGCGGGGAATGGCAACTCTTGTACGTGTCTTGCAGTACCCTCACTCGGGTCGAGCCCAACGCAACCTGGCTTAAAGCTCACAAACTCGGTGGCTATAAAGTTCTTGCAGTACCCTCACTCGGGTCGAGCCCAACGCAACGTGGCGAGACGGTCACACCGCGCTTTAAGCCAGTGTGTCCTTGCAGTACCCTCACTCGGGTCGAGCCCAACGCAACGCGAAGAGGGCGCGAGACGTGCTACAGCGATTGTGGATCTTGCAGTACCCTCACTCGGGTCGAGCCCAACGCAACTGGCGTGAACGTCATGAGTTTATCCTTTCGTGAGTACTTGCAGTACCCTCACTCGGGTCGAGCCCAACGCAACCGAAGTTCAGCGCATTTATGTTGCACCCATAGAGCACTTGCAGTACCCTCACTCGGGTCGAGCCCAACGCAACGTGGACACGTAGATGATCTCTTGCCTGCCCCACGACCTTGCAGTACCCTCACTCGGGTCGAGCCCAACGCAACCACATCGCACAAAGGAGGGATTGTGGCTCACTTAGAACCCTGCGTTCAATATGAGGCCACTCTCGTGCTTCTAGATGCGATGAATTTTTGGCTTTTTACAGT
>WNGQ01005950.1_pt1 | contig 36430 bp, 33 predicted proteins | sample 5407661 | NCBI WGS metagenome assembly WNGQ01 (sample SAMN13153382, study PRJNA577476) | soil metagenome | isolation source: 60 cm soil or saprolite under Garry oak tree replicate 2 | place: USA:California | collected 2016-06-15 | reverse complement strand
CGGCCAAAGTCGTTCGTTGAACTCAAAAAAGATCCCCAGAACGGACTATTGACCGCCGCCCAAAGTCGCCGGCGTCCGTTGCGCCCGTCATAAGCGAGCGAGTAGACGCTGCGGCCGGGAAAATATGGACCGGCCATCTGCCAATTTTCTCTGGCTCCGTCTGAGCGCAACAGAAAACCGCCTTTGATCGTTCCGACGAGCAGAAGATTGTCGCCGGCTTTTACATCGACCTGATTTGTTTCGGGCATTTTAGGCGTCCCCCCGCTGATTGAACTAACCGAGAACGATTCGCTTGAATTAACAATGGTGTTGGATTATACAGCGAGCTATGGGGCGTGCAAAAACCGCACCCACTCTTATCTGGTTCAAACAAATGTTCGATGCCCGACCTTACTAAAATTGTCGCAAAACTCGAGAAACACTACGGGTATCGACCCGTGATCATTACGACGAATCCTTTCGAGTTGATTTTGCTTGAGAGCGTTGCGTATCTCGTCAGCGACGAGCAACGTGAGAAAGCGTTTGCAACTTTGCGCGAGCACGCGGGAACCAGGCCCCATGAAATCAATTAAAAGAAGATTTCGACTGGTTACTCAAAGCGCATACTCTGCTTCGTCAGCACGGGAAAGAATTGTGCAAGACAAACGCGCCGCGATGCGAGGTTTGTCCGGTGAGAAGGGGTTGCAGGTATTTTTCAAAGCAAGTCCAGTGATCACTCTCACCCGGCGCGGGGCGCCTCTCTGAATTGTCTCTCCACGACTAAACTTAATCCCAAAATCAAATAAAAGATCATCACAACTTCCGAATCGCCCCAGTTGTAATGAACAACTCCGCTCGACATGAATCCGGCCAGTCCGCCGAGCGCCCCGAACACAATTCCGCGTTCAATCCAATTCTCGCGCGGCACAGTGCGCCGCAGGCACCAGAGCATTCGCCCATAAATGCCCAGGAGAATCAGCCAAACGATCAGAGCCGGCAGGCCGCGCTCAAGGGCGATTTCCAGGTAATCGGAATGCATGTGGCCCATCGGCAGGCGGCCATGGTCGAACAGGCCCCATTCGCGCCAATGGGCTTTGATCGAATCCATGCCGACGCCGATCAAGAGATGACGAGGATTGTCGGTTAGCAGATGAAATCCTTCGCGCCAGATCGTCTGCCGCCAGGTGATCGAAGCGTCTTGCTGATCGAAAAAACCGACGTTGCGCTTGTAATGCAGCAGGAACAAACCACCGAGGACCAGCGGCAATGCCGCCGCAGCAATCACGATAAGGGCCCGGCGGCTCAATCCGATTAGGGCGATTACACTTGCCGAAATCAAAAACGCCAACCACGATGCGCGCGTCACAGTCAGAAGTAACGCGACACTCATCCCCGCGATTGCCAGAATAAGCAGGACGCCGTTGCGGCCCGATTTGCGTGGCAAAGCTACAAACAATCCGAGCGCCAGTGAAGCAATTAATTGAAGCGCTTCGGCATAAGTTGTCCAATGGCCAAAAAAACCTTCGGCGCGCCAATCGCGCCCCCTCGCGGCATCCATTCGACCCGATAGATTTCGATCCGGGCCGGCTTTGCGTCCAAAGACCCTTCGAGTTCGGCGACCAATTGGTCGGCGCTGCTTAATTTTCGTCCATCGACTTCGAGCAGCGTATCGCCGTTGAAAATCGGCAACTGTTCGATTCGCGAGCGCGAGACGAGTTTGGCGGCGCTCAACGGACTGTCCGCGCGGACCTCGTAAACTTTCACACCGCGACCGATGGCGTATTGGCCGAACGTGTAAAAAACATTAACCATGCAAGACACGATCAGAAGCACTGGTAGAACTTGCAAGACCCGCCGGTTATTGATGTTGACTGCAAAAAGGTAAACGATGGTGAAGAGCATTGCTGCGCGCAGTTTGCCAATCGAAACCATCGGTTCATAGGAAAGGATTGCCGAAAGACCGGTGAGGATGAAAAATCCGAACATCGCATAATCAATCGGTGTGCGATACAACTGCGGGCGCGGCCAAACGGTGAACCGCAGAATCCAAAATAGTAAGCCGAGGCCCCACGCGGTTTGGGTTGCCGCGATTGAATGAGGCGCCGCTACTACAAACAGGAAGAGTGACGCGAGAATCGCCCGGTCGAGCCAATCGCCGAGCGGGCTCAAATTCGCTGTTGTTGATCTGTCTTCCGTTTTCACGATCTCTTAAAAGGCTGCTGATCAACGAGCCGCGAAACGACGGCAGAGCGTAGCACGGGAATAAGCCCGACGTGTTGATGTATAGAAATCAGCCCCGTAAGGGGCGACAGAATTTCGCCTGTTGTTTACAATCACAAGGCTCGAATTATATTAGACGTTCGGTGGAAACCTATATGAGAAAGTTGATCTATTGCCTGGTTTTGTTCCTGGTAATCCTTTCTAATCCAACGTTCTCTCAAGTCAAACCTGTCACTGACTATATTAATGAAGTAAAAAGTCTTTCCAATCGCGCCGACGTTAAGGCCGCAAACGATTACATCGATCGGAACCACGAAAGCATTCTGCGCGAATGGATCGGTCTTACTGAAATTAACGCGCCTTCGGGACAGGAGCGGGAGCGCGCCAAACACATCGAAGGATTACTACGAAAATATCAGCTCGACGATATTCACTATGATTCAACCGGCAACCTGATCGCTGTGCGCAAAGGCAGTGGACGCGGGCCGGTGATCGTCTTTGATGCGCACATGGACACCGTGTTTCAGCCGGGATTGCAAATCAAAGCCACCATTCGTGAGGGAAAAGTTTATGCGCCCGGCATCGGAGATGACACGCGGAATATCGAAGCGTTGCTGACGACGATTCGCGCGCTACACGAAGCGAAGATCAAGACAAAGGGCGATCTGGTTTTCGTCTTTACCGTTCAGGAAGAGACGACCATGAACGGCGCAAAGGCTTACGTGGAAGAAAACAAAGGCAAGATCAATCAATACATCGCGCTCGATGGCGGATACGAAGGTTTCACTTATGCCGGTATCGGCATCAACTGGTATCGGCATCACTTCATCGGACCGGGCGGCCACACGCGTTCGCGCACGCCGCCATACTCAGCGACTCTGCCCCTGGCGCGCGCTATCGATCGCATTTATCAATTGAAAGTCCCGACGAATCCCTCGTCGAATTTAAATATTGGCATGCTTGGCGGCTCGGAAGTTGTTAACGCCAAGGCATCCGACGCTTGGTTCACCGTTGACCTGCGGTCTACTTCCAATGAAGTCATCGCCGATCTCGAAAAGCAGATCAAGACGATCCTTGATGAAGAGGCCGCGCGCGTTGCAATGACTGTTAAGACCGACGTGATTTCATCGTCGCCGGCTGCGGTCATTCCCGGTCATCGCGAATCGTATTTGGTGCGCATGTCAGAAGCCGTTCACCGCGTGATGGGCTTCGACCCGCCCATCACGAATGCGGGTTCGAACAACTCCAGCGCTGCCTTGCGTGAGGGGATTTCCTCAATCTCGACCGGAGCCGGACCGTGCGACGGCGCGCACAGCTTGGCCGAGAACTGCGAGATCGAGCCACTTTATAAAGGCATCAAGAAGGTTCTGTTGTTGGAGGTAACGTTGGCGGGAGTGGAGTGAGTTTGAAGTTACTTACCCGGACTGGGCGATGCTAATTGGTGGAGATCCTCAAAGTAACGGCGGTGCGTCCGGCGGACGGCTTCTTCGTTTGCAGCGTCAAGTAGAACAACTTCATTGTCAATTTCTTTTGATCTAAGGGCTAATTCCAGATTAAGCCGCGCTTCTTCAGCGCGATTCCGATCAGACCCGTTGAATGCTTCAAGTTTCACTATGCGCCCTTGCTCGCGATCGTATTCGATCAGAAAGATCATCGTTTAGCCCTTTCTCTCTTCACCAAGTCGCCTAATTGTCCGACTGACTCGAACAAACGCTGCGTCCCGATCAGTATCTGATTACTGTCCTTTGCCTTAAGAGCCATTTCCATGTCTAACATAGCATCTGACAGCGTGGAGAGATACGAAGCGATTTCTTTGCTACCTCCCCCATACTTTATTGAACTATCAAACTCATCGGCCAGCTTTTCCGAGAGTTCTGCCCAGGTATGTTGAAGCGACGTTCGAACTTGTACCTCGATGAGCTTACCAGATTCACTCACAATTACGTGAACTGCCCGATAACCGTGGCTAGGTTTGATTCGGCGATCATCAAAATCAGCTCGGTCAAATAATAACTTGAGTTTTGCACTGCCTCATCCTGCGAGGCAAGAAGAGGCACGACAATTCTGCACCCGGCGATGTCCTGCATTTGACTCAGGCGAATAGTCTCGCGCTGAAGCTTGTCTATGATTGATGTCGTTGATTTCGCAGGTCTGCCGGTTGGCTCCAATCCAAGTTGATCTCGAATCTTTCCAACGACTTCATCATATGCATCCGTGAAAGAGCGTCGGTAGCTATCAAGTAACCGAAGGTCTTCTTCACTGATGTCGCCTTTTCGCAGACGATCACCCAACCGATCAATTTGATTCTTCCTCAGGTTCGACGTCGGAAGCATTCAGTAGGAATCTTATACTGACGAGTCTTGTTAATCGAAGGCAGAGAGGCAAAGAAATGAGCGCGACCTGAACGATCGGGCTCATTGCGAACTCGCAAAGATCGCCAAACTTAGTAAGCGTTATATCCATCCTCGTAACCGTTCTCGAATCCTTCGCGATAGTAACGCCGGTAGAGCTCGCGATCACCGAGCTTCGAGCTGTAGTCCTGAGTGGCGTTCTGATAGGCGCTATAGTCAGAGTAATTTCGATGTCGGCCCCGCCTGCGATCGTTGCGGCCTTGCTTGATACCTTCGTTATAGCCGGCATTCAAGGCTGTCTGACGAAATTGGAAAGAGCCGCCATAGGTGCCATAGCGATCCCAATTACGCCCCCGATGTCCGCGGTTGTCGTTGCGATCACGATCACCGCGGTCGTTGCGATCGCGATCGCCGCGCCCGTTGTATCCGCCGGGATTCTCCGCGTCATAACCATGCTCAAAGGCCAATTGGAAATAACGGCGATAGAGTTCGCGATCACCGAGCCTCGAGCTGTAATCTTTAGTCGCGTTCCGGTACGCGTCAAAGTCACTGTAGTTGCGGTGCCGGTTGTGGTCGCGATCATTACGTCCTTCTTTCGATCCTTCGTTATAGCCGGCGTTCAAGGCGGTCTGCCGAAGGTCAAAAGAGCCGCCCCAGTTCGGATACCCGTCCCAGTTGCGACCGCGGCGCTGAGCTGCGGCAGTGATGCCGACTCCTATGAGTAAGAGAGAGACTATGGTAATTCGATAACACAACTTCTTTGTCTTCATCTTGCCCTCCAATTGTCTTGCGTGAATTGGATCATAGTTTATCACTCCTTTCTGAAGTACTGACAGGATGATACGAGTCAACAGAATCAGGTCTGCCGAAGCCGGTGAATAGTCTTGCTAAACGGATCAATTGCTCGAAGAATGAATCAGACAGCAACTAGAACTCGCACGCCTGGAGAACGAAGATCGATCTCGCAATCAGTGAATCAGAGACGATCACGAATGCCGGATGATGCTGTCGCGCCGGTGTGCTATTCGCTTATGCGGATCTGAGTTGAACGACGGCTGAGTGTGCGGAAACAAAATCGGTCGATTGAAAGAGGCTCGCCTGCCATTGTGGCCGTTTGGATATCCAGGCGCCGGCGGATTCGGCGTCAACCGGCCGGGAGAATAGGTAGCCCTGTCCGTATTGACACTTCAGCTTGCGCAGTTGAACGAGTTGTCCCAGGGTCTCGACGCCTTCAGCCACGACATCCATACCCATGTTCTCTGCGAGTGTAACGACAGTGCGCACGATTTCAACATTCTCTTCCGCCTCGTCGATGCGTCCGATGAAGGTCCGGTCGATTTTCAGGGTGTCAAGCGGGAACTTGTGCAGGTAACCGAGCGATGAATAGCCAGTCCCAAAATCGTCAATGCTCAACTGCACTCCGATCGCTTTCAAGCGCTTGAGCAGGCTGACGGCCTGCTCGGCATTTTCCATGACTGCGCTCTCGGTAATCTCCAGTTTCAAATGTCTCGGGTCGACCCCGGTTTCGCGTAGCACCCGTTCGATTTGATCGACAATTTCTTCCCCGGCGACCTGCTTTCCGGAAAGATTAACGCTCATGAACAGCGAGCGATTCGCCGGTGATTGCCATTGCCACTGACTGAGTTGCTGGCAGGCGCGCTTAAGGATCCAGGCGCCGATCGGGATTATCAGCCCCGTATCTTCGGCCATCGGGATGAAATCTGCGGGGCTGACGAAGCCGCGTTCAGGATGTTGCCAGCGCACGAGAGCTTCAAATCCGGCCAGATGCCCGTTATCCAGGGAAACGATCGGTTGATAGTAAACCCGGAACTCTTCGCGTTCGAGCGCGCGCCTCAGGGCTGTTTCCATCTGCAACAGATAGACAGCGCGAGTGTGCATGCCCTTGTCGAAAACTTCGTAACAGGCTTTGCCCTGGGCCTTGGCGCGATACATCGCGGTGTCGGCGTCGCGGAGAATATTTTCAGGATGATCGTATCCGGTAAAGCTGAGCGCTATACCAATGCTCGCCGTAGTGAAAACTTCGTGACCATTAAGATTAAATGCCGACTGCATTTTTTCCTGGACCCGTTGGGCCATCTTCGTGGCTTCCTCGGCATCCTGAATACCATCAAGAAGAATTGCGAACTCATCGCCGCCCAGTCTGGCCACCATGTCCACTTCACGCGTGCAATTCTCCAGCCGCCGGGCCATCGCGATAAGCAGTTGATCTCCGATTGAGTGTCCCAGGCTATCATTGACATTTTTGAAGCGATCCAAATCGAGAAACAGCACGGCAAATTCGTAATTGTCCTGCTGCTTCGCGCGCTCGATCACCAGCTTAAGGCTCTCAGTTAGCCTGGACCGATTAGGTAGATCAGTTAATGCATCATGAAAGGCCGCATAGCGAAAGTGGTCTTTGCTCAGTTGTAGCTCGATCCCGATGCGCTCTTGCTCGGCGAGGTGTCTATTAAGTTCTTCGACGTGACGCTCTGCCTGTTCGGCGCGTTCGCGCTCAGCTTCGGCGCGCGCCCGCTCAGCTTCTGCTCGCTGATGCTCTGCTTGTTCAGCCTGTGCCGCGGTGGCTTTTATCTCATCGAGATACTTGTTGTATGTCAGGTAGACGATCGAAATGATCGGCGTGGCTACGATCAGGACGGACACGCCGGCGTGGTCTACGGTATTTGAAATCGCACCGGCAACTGCCGCTCCGACTATGTAGGTGATCGAAGTACCCAGATAATGGGTGTGCCAGATTCTGAAAATCGGCTGGTCTTCTTTCAAGGCGAGACCGATCGCGATAATGACGGTGTTAGAAAAATATTGGACCAGGGCCATAGCGCCGATCGCAACGATCAGGAAAGATGCTTCGTGCGATCTAAGTGCCGCGAACGGGCCGAAGAAAAAGTGCACGGCTGAGACAGTGAGAAAAGTCGAGCAGACCATCATCGCCGAATTGAAGAGGACGGTGATCGGCTTTTTGCTGATGCGCAGTCCTGAGAACAAACCTTCGGCCGCGGCCAGAAAAATTCCGGCTTCACCTCCGTAGAGCAATAACGTAAGGAAAATAAACGTGTCTGAAACGGTAATGTTGGCGTTGATCCGCGGTATTTTGATCGCCACCCGCGAGCTGATCAGGATGGTGACCACGGTTATCAGCAGAAAACGAAGATCGGGCTTTGCCTGCGGCAGGTGATAGCAGGAATACGCGAACGCGAGGGCTCCGAAAGCGATAATCGTCCGCCGATACGGCATCGAAAATCTCTTTTTGCCGATTATTTGAGAATTACTGTTCATGCCGGCTTTGTAGTAAAAGGTCGCCGAATCGCTTTTGAGTTCATTAACTGTGAGGCAAAGCGATTCCGTGTGGGCCAGAAGCGTCCATCCCAACTGGGTCAGGCACCGAAGTCCATATCCCTTGCCGCGCTCCTCGCGATTTACATATATGCCCTCCAGATAAACTGCTTGCGGAGTGTCAGCGACGATATCAGCTTTGAAAATCGGCTTGCCGTCCTGAGACCAAATCCAAACACGACCCTGCTCGATGCGACGTGCAGTGCGTTCCATGAATCCCTGCGGGTCTCGATCGAGTGGGTTAGTTCCGGCTTCCTCGGTAGCCATTTCGGAGTTAATCGCGAGTACGTGATTAAGGTCTTCCAAAGATGCCTGGCGCAAGCCGGAAATATTCTCACGCAACAGGAATGGAGTGCGTTGCTCAAGCATCAGTTCGCTGCAAACTCTCCGCGGTTCGAGATGAACGCTGGCATAGTGGTTCCAAAAACTGCGCGTCACGTCGCGCTCGCCGCGGATCAAATGGGCGGAATTGCAGGTTTGCGCCACGCGGGCCAGGGCCTTTAACGACGATTCTGAGCGGGCTTCAACCAGCGTCGCATGGCCGATTAAGGCGACCCCCTCGAGGTTGCCGTCGCTATCTCGGCAACCGTAAAAGCTACCCCGGTTAAGCGGACTCTCCAATCCGTTATCGCGAATCAGACTGGCCATAAAAACTGTATGGACTGGGCGCTCAGCAAGAAAACCGAGGACTTCGCGCTCATCATCGCCAGTCAATTCGATAGACGCGCAATTATGGAATGATATCGCCGGTTGATCCGGCGACATCGTTTGAGCATCCTGCCTCATAACCGTGAGGGTCATGATTTTTGATCTCTTTTCAGAGTCTCCTTCTTTTCTTGTGGAAGATCATTTTGTTATAGGCGGTTAATGCATGCAGGTTGTGTTATCGCCGCGGATCATCGCCGACATTGCCAGGACAGTGTTATCGCCCGTCACGACGCCATCACCGATCACCACGCCATCGCCGATCACAACTCCATCGCCAATTACCACTCCGTCACCGATTACCACTCCATCTCCAAAGAAGCTGCCGCTTAAGAAGACGGTGCCGTCACCGATCACTACCCCGGCGCTTGTAAAGATGCTGTCGCCAATTACTACGCCATCGCCGATTACTACGCCATCGCCAATTACTACGCCATCTCCTATTACCACTCCGCTGGAAGTTGTAACTCCATCACCCAGTACGGTACCCACGGCGTAATAGGTTTTGTACTTGGTGATTAGAGACGAGCCCTTCGCGTAGTAATGTTTGAAGAGGATGCCCTGTGACCACGAGAACGTCTGACTTGCGATTGTCGTGTGGGGGTCAGGCATCGACGTGGTTGTCAGCATGGCCGTGCCTGCCCGCGTGCTTGCTGTCAGGTCAGTCCGAATAAGCTTGGTCAGGCGGCAAGCCCCTTCCACGTTCAGTTCGCCTGTGCCCTGCTCAAGCATATTGAAGCCCGCGATAGGCTCGGCCGTGTACATTAACGCCATCTTGACCATGTTTGGCGTGAGCTTCGGATTCATTTGCAGCATGAGTGCCGCCGCACCGGAGACAACGGGCGCCGCGATAGATGTTCCGCTGAGGTACATCAGGCGCTTGTTGTTGTTTTCAGAAACGCCGGCGTCCAGTTCCGGATGCTGCGTTACCAGAAGGTTTAGGCTGGTGGTGCCTCCCAGGAGGCCGGTATCAAGTAAGCCGCTGCTGCCTGCATCCGATTCGGCATAAATCAGCTTGTTGCCGGGCGCGATCAGATCAGGCTTAAGAACATTGTCGTAATGAATGACGCCGTTGGCATCGGTCCAATGACTGCGTGTCGGTCCACGCGAACTGTAAGTAGCAACGCCATCATCACTGCGCGCGTTCGTTCCGAAAGTATTGGCCGCGCCGACGGTGATAACTGAAGGCTCGTTGCCGGGCGCGTGGATGGCGCCATAGATCTTGGCGCCATTTGAGTTCTTGCCGTTATTGCCGGCAGCGGCCACAACTACGATGCCTGCATCCACCAAAGCTCGAGCAGCTCGGCATATCGGATCATTTCGGTAAGTGCTGACTGCCGGAGCGCCCAGGCTCATGTTTACAATGCGAATATTGTATTTGTCTTTGTTGAGAGGGTTCGTTGAACTCACCGGTTTGGTCGGATCGGCCGGGCCAATAATCCAATTCATCGCGCTGAGAAGGGCGGAAACCGTGCCGGTCCCCTGCGAGTTCAAAACTCGCAGATTGATCAGGCTCGCACCCGGCGCGACACCCTGGTAACTAGTGCCATTCGTATAGGCGGCAGCCGCCGCGCTCCCAGCCACGTGACTTCCATGGCCGTACGGATCACCGCTGGTATTGTTTTCTCCGGTAAAGTCCTTGCTGAATTTTACTCGGTTGCTGCCGGTGATGAACGCTTCATGCGCGGTGTCCATACCTGAATCGAGCACGGCAATTCCGATCCCAGTTCCATCAATCGCCGAGGCGCCCAGCAGTCCTGCAAGCAAGCCAGGTGAATCGCGCACCAGATCTGTGCCCGTGGTAGCAGTTACATGACCGAACGATTCCAGCTTCACATCCGGCGAAAGATAATTGGTCAAATTATTGGCGGCCAAAGCTTCAAGGGCCTTCGCGGGCAGATTAACTTTGATCGCGCCGAGCTGGGCCATGCGCGAATCAATCCTGACTCCGTAGCTGGTCAGCAACGCGTTGACCTGTGCACTGTTGACATCATCCACCTGAAGAATTGCAGTCAGGCGGCCATTTGGATCAGCGCCCTGCATCAGGTTTCGAAGATCCGGTGCAACCTTATCGCCTTCGAACTCTTCATTGATGGGATTACTTTTCTTACTCTCGGCAACGCTTGTTCCTTCAGGTGTTCGATCGATCAAAATCGGCTGAAATAGTCTGGTTATGCTTGCGTCAGAAGCAATGTAGTTCGCGTATGCTTCAGGGGAAGCCGCGCCAATTATTTGCAACTGAGTGGATTCGATCGCGTTCCTTACCGCATCGGATGCATTCAGCGCCGCGCGCGGACCGGCATACTGGTGGACTTGATCGATAAAGAGAATGATCTCGTTTGCTGCTTTCGTGGCGTCAGCCAGAACAGCCTGGAAACGGTTAGAGAATTCCTCGCTTGTTTTCGCATTTTTGGCCAATGTGTCCAGACTTAAGCTGAAGACGTGCTTGCCGTGCAGAGCTTCCGGGACGTCGCCCGAGGCAATACGCAAAGCGATGCTGCGAGCGACAAGGTTTCGATCGAAATCTAATTCACCCAGGAGCAGGGGGGCTTTTGATTCCCGAGCGAGACAAGCGATAACTCGAGCAATGTCCGCTTCGTGACCGCCGATCTGTTCCAGGTTGTTCAGATTCGGCAAGTTGCTTATGTCCGTCGCATACTTCGCGAGCGCTGGGTAATCCGCCGCGAAGTTAGCTCTCGACCGATTCATTGGATTTGGATTTGTATTCTGGGCCGCAGTGTTGGCACTGAGAGTCAGGCCAGCACATAGCGACAAAAGGAGGCAGAACGTCGTCAACCAGGTTACTGCGGGGGGGCGTTTTATCTTCATCTTCATCTTTTGCTACGAATAATGATCTTCGCGTCCCGGGCTAGAGAGCCTCTCAGTTCATCAGTGCAAGGGATCTGTCCGCTGAGTTCTCAAAGAATTCGAGCCCACAGACGCTCTGCGGGTGGTGGTCTCTTAGCTAGGGGCGTGCCGCGCCCAATTTTTCCGCTAACCCTATGAAAAATGGGCACTTGGCGGAGGAAACGCGATTTTCACGGTCCGGTCAATCGTTCATGCTGAAGGATGAATCGGTCAGAATAAGAGAATCGTAGTCGTCTCAAATTGCCTTTTGAGAAGGGCGATTTCATAGCAAATGGTTTGGGGTTTCGGCTGCCGGCTACGCCCTGCGAGTATCATCGGGCGTAATGCTGATTGGTAGCGAGCGGTTGGGATTCGACCGCTCAAATATAGTCTAGCATTTCGCGTTAAGGAAAGGCCAGACCTTTTGCAAGTTAACGATGGCGCCGAAAAAGTAGAATTTTGCGGGTTGCGTTAATGCGCTATAATGTCGCCGCGGTGATTTTCGAACCCGGTTCGGCAATTACCGAAGGCTCCAGATCCTATGTTTGAACGCTATACCGAAAAAGCGCGCAGGGTAATTTTCTTTGCCCGTTACGAGGCGTCACAATTTGGCGCCCATGCAATTGAGCCTGAGCACCTATTGCTCGGATTGATGCGTGAAGACAAGACCCTGACCGGTCGCTTCTTCCCGCGCGCGCAGATTTCCATCGAATCAATTCGCCGAGAGATCGAAGGGCGCACATTGCTGCGCGAAAGAATCCCGACTTCAGTTGAATTACCGCTCGCCCCTGAAACCAAGCGCGTGCTCGCCTATTCGCACGAGGAATCCGATCGGCTGCAGCATCGTCACATTGGCACTGAACATTTACTGCTCGGGCTGTTGCGCGAAGAACGTTCGATGGCCGCGGAGATTTTGTACGAGCGCGGATTGCGACTAAATGCCGTACGCGACGAGATTGCCCGTCAGTCGGGGGTCGATTCGCGTAACCGGAAAGATGTGCCGCACCTGATTGAGTTTTCGCGCGACCTTACGGAGGACGCCGCCAACGATCGACTTGATCCTTTGATCGGGCGGGACAGCGAAATTGAACGAGTAGTTCAGATTCTCTGCCGCCGTACCAAAAATAATCCGGTGCTAATCGGAGAGCCCGGCGTCGGCAAGACCGCCATCGTCGAAGGTTTGGCTCAGCGCATCGTCCAGGGCGACGTGCCGTCGTTTCTGGAAAACAAACGCATCCTGTCGCTGGACTTGAGTTTGATTGTTGCCGGCACAAAATATCGCGGGCAGTTCGAAGAACGGCTGAAGCAAATCATGCGCGAGCTAATCGACAATCCTCAATATATTGTCTTTATCGATGAGCTGCATACGCTGGTGGGCGCAGGCTCGGCAGAGGGTTCGCTTGACGCGGCAAATATTCTCAAGCCGGCGCTGTCGCGTGGCGAGATTCAATGTATTGGAGCCACGACTCCGGCTGAGTTCCGCAAATCGATTGAAAAGGACCGCTCGCTCGAGCGGCGCTTCCAGGCGGTCAAAGTTCCGCCGCCATCGGAAGAGGAGGCCGTGGAAATTCTCGGAGGTGTTCGCGAGCGCTACGAAAGTTTTCATCAGGTTCGTTATACCGAAGATGCGCTCGAGGCCGCCGTGATGCAATCCAGCCGTTATATCCCGGATCGCTTTTTGCCGGACAAGGCAATCGATCTCATGGACGAAGCGGGCGCGCGCGTCAAACTCAGGGTGCGTGCCGGACAGGGCGACCTGGATAACTTAACCGTCTCACTTGAGGAGTGGGAGCGCGGCGCTTACGGTTCGCGACCAAGTGTGTCGCTCGAGGAAGATCCGCTGGTTTCGGCGGAAGTGACCCGCAGCGATATTGAAGAAGTAGTTGCGCGCTGGACCGGTATTCCGGTGACCTCGCTTAAGGAGGGAGAATCGCAAAAGCTGCTAAGAATCGAATTGGAATTGCACAAGCGCGTAGTCTCGCAGCGGCCGGCAATTTCTGCCCTGGCTCGGGCCATCCGTCGATCGCGGGCCGGTCTCAAGAATCCGCACCGGCCGGTGGGGTCTTTTCTTTTCCTGGGGCCGACTGGTGTCGGCAAGACTGAAGTTGCGCGTACGCTGGCGCACTTTCTCTTTGGCACTGAGCGATCGCTGATTCGGTTCGATATGTCCGAGTTCATGGAAAAGCATTCGGTCTCGAAGTTGATCGGCTCACCGCCCGGCTATGTAGGGCACGAAGAAGGCGGCCAGTTGACCGAACGCGTTAAGCGCGCGCCGTATTCGGTGCTCTTGTTTGATGAGATCGAAAAGGCGCATCCGGACATCTTCAACATTCTGCTTCAGGTTTTCGAAGACGGGATTCTGACTGATGGCCTTGGCAACACTGTCGATCTGAAGAATTCGATCATTATCATGACGTCAAACATCGGCGCCCGGTTCATTCAGAAGAAAGGCGCGCTCGGTTTTCAGGGCTCCACGGAAGTCTCGCGCGCCAAGATGGAAGAGATGGTGATGAGCTCGGTACGGCAGACCTTCAATCCCGAATTCATCAATCGCCTGGACGAGATCATTGTTTTCGATGAATTAGGCGACGACGAGCTGATGGAAGTCGTGCAGCTGCAGATCGACCAAATCAATCGCACGATGGCCAATCACGGATTCATTGTGCGCCTGACGGATGAAGCGCGCCGATGGCTCGTCAACAAAACCTGCGCCGATCGATCTTATGGGGCGCGGCCGATCAGGCGGGCGTTGCAAAAATATGTTGAGGATCCCCTTTCCGAAAGCTTGATTCAGGGGCACCTGGTAAGTGCCTCGCTGGTGGAAATGTTCGTCGAAGGTGACGAACTGAATTTCCGGCCCTTTACAATTGATGAATCCGGCAACGAGCAGCCCTGTGAATTAGCGCTGACTCAGTGAAAGTTTGAGTCTTAGTCCAAAGTTTGAAGTTCAAAGTCAAATCAAGATCGATTGACTTTGCACGTCGGATTTTGGACTTTGCCGTTATTGTGCAGGTATAATGCGCCACTTTGCTAAGTTTGCAGTTGGCAACGGGTGAAGGTCCCGCTGAATCCAAGTGGCTCCCCAGGCTGCACTATTCACGCGGATTGATGTTAGGATTTCCTGACGTAAGCGACTTACTTTCATAGCTGTGTTGCATCCCCAGAGAGAACTCTAAGGGAACCGGCATTTATGCACCTTTATCGCGTGTTCTTGCTTGCCGTGGTGATTACCGCTGTCGGGATCACGCTGTTTGGTTTCACTTATCACTCACGCGCTCAACAACAACAGCGATTAGTCGAAAACGTCGATATCATCGGCAATCGCCGGCTGCGCAAAGAAGACATCATTTACTATATACAGACTCGCGCGGGAGAGCGCTACAATCCGGCACAGGTCGAGCGAGATCTGCAGGCGATCCTCTCCCTCGGGTTCTTCGATAAAGTTGATACGCGAGTGACGATCGAAGACGGGCCGCGCGGAGGCGTGAACGTCACGTTTTTCGTGAAGGAACTTCCGATCATTCGCGACATTCAATTCGAAGGACTCAAGAGTGCTACAGAGTCGGATGTGTTGAAGGAGTTTCGCGAGAAACGCGTTGGAGTTTCTAAAGAGGCGATCGAAGATCCCGTCAAAATTCGAAACGCCACGCGCATCCTCAAAGAGATGCTGGCCGCCAAGGGCCATCCAAATGCTACGATCACTCCGACGATTGAACACGTATCCGCAACTTCCGATGCGATCACCTTTGTAATTAAGGAAGGACCTCGCGTTCGCATTGCCGAAATTCATTTCGAAGGAAGCAAAGTCTTTAAGAGCAGTAAACTTCGCGAGCAAATGAAGTACGTGAAAGAGGCGGGATTGATTACTCGCTTCCGCGAACTCGACATTCTGGATCGGGCAAAGCTTGATTACGACCTGCGACGCGTGGACAACTACATGCGATCGAAAGGTTACCTGCAAGCGAGGCACGGCGAGCCGCGCATCGAAGGTCTCGGGCCGCGTCGCACCGGATTCCCAATCCTTCCGCTGCCGTTTCTCTCTTCGGTCGATGACACGTTGAGAATTACTGTTCCGATCGTTGACGGCAAGTTGTATCGGCTCGGTGATCTGAAGGTTGAAGGTAACTCGATTTTCTCGGAACAGATAATCAAAAGCGTCATCGGCCTGGAAAAAGGCGAAGTTGCCAACGGAGAAAAAATCAGCAAAGCCTTGTTTGAGAATTTGAAGAAGGCTTACGGCACGCAGGGGTTTATTCAATACACCGCCGACATTACTCCGACATTCAAAGACAACCCGCAAAATCCCAACGAAGGCATCGCTGATTTCCTGATCACCATCGACGAGGGCAAGCAATTTACCCTTCGGCGGCTTGAATTTATCGGCAACACATTCACCCGCGACAATGTCCTTCGGCGCGAAGTGCTAATGAATGAAGGGGACATTTATAACCAGAATGCCTTCGAGTACTCAATCATTCGACTAAATCAGCTTGGTTATTTCAATCCCATCGACAAAGATAAGGATGCGGATTTCAAAACCAACGAAGAAGAAGGCCTGGTCGATGTAAACATCAAGGTTACCGAGAAGGGCCGGCAGCAGATTTCTTTCAATGGCGGTTTGTCGGGGATTGGTGGTTCTTTCTTTGGGCTTGAATACTCGACTAACAACCTGTTTGGACGCGGCGAAGTATTGACCTTCGATCTCGCGGCCGGAAATCGCCAGCGCTCATTTCAGTTTTCGTTCACCGAGCCATACATTAGAAACCGTCCGATCACTGCCGGGTTTTCGATCTTTGCCTATTCACAAAAGTTCTTTGGCGAAGGAACGCTGCTTTCGCAGAACACGGCGGCGCAACAGGGACTTCTCGGTTCAACCCTGGACTTCCTGACTACCAACGAAGCGAACCTTTTTACCCGCACGTCCTACGGAGCGTCAATCTTTGCCAGTACTCCGCTTTCAGAGTTCTATCGCAAACGGGCTTTCACCCAATTTTCGCGCGTCGGGCTCTCTTATCAATTCGCGCAAACCAGCGTTAAGGATCCGACGGTTAACACTTCCGGCAATACCGCGCAGTTTATTCCTGTCGTTTATCGCCAGCCAAAGATTATCACCAGCCGGGTCACAGGCACGTTTGTTTACGACACTCGCAACGCCAGTATCGATCCAACCGAGGGGCGAGAATTGTCTCTCGCGGTAGGCCTCGCCGGGTTAGGCGGAGACGTGCGTACTTACGAGCCCACGATCTCGTTTATTCAGTACCTCAAGGTGCGGCACAAGAAATCTGAGAAGCCCGAGGTGCTTGGATTTCGTATTTTGGCGGGCACTGCGGGCAGTTTTGCTACCAGTTCGAAAGTCAGGGCGACTCAGTCGCTGGCTTTTGTCGACGGTATTCCGATCTACGAACGCTTCTTCCTTGGCGATGAATTTACTCTGCGCGGGTATAACGTCCGATCCATTACTCCGATCACGCCGCTTGATACGTTCATTACCTCGCGCAATGTTGTCCTCGCCACAAATCCGGCAGGTACTCCGACTCCCGTTCCCGGTCTTTCACAATCTCTCGCGAACGTTGGATTGTTTACGGGACCGACGGGTAATAACGTTGTGTCCTTGCCCCGGCAATTTACTGGAACCGGTGCGGACACCCAGGTTCTGGCGAACGTGGAATACCGGATTCCGCTTTTTGGTCCGATCACGTTCGCGTTGTTTGCTGACGCGGGAAGTGCTTTTAACTTACGAGGAAAGGGAACTCAGCAATATTCTTCGGAGTTTCTTCCTGATCAACCATTTTTGAGCAGCATTGGATTCATTTCATGCCCGCGGCTCCCGGCAGGATTTGCGGTAGCGAGTCTCAGCGCCTTTGCTGCTTGCGATACCTTTCCAAACCTGGCACTGAGTCCTTTCGGCGGCTTAATCGCCCGCGATAATCGTTTAACCTCGCGCGGGGAATTCGAAGAGGCTTTGCGACTGGGGCCGACAGACCCGCTTACCGGGCTGCCTTTTGGATTCCAGCAGGTATTTATCCGCGGTGAAGCGCAAACAAACACCGTGGTACGCCTGCATGACAGTCTCTTTTCCCACCTGGGCGACATCCGCAGCAGCCTGGGTGGCGAGCTGCGCTTTGAAATACCTATTATGCACGTGCCATTTCGCCTCATTTATGCTTATAATCCCAATGCTCGTCGTGACCAGATCGTCGATGGACGGCTACTACAGTTCTTCGAGAAAAAGAACGTCTTCCGTTTCAGCGTTGGTCGCACTTTCTGATAATTCGGAGCAAACTTAACCGGCGTCGTTTACAACTAAGAACTCGACCGCCTTTCACTGTAAGGAGCAATTTAGAATAAATGAAGATATTTCGTGCGATAACCGCGGTCGCTTTCTTCGCGGTCCTTGTTTCCCAAGTGGCCGCGCAAACGCGTCCCAGTACCCAACCAGCCGCGCCGGCAACGTCGGCCAACATCCCTGACAGCAAGATCGCGCTCATCGACAGCTCCGCATTTTCCGATGAAAAACAAGGAATTGTCCGGCTGGTCGCGGCGATTAAGCGTGTCAATAGCGAGTTTCAGCCGAAGCAAGCAGAGCTGCAAACCTTGCAGCAACAGATTGACAAAGCCACCGCTGACTACAACAAAGTGGCGCCGATGCAGGATCCAAAGCTCAATCAGCAACAGGCTGATAAGATCGAGCTAATGAAGAAGGACATGCAACGAAAAGGCGAGGACGCTCAGGCTGCTTTCGATAAGCGCATGCAAGCGGTTTTGGGTCCGATTTCGGAGGATATCAGTAAGGCGCTTGACGCGTATGCAAAATCACGCGGCATCACCTTGATCCTTGATGTTACGAAGTTTCAGGGAATTGTGAGTGCCTCGGATTCTCTCGACATTACCCGGGCCTTTATCACTGAATTCAATAGCAAGAACCCGGCGACTGCGTCTTTGAATCCACAATAACTCGTAGTTCATTAGGGAATGCATCGGGATGCGGAGGCGCTTGATTCGTGCCGCCGCATCTTTGATCTTGGAGAAGGAATCACTGGGGTTAAGTATGTTAAGAAACACTCTTCTGGCAGCAATCTTCTTAGTCACTATTGCAGTTTCGTCAGGGTCGGCGCAAAGACCCGCCGCCCCGGCAACCCAACAGGCGGCACCGGTAACGCAGGGCAGCGCGGCGATACCCGAAAGTAAAATTGCGCTGATCTATTCTGATGACTTTCGCAACCCGAAGACCGGTATCGCGCGTTATCAGGCGCTGATGAACGGGCTGAACACGGAATTTACGAAAACCCAGCAGGACCTGAATGCAATGGCGCAAAGGATTCAACAGCTCCAGGATGAAATAACAAAGGCCTCGCAGGCTGCTGGAGTAATTGATCCGAAGTCAATTCAAGCTAAGTCAGAACAGCTGGAACAGCTCAAGAAAGACTATCAACGCAAAGGCGAGGATGCCCAAGCCACTTACAAGAGACGTCATGACGAGGTAATCAATCCACTTAACGATGATATCAACAAGGCGCTGGCCGCGTATGCCAAGGCCCATGGTATCACCGTGATTATTGACGCCACCCAGGTTCCCATGATTTACGTTGACGACAAGGTCGATATCACTCGTGCCTTTATCAACGACTTCAATAGTAAGAACCCGGCAGCAACCGCGGCGACGCCGGCGCGCCCCTAAGAATTTCAGGATAACGTGATAGACTGCGGGACGCGGAAATGCGGTTAAGGCCGTGTTCCGCGTCTTCACTTTTAGCTATGCAAACAGTGCTCGATTCCGAGGGTATCAAGAAACTCCTGCCTCATCGTTTTCCCTTTTTGCTCGTCGATCGGGTGATTGAACTGTTGCCGCGCGAAAAGATCGTCGGCATCAAACAGGTCAGCATCAACGAACCTTACTTCCAGGGACACTTTCCCGGTGCTCCCGTCATGCCGGGCGTGTTAGTAATCGAGGCGCTGGCACATCGTTATGAGCGCTCCGTCGGTTCAGAGCGAAGAGCGGGCAGTTTCGTCAATGCAAATTCATCCTACGGCGATCGTTGATCCCAAGGCACAAATTGGAAGCGATTGTTACATCGGTCCGTACGTGATCATCGGGGACGGCGTAACGTTGGGGGACCGCGTGCATATAGACTCCCACTGTGTCGTTGATGGGCGGACGTTCATTGGTGACGATACCAGGATTTTTCCGTTTGTCTCGATCGGTTTACCTCCTCAGGATCTGAAATTCAAAGGCGAAACATCCGGCACTGAAATTGGCCGCCGCACTGTGATTCGCGAATTTGCCACGATTCATCGAGGCACATCCGGCGGTGGGGGCCTGACCAAAATCGGCGATGACAGCTTTTTGATGGCTCAGGCGCATGTCGCCCACGATTGTATTCTCGGCAACAATGTAATCATGGCTAATGCGGCGACCCTCGCCGGGCACGTAGTAGTCCAGGATGGCGCCAACATCGGGGCCTATTCCGGCGTGCACCAGTTTTGCCGTATCGGCCGCGAAGCATACGTTGGTGGGTACTCAGTCGTGGTCAAAGACGCGCTGCCGTTTGGGCTTACGGTCGGTAATCACGCCAAGTGTTATGGCCTGAACAAAGTTGGCGTGCGCCGTCGCGGCTATTCACGTGAGACGATCGCGGCGTTGCATCACGCATTTCATCTCCTGGTTTCATCAAAGCTGAACACGGCCCAGGCGGTTGAGCGCATGCGCGCAGAGATCAAAGATTCGATCGAAGTCAATGAGCTCATTGACTTCATTGAGAGTTCAAAGCGTGGCGTAGTTAAGTAGCAGGCTCTCAACTCTTAATATCTCGGAGTCAGGACGGGCTGCGCCCACGCAGTTCTATCATGAAGCTCGGCTTAATCGCAGGCAACGGCAAGTTTCCCTTTCTGGTACTGGAAGGCGCGAAACGTGCCGGTGCATCTGTCGCGGTGGCTGCCATTCGCGAAGAAACTAATCCGGAAATTGAGCAGGTCGCCGATCGTTTGAAGTGGGTGGGCCTGGGCCAACTCGGGAAGATGATTCGGTTTTTTAAAGACGAAGGCGTCGACAAAGCGATCATGGCGGGTCAGGTCAAGCATGTGCAGATTTTCAGTCGCGCAATTCCCGACGTGCGCATGTTGAAAATGCTTCTGCGGTTGCCCCGCCGCAACACAGACGCCTTAATTGGCGCGGTTGCGAGCGAACTGGCCGCCGAAGGGATTGAATTGATCGACTCGACTTATTTTCTGAAAGATCAACTTCCGCAAGAGGGAACGCTGACCAAACGGGCTCCTGACGATCGCGAGCGAAGCGACGTGGAGTACGGGCTGGAGATCGCCCGTGAAATTGCGCGGCTCGATCTGGGCCAGACAATTGTCATTCGCGATCGGGCCTGTGTGGCGATCGAAGCAATGGAAGGTACCGACGCAGTCATTCGACGGGCTGGGCAACTTGTGGCGGGCCGCCTGACGATCGTAAAAATTGCCAAGCCCAACCAGGACATGCGGTTTGACGTTCCGGTGATTGGAATCCCTACGATTCAAGCCATGATTGATGCGAATGCGACTTGTCTTTGCCTGACGGCGGGAAAAACCCTGGTGTTCGACCGCGAAGAAGTGATCAATCTGGCGAACGCGAATAAGATTTCGATTGTGGCCGCCTGACGACTGGTGGGCGGTTCCACCTTGACTTGCCTTTGCTTTAGTTATAAAAAAGCGCCCAGATAAGCAAAACGAAAATTGAGTCGATTTTGTCTCGTTCACGCGGGCGAGGCCTAACTGGCTTTCAAATCAAAGGAGTACGAACATGGCATTACGTTTAGGTGATGTGGCGCCGGATTTTACGGCGGAAACGACCGAAGGTACGATCAACTTTCACGAGTGGCTCGGCAACAGCTGGGGCTGTTTGTTTTCTCATCCAAAGGATTTCACCCCGGTTTGCACGACTGAATTGGGCGAGGCGTCGCGGCTCAAACCGGAATTTGAAAAACGCAACGTCAAAGTGATCGGCCTCAGCGTCGATCCGGCCGATTCACATAAAAAATGGGCTGAAGACATACGGGAAACGCAGGGTAGTGCTCTGAATTTCCCGGTGATTGCCGATCCGGATCACAAAGTCGCTGAACTGTATGACATGATCCATCCCCAGATTAGTGATGTCTTCACAGTGCGGTCGGTATTCATCGTCGGCCCGGATAAGAAAGTTAAGTTGATGATTACCTATCCCGCAAGTACCGGTCGGAACTTCGACGAGATCTTGCGGGTGATTGATTCGCTGCAGCTGACGGCGGGCTATAGCGTTGCCACGCCGGTCAACTGGAAAGATGGCGACGATGTAATCATCGTGCCTTCGCTGAGCGATGAAGCTGCAAAGGAAAAGTTTCCCGGCGGATGGAAGACTTTGAAACCGTATCTCCGAGTGGTCCCACAGCCGAACAAGCCGCAATCGAAAGCAGCCGAGCAAAGTTGAGTAGCCTGGACCGTAATCTGTGATTGAATAGAGGATGGCGCAGGCAGTTAAAGCCTGCGCCTGATTCTCTCAGCCAGGTACAGCACTCCGCGCTGAAACTTCTGTAGCAACATGCGAGCAGTCGTAACGACACGCAACGGCGACGCCGGCGTCTTGAAAGTCGAACAGCGTCCCGATCCGGTTCCCGAAAGGGATCAGGTCCTGATCCGTGTAAAGGCCGCGGGTCTGAATTTCGCCGACATTCTGGCGCGACAAGGATTGTATCCGGATGCCCCGCCGAAGCCCTGCATCATGGGTTACGAAGTGTCGGGGATCGTGGAGGCCGCCGGCGAGGAGGTTGATCAAAGCTGGATCGGCAAATCCGTGATTGCCATGACCAGGTTCAATGGGCAGGCCGAGCTGGTCGCTGTGTCCTCGCCGCAGGTCTTCGAAAAGCCTGGGCAGCTAAGCTTTGAACAGGGCGCAGCCATTCCAGTGAATTACCTGACTGCCTGGGCGCTGCTGGTTACCATGGGCGGACTGAACAAAGACGAAGCGGTATTGATTCACAATGCGGGTGGCGGGGTGGGACTTGCGGCCCTGGATATCGCCAGGCACATCGGGGCGACAACTTACGGCACCGCGAGCGTTTCCAAGCATGACTTTCTAAGAGAACGCGGACTCGATCACGCGATCGATTATCGCGATCGCGACTGGCTCCCGAGTTTGATGGAGCTCACCGATAATCGCGGCGTTGAATTGATTATCGATCCTCTCGGAGGCAGTAATTGGAAGAAGAGATTATCGATCCTCTCGGAGGCAGTAATTGGAAGAAGAGCTATCGCGCTTTGAGGGCCACTGGAAGAATGGGAGTATTTGGCATCTCGACCGCATCCGCTTCGGGAATCAGAGGAAAAATTCGGGCGTTGAAAGCCATCGTGCAAACTCCGCGATTCAATCCCCTGGCGTTAATGAATCGGAACAAAGGAGTGTTCGGCCTGAATCTGGGTCACCTGTGGCGCGAAAGAATGAAGGTCGAAGGCTGGACGCGGGAAATTATGCGCGGTGTTGAAGCAGGATGGATCCGGCCTCACGTTGATCGGAGTTTTTCATTCGATCAGGCGGCCGAGGCGCACCGTTACATCGAATCTCGCAAGAATATCGGCAAAGTGATCCTCGTGCCATAGTTGATGTCGCACTTGTGCGCTGCTTAGCTTCGGAAAGCCGATAGGTCCTCTAACTAAGAGCTCTGCTCCGGCGAACATCCGAGCGTGTTCTTGCTCTAGCCATCCGGGCTACAACTGATGTTAGAATGCTGCCCACCTTAAACGGCTGAACATCCGTTGGCTATGTCTGAATCCGAAGGCGCAATTGCTCGCACCGCTTTTGGCGCGACGTCACGTCGCGACGCATGGTGGATTGAGCTTATTCCGGTAGTCCTGGTGCTCGGCGGTTTCACTGTTTATGCAACCTGGCGAACTTTCGAGAATAATTACTACGAATTTGGAACCTATCTTTCACCTTTCTATTCGCCGTTGATTAAGCCACGCTGGTGGCCGCTGTCGCCGGCGGTCCTCATCCTCTGGGCCCCGCTCGGCTTTCGGGCAACCTGTTACTACTATCGCAAAGCCTACTACCGGGCATTCTTTCTCGATCCACCCGCATGTGCCGTTGGCGAATCGCGCCCGCATCGTTACCGCGGCGAGACCCGCTTTCCCTTCGTCCTGCAAAACCTGCATCGCTATTTTCTTTACGTTGCCATAATTTTCCTGGTCATCCTGTGGTACGACGCGATCAGCGCGTTTTGGTTTCCGTCAGCAACCGGGAAACATTTCGGCATCGGCGTTGGCTCCCTTGTGTTGCTGGCGAACATAGTTTTGCTTACCGGCTACACGCTGTCATGTCATTCGCTCCGGCACCTCGCCGGCGGCAACGTTGACTGCTTCTCGTGCGTGGTGGCCGGCGGACCACGGCACAACGCCTGGCGTGGTATTTCTTTTCTCAACGATCATCACATGTTGTTTGCGTGGCTAAGCCTGTTCTCGGTTGGTTTGGCCGATCTATACGTGCGTCTGGTGGCGTCGGGCGCGATAGCCGACGTGAGATTGCTGTGATCGAAAAATACGAGACCCATGAACATGACGTGCTAATCATTGGCGCTGGCGGCGCTGGGCTCCGCGCAGCGATTGAAGCGCTCTCGCAGGGCGCGAACGTCGGCGTCGTGTGCAAATCGCTGCTCGGCAAAGCGCACACCGTAATGGCCGAAGGCGGCATCGCCGCCGCGATGGCTAATGTCGACCGGGCAGACGATTGGCGCACCCATTTTCGCGATACGATGCTCGGCGGCAAATTTCTGAACAATTGGCGCATGGCCCGGATTCATGCACTGGAGAGCCCCGAGCGCGTCCGCGAGTTGGAACAGTGGGGCGCGCTTTTCGATCGCACGTCTGACGGGGACATTTTGCAGCGGGCCTTCGGTGGTCACAGTTTCAAACGTCTCTGTCACGTTGGCGATCGCACCGGCCTCGAGATGATCCGCACCCTGCAGGATCGCGGCGTGCATATGGGCATCGATGTTTACATGGAATGCGCGATAACTCGTTTGCTGAAAGACGGCGAAGGCATCGCCGGGGCTTTCGGATACTGGCGGGAGAACGGTCGCTTCATCGTTTTCAAGGCTAAATCGATCGTCATCGCGACCGGCGGCATCGGCAAGGCCTGGCCCATTACTTCCAATTCGTGGGAATACACGGGTGACGGCATGGCTTTAGCTTACGACGCCGGCGCTGATTTGATGGATATGGAGTTCGTACAGTTTCATCCCACCGGAATGGTCTGGCCCCCGGGCGTGCAGGGAATTCTGGTCACTGAAGCCGTGCGCGGCGAAGGCGGCATTCTTACGAACAAAGACGGCGAGCGCTTTATGGAGCGATATGATCCGGAAAAGATGGAACTCTCGACGCGTGATGTAGTAGCGCGCGCAATCTACACCGAAGCGAAGGAAGGTCGCGGCACTGAACATGGCGGCGCCTATCTTGACATCTCGCACAAACCCGCTGAATACGTGAAGAAAAAACTGCCCAGTATGTATCACCAATTCCGTGAGCTTGCTGACGTGGATATCACCAAAGGACCCATGGAGGTAGGGCCTACGTGCCACTACATGATGGGTGGAATTCGTGTAGATGCTGAGACTGCGCAAACTAACGTGCCGGGACTCTTCGCGGCGGGCGAAGCTGCCGCCGGTCTTCACGGCGCGAATCGTCTGGGCGGAAACTCCCTTTCGGACCTGTTGGTATTCGGTCGGCGCGCAGGACTGGCAGCGGCCGAGCAAGCCCGGCAACTGGGGACCCAGTCAATCGACAACGCGCAGGTCGATGAAGCTACGCGGGAACTAGTGACTCCCTTCGAGCGCAACACCGGTGACAATCCATACGATCTGCATCGAGACCTGCAGGAAACGATGCAGAATTTCGTAGGCATCTTTCGCCACGACGAAGATTTGCGAAGCGGCCTCGCTGAGATCCAGAAACTAAAGCAACGTGCTGATGGTATAAGCGTTGACGGATCGCGGTTATTCAATCCGGGATGGCATCTGGCGCGTGATTTGAAATCGATGCTTACGGTTTCCGAAGCGGTAGCGCTTAGCGCGTTGACGCGCCGGGAGAGCCGCGGCGCGCACAGCCGGATCGATTATCCAAATTATGATGAGCAATGGGGCAAGATGAATAACATCATCTCGCGTGATGGCGAAGCCATGAGCTTGAGTCAAGCGCCGATCGTGGAGATGCCTGAAGAATTGAAACAGATCATCGAACAAAAATAATTGTTGAGAAGCGGGCTACTGCCCGTCAGGACTCATCATGCCTGACGCAACCTTTAAAATCTTTCGCGGCGATCGCGACCGTGGCGAGCTGATCGAATACAAGGTACCGATCGCTCCCGGCATGGTTGTACTCGACGCGCTTCACTACATCCAGGCCCATCAGACGCCGGATCTCGCTGTGCGCTGGAATTGCAAAGCCGGCAGATGCGGCTCATGTTCGGCCGAAGTTAACGGCCGCCCGCGCCTGACCTGCAAGACACGTCTTGATGCCTTGCCCCTGAATGAACCAATTACGGTCCAGCCAATGAAAGCCTTTCCGGTGCTCAAGGATCTGGTTACCGATGTCTCATGGAACTATCGCGTCAACCGGAAGATTCAGCCTTTTACGCCGAAGCCGAACGTGGAATGGAAGATGGATCAGCGCGAAGTCGATCGAGTGCAGGAATTTCGCAAATGCATCGAGTGCTTTCTCTGCCAGAATGTCTGTCACGTCCTGCGCGATCATGACAAGAAAGAACAGTTTGGCGGACCCCGCTTTTTCGTCCGCATCGCCGGCCTGGAAATGCATCCGCTCGACGCCGCGTCTCGCACTGAACTGCTCAAGAATGATCTCGGGATTGGCTTCTGTAACATTACCAAGTGCTGCACCGAAGTCTGCCCGGAAGACATTCACATCACGGACAACGCGATCATTCCTCTGAAAGAGCGTGTAATTGACGACTTTTATGATCCAGTGCGCTGGTTTCTGCGGAAGATATCCGGCCGGAAGCTGACTTGAGAGAGAGGCTTGTCGGCCAGCCGAACCTGTTGATATGCTCAGCGGACTGGTTATTCAATAAACGAGGGCCAATGTCAGAATTTGTAAGAGTCGCTACGACCGAAGAGATTCCTTCGGGCACCGCCAGGTTGGTCGAGGTGAATGGAAGAGAGATCGCGCTCTTCAATATTGGCGGCTCGTTTCATGCGATCGACAACACTTGCACCCACGTGGGCGGCCCGCTCAGCGAAGGAGAGATCGAAGGCCGGGAAGTCACTTGTCCGTGGCATGGCGCCGTTTTTGATGTAACCAGTGGCCAGGTGCTGGGACCACCTGCCGGGCAGGCCGTAGGCCGTTATGAAGTTCGAGTCAATGGCACTGATATTGAAGTCGAGGTTTGACTGATTACCCAGGATATTGACGTGGACCTGGAACTAAAACCGATCTCGAAAGACGGAATTCCCGAGGCAATTTCAAAGGCCGAGTTGTATCGCTATCTTAATGAGCCGGGCGAGGCCGAATCAATCTGCCGCGATATCCTGGCTGCCGACTCTGAGAATCAGACAGCGCTCCGTCTCCTCGGCCTTTCAATCACCGATCAATTCAGCGGGGGGCCTGCAGACCGTTACACCGAGGCAGAAGGTATCTTCCAAAGTTTGCGGGACCAATACGAGCAGTTCTACTACGCGGGAATTCTTCAAGAACGGCAAGCGAAGGCCCAGCTCGCAGCGGGCCGCGCCCCACATACCGTCGCCGCACTGTTCGAAGAAGCGCTGGCTCTCTTTGCCAGAGCAGAAGCGATTCGGCCGCATGGGAACGACGACGCGATCCTGCGCTGGAATCGTTGCGTCCGAATTATGCAAAGCCGGGTCGATTCTGACTGGCAGAAGCTGATCGAGACTATCGACGCCGGCGACAGCCCACCAATCTGAACAAAATTGCTTTTGGCTTTCGTCTTTACCTCGCAAAGTACTTGACATGGCAGACCATCCGGGGGTAGATTTGCTCCGATGACAGTTCGACTTGCCCAGCCTCCGGCAGATCAGCCGCCGGCATTGCACGACCGCGCAATGGACAACCTCCGCTACATCCGGGAAACGATGGAGCGCGCGTCCGCCTTTACCGCGGTTCCGGGTTGGGGGCAGGTCGTGATTGGGGTAACCGCGTTGGTGGCAAGCTATCTATCAGCCCAACAGACGACTGTTGGCGGCTGGCTGAAGACGTGGTTGGCTGAAGCGCTCATCTCTGTGCTGATTGCTGGCTGGTCGATGGATCGAAAAGCGCGCGCCGCGGGAACGCCGCTGCTCGCAGGGCCCGGGCGTAAAGTTGCTTTTAGCCTGTCGCCGCCGATGATTGTCGGCGCCCTGCTGACAGTGGTGCTGTTTCGCGCGGGACTGCCCAATGCAATTCCCGGAATGTGGCTGCTGCTCTACGGGACCGGCGTCGTTACCGGCGGCATGTTTTCAGTCAACATAGTTCCAATCATGGGAATTTGCTTCATGGTGTTGGGCGCGGTCACACTTTTCACGTCTCCATCGGTCGGAAATTGGTCGATGGCTTTGGGATTTGGCGGACTACACATCATTTTTGGAACCATCATCGCGAGGAAATATGGCGGCTAAACATCAAGCATTAAAACGCGAAGCAAAGAGAACGCAATCTGAGACAAAACGCGTCCAGGCAGCGCAAGCCGGCGGGCCGAAGAGCATGCATGAAATCGATCGCCTGATTCATGAACGGTTGCGACTGGGAATCATCAGCGCGCTGGCAGTCAACGACTCACTTACTTTTAACGAACTCAAACAAATGGTGCGAACAACAGACGGCAACCTCAGCGTCCATGCCCGCAAGCTGGAGGATGCCGGTTATGTCAGTTGCGCGAAAACGTTCGAAGGCCGTACCCCTAAAACAGAATTCAGTCTGACCTCGGCGGGCAGAAAAGCGCTGGAGCGATATCTCGCGCATATGGAGGCAGTGATTGGTCATATGCGCCGAGGAAGGGACTGACGCCAGACGGCGGATTTTTTTTGGCCCGCAGCTTTGCGCGCTAAAGCCCTTTGTATCGTTTTCTGTTAAGCGGACATGAATGCGATTGGATCACCAATCTGGTTATCGGACTTCAAAACAGGCCGTTAGAGCTCTAACAGCGTCGACATGGGAGAGGGAAGAAGGGGAAACACATCTCATGGCACTCAATAAGTGGGCAACGCGTTTTGCGATCATGCTCTCAGTCCCAATCATGTTACTTGCCTTCTTCATTGCGCTGGTTGCGATACTCAGCAGTTCGAATGAGATGAAGATTGATTGCTACGATTTGAGCAATGCTTTGTTTTTGTTTTTCGGCTATCCGATAACTCGTATCATAAACATCTTTGCTGTTCCCGGTGGGTTGCAAGATAGGGACATCTGGTGGGCGTTGCCGTTGCTCAATTTGTTGCTCTTATCTCAATGGATTATCTGGGCTCAAATGATTGCATTGATCGGACGGTTTCTACTGCGCTTATCGCGTCCGTTCGCCAGACCTGCCCCGCCGCTCCAATCTGTTTGGCCTGACCACATCGTCAAAGCTGACGGGCGGAGATATCGACTAAGAACTTCACAACGCGATGTCGGTGCATTCGATCTCCGAGCGCTCAGCAACCCAGAAAGGATGTCACGTTGAACCCGAAGTCGATTAAGCGTGTCAAGCTGATCCTTCCGGCGTTGACTGAAGCCACCAGTCCATACTGGCGGCCGATCAAGTACTCGCTTTTTCCGCCGCTTGGTTTGGCAACGCTCGCTGCTTATCTGGATCCCGACCTTGAGATTTCCCTGCAGGACGAACACGTTGAGAAGCTCGACCTGAACGACCAGCCGGACCTGGTGATCATTCAGGTCTATATCACGAACGCGTATCGCGCGTATCGGATCGCCGATCACTATCGCGCCCGCGGCGCATATGTCGTGCTCGGTGGCTTGCATGTTACCTCGTTGCCGGATGAAGCAGCACGGCACGGTGACACAATCTTTATTGGTCCGGGTGAACATACGTTCCCAAAGTTCCTCGAGGATCTGGCGAAAGGAATTCCGCAACGCCGCTACGAATCTTCAGTGCGCACGCTGGAAGGAATTCCGCCCATTCGCCGAGATCTCATTCAGCGCAACAAGTACCTGGTGCCGAACTCGATTGTTGTTTCCCGAGGCTGCCCGCACCATTGCACGTTCTGTTACAAAGATGCGTTCTTTGCCGGCGGGCGAGGCTTCTACACCCAGGTCGTCGACGACGCGCTCGCTGAGATTGCCCGACTGCCGGGCCGGCATCTTTATTTTCTGGACGATCATCTTTTCGGCAATATCCGGTTTGCGCGCGAGTTGTTTCGCGGGATGAAAGGCATGGGCCGCATCTTTCAGGGAGCGGCGACAGTGGATTCGATCCTGCGCGATGACCTGGTTGAGGACGCGGCCGCCGCGGGTTTGCGAAGTTTGTTCGTGGGGTTCGAAACACTTTCGAGCCGCGGCCTCGAAGGCGCCGGCAAACGACAGAACCTCGGCCGCGACTATCGTGAGGTGGTGCGCAAACTCGACAGCCTCGGAATCATGATCAATGGCAGCTTCGTTTTCGGTCTGGACGGAGACGACGACGATGTCTTTGCCCGCACCGTTGACTGGGCCATTCAGGCCGGAATCACGACCGCCACGTTTCACATTCTCACTCCGTATCCCGGCACGGCGTTGTTTACTGAGATGGCCGCGCGCAACCGGATCGAAACCCGCAACTGGGACCTTTACGACACGCGGCATGTGGTCTATCGGCCTTCACGATTGTCACCTCAGGAGCTGAAGCGGGGATATGACTGGGCGTACGAGTCGTTCTATCGCTGGGACTCAATCGTGAAAGCGGCTGCAGCGCACAATTCAGTAAAGCATTCATTGAAACATTTCTTTTACAGCGCGGGCTGGAAAAAGTTCGAAAGGGCCTGGGACTTCGCCATCCGCATCAAGCAGTTGTCGCAGATGCGGACGCTGCTCGAGGCGATTCTCTCGCCGGTAGGGCAATCCGGACCTGCTTCAACGCTTCCGCGCATTTACCCGGTTCGAGCACGACGTGCGACTGAGGGAAGCCACATGGTCGAGATAACGGACCCAACCGACAATCGCAGCGTTTATCAACTGTGATGTTCGAGCCATTCAATTTCAAATCGAACAGCGAACCTGCGCAGAGGAGTACATCCATGATCAAACGTATTGCGGCAATCACTTTTATTTTTATTTGTACGGCGATAGGCTGGGGAATTCTTGGCGCTACCATTTTTGATCGAACCTACAACTCAGGCAGTTTTTCTGAGGGGCGCGTCGCGTCAACCTGGGGCTCGCCGCAAAATCAATCACCCCCTACAGCGTCCTTTGATGAACTGGTTCCCAGGAAAGAAGTCGAGACCCAAAATGGCAAGAAGATTGAAACGGTGACTCAGGAGAAGGTGACTACGTCGTTGCCGTTGGATGCCAGTCACATTAATGTCGATCTCAATCTGGACCACCGGCAAAAAGGTCTGCTCTGGTACAGCACCTACAAAGTTGCCTTTGACGGCGCTTACACTTTTCGCAATCCGAGCAATAAGGATCAGACTGTGACTTTCAATTTGGATTTTCCCACGCGGCAGGAACAGTGCCAGCGGTTCAGCCCGCGTCGCCGCCGGAAAGACGGCCAGTTTGAGAGTCGCCTACAAGTCCCAGGGATTGAATGACTGGCATTACAGCTTCGGAAATGCAAATGCCGGGAGCCCGGAAAATGCAGGTGATGTTTCACAATATCGGAGCGGCACATCAGACGTAACCCAGGTGCGTGATTTTTCTTTGCAGATGACGACAAACTTTAAGGACATCGACTTTCCGGATAACACACTTTCGCCTTCGAAGAAAACCGAAACAGCCAGCGGTTGGATACTGAATTGGGACTACACGAATCTGATGTCAGGTTATCAGATCGCGATGACGATGCCCGAAAAACTGCAGCCCGGCCCATTGGCGGGGCGCATCAGTTTCTTCGCGCCGGTGTCCCTGTTTTTCTTTTTCTTTCTGATGCTGATCATCACCACGCTCCGTGGCATCGAGTTGCATCCGATGAACTATTTCTTTCTGGCGGCGGCTTTCTTCTCGTTTCACCTGCTGCTGGCGTACCTGGTCGACCACGTCTCAATACATATGGCGTTCGCCATCTGCTCGGCGGTTTCGGTTTTCCTCGTGGTGTCATATCTGCGCCTGGTGGTGGGGATGCGCTTCGCGACTCGCGAAGCCGCCATCGCGCAATTCATTTACCTGGTGGCGTTTTCTTATGCGTTCTTTCTGAAGGGCTTCACCGGCCTCGCGATTACCATTGGTTCAATCGTCACGCTGTTCGTGGTGATGCAGGCTACGGGGAGGATTCGCTGGAAAGAAAAATTCATCACGGGCCAGACTGAGAGACCACAAATCGAGCCCGGTGGGAGAATAATCTCAGTGCAAAATTAATCGGGATGGATCGTCGGCGCGTCGGCGTGAGGCACAAAACATTGGCGGCAGCGCGCTTCATACATCCCCGCGCCTCCGACGGCGACGCGCTCTTCGGATTCAAAAGTTCGTTGCGTGTAATTTGCCGGCTGCCCGCATTTCATGCAGATGGCGTGCGTCTTGGTGATGTACTCGGCAATGGCCAGCAGCTGCGGCACCGGTTCCCAGGGCTTGCCCGTATAGTCCTGATCGAGTCCCGCGACAATCACGCGCACCCCGCGCTCAGCCAGCTCGTTTGCGACGGTAATCAATTCATTATCGAAAAACTGCGCTTCGTCAATACCCACCACTTCCGTATCCGGTTGAACGTTGGCGCGAATATCCTGCGCGTTACGTACGTTGGTCGATTCATGCGTCATCTCGGAATGCGAAACGATTTTGTCGTGCGAAAAGCGTTTATCGATTTCCGGCTTGAACACCTGTACTTTTTGGCGCGCAATCTTTGCGCGCCGCAGCCGGCGAATCAGTTCTTCCGACTTGCCTGAGAACATCGAGCCGGCAATCACTTCGATCCAACCGGCGCGCGCGACTCCCGGATGTTCTTTGCGCACCGGCACTTCGTTTTCGTCGGGTTCAATACTTCGAATCATCGTAGCGGTGATACTCATGTGATCTTCTTACGAACAATCGGACTTTATTCCCTCTCCTGCTGGGAGAGGGTTAGGGTGGGGGTGATTAGTCTCATCAGCAAACCTGGATGTGCTGGCGCGTTTCATAACAAGGATGCAGTCTAATGCAAACAGTTTATTTTCCAAAACGCTTGCACAAACAAGTCGTGTCCTAATTTGGTTTTCTCTTATCTCCCTTCTCCCTTTGGGAGAAGGGTTGGGGAAGAGGGTATGAGAAACTGCGACGCGTCAAGCCCTCACCCCAGTCCTCTCCCAAAAGGAGAGGGCGAAAACATTTCTCAAAGTAGGACACCACCCACAAACACGCCAGCCAGGAAACCAGGAACAAAGATTCCTGGTACGACTCGAACACTACCGTCAGTTCGACTCCTTTGGCGACGGTCAATGGACGCGTAACGAGCACCAACGGCACGAGCTGGAGCACATCTGGAGCGGTTCCCGGTCACGTTTATGTTCCTCTAGACTTTAAGTATCAAGTTCTCAGCGTAAATCTTACAGGTAAGCTAGATTTTGCCAACGTCGGTCTCATGGGACATTCTAGAGGTGGACAGGGTGTGTTGGCTGCTTACAACCTCTATAGGAATTCCAGCATCGATTCTAGAGGCATTCCGAGTCCGCCAAATACGCCAAATATCAATTGGGCGAGTAAGATACCGGGGTTGAATATCAAAGGCATCTTCGAGATTGGTCCTACTGATGTCTCACTACCAACTTCCAGTGACGGCACGGGCAGCCAGTATCTCAATGCTGACGGCATAGCATGGAATGTACTTTTGCCGATGTGCGACGGCGACGTGTATATGCTCGACGGAGTCAGAGTATTCGATCGGACGTTGGCGTTCACAGGTCCTTCACCGATCCCTGCTGACACTCCCGCTACCCAGAAGTCCACATACACGGTTTGGGGAACGAATCACCACTTCTATAACACCGAATGGCAACAGGACGACCCATTTGGAAGGGGGTGCGCAGGTGCTGGAAACGTGGCGCTCTTTCCGTATCCAGCGACAGATGGCAGCGGATCGGCGAACCAGCGAACAACCGGCCTCGCTAGCGTGCTAGCTTTCTTCCGAGCTAATGTGGGGGCGTCAGCGACCTTGAGCTTCAATCAGAACTTCGATCCGCGATACCAACTTCCCGGAGCGATTACGTCAATACCAGCTCGTGTTGACGAGGGGTTCACTCCCTCACCCAACTTGAGTCGGACCAAGGTGTTGTTCGAGTTTCTCGCTTCTGGTTGGCCCCCAGGTACCAGCACGGCCACATCTTCGTCAGCGGTATCTCTAGTCACCGGTCTCGGCGTTCCCAATCACGATCCCAGCTTGTCTGCTGGCTCCGTCACATGGAACTCCTCATCATGCAGTACCTATCTCCAGATTAATTGGAAAGATAAGGATACCGGCGATAATATTGCTGGATATCAGACACTTGATTTCCGCGTATCTCGTCAGCTCGATTTTTATAAGAATGCATCCGCATCTACGAGCTTCCAGATTCAACTCATTGCAAAAGACGGCAGTGACGCAGGAGCCCCTACAGGTTCTGCTGTATCACTGAACAGGTACATCAGTCTGGCCGGTCCAGTTGGAATACCCGATGTAGTCATGCCGGCTGATGGAATTCATCCTATCCTGCAGACCATACGTATTCCACTCACAGATTTCATGGGTGCAAATCTTTCGCAGATTCGCGGCGTTCGATTGATTTTTTCTGACACGGCCACAGGTGCAATCTATGTGGCAAGTCTTAGGCTTTCAAACTAATTTTCAGGAGAATTGTGATGAATATTTACTATCTAGGACCCCGGTCGATTGGAATAGCATTGCTGGCTGCCATCTGGTTTCTGCTATCTAGTGTTGGTGGGCCAATGCTTGCGTTTGGGCAAAAACTTGAGAAGAGTGATCCTCGAATAGCACCTGGCAAGCTCGTGGTGGAAGGAACGAATAAGATCCCGACCAGCCCGTGGAAGCTGCTTAGCTATAGACTCGAGGAAGTTACGCTACCGGAACCTATCGAATTAGATGTACGTGGGAAAAGACTACGGCTAATCGATGCGCTGCGACTCACTATAACCAGTCAGTCAATTCAGGGTGCGCATGTGATTTGGGTTGATGATGCCTCGCTACCTGCGGTTTTTGGCCTGGGGGAGAATGCGATAGGGGTTCTAATTTACGACCGCTCTATTCTCAAAGACGGTGCTGTGATCTCCGTCTCTGACCACCTTGGCAGGAGTTTGTACGAGTTGCCAGAGAGGCTAAGATTACCGGAGAGCCTCAAGGCAGCCATCAAACCAGTGGTAGCGCAACCTGGCGATACTTATAGAGTCTACAGTTCGCTTAGGATAGCTGGCTTTCAACGCCAACGTCTCATTAACTTCGAATTCACAACGAACTGGGGATTCCAGATCCTCAACCTTTCGTACATCGTGCAGATCGGGAAGAAGTTTTTCCCAGCGGGCACAATCGGCTATCAAGCAAGTTTCACCTTGACGCCAGAGGAATTTGCGCAGCTTAGGGATGGAGATATGATTGCGATTGGCTACGGTGGTCCCATACTAAATCACAGCGGATGGGCACTCTGGGAGTTCGGACCACTAGAAAAGAGTAGGCTTGATCGGTGACTTGGAATCAACCACCGCAATACTATTGTTCTGGCTCTTGGTCGGTTACTCACAGCGCGCCAAGAGGACTCTGGATTTTAACTGGCTTGTTGATTGCTCTGTTGAACATTTGGGCCGTTGCCCATACTGCCGCTACATATGCCTCTAGCCCGCAAAACCTCCCGATGACTGATCCACATATACAACTGGGCAAACTCGCCGTAGCCGTGGCCCAAAACAAACCTACGACTCGATCCGAAAACGGCGACACAAGGGATCTCCGCGTGGCTCCTGGCAAGCTCTTGGCCGCAGGTAGTAACAAGCTCCCGATTGGGCCGCTCAAATTATTGACGTACAAGCTGGAGGAGGTATCACTGCCTGAGCCCAAAGAGTTGGAGATTCGAGGAAAGAAGCAGAGAATCGAGAGCATTTACCGCCTTACAATCACTGGTGGAGAGTCGCTGGCCGCTGCTGGAATGATCTGGATAGATGATGCCGCCTTGCCGGGAGTCTGGAGCCATGGTCCACAAAAAATTGGAGCCCTAATATCGGATCGGTCAATTCTAAGAGACGGTGCTGAAATTTCCATTTCTAATCGCGACGGGAGCCAGCTTTATTCTTTACCCGAGCGCCTCAGACTACCCAAGGAATTTAGCGCCACGATTCAGCCACTGGTTGAAGAGGGCAATTCGATAGTTGGGATACACAGCGCGCTGAGGATTATCGGCTCTGTCCGGCAACCGCTGATTCAGATTGAGATGAGAACGGATCGTCCGTTTCCGGTGAGAAACGCCGCCTTGCAGCTCCAGATCGGCAAACAGTTTTTCTTAAATGAGTTAGGAGGTGACTCTAGCGGCCGTGGCCTGACGGTCAGCTTGTCGCCCAAGGCGTTTGCGGAACTCAAGGATGACGCCGAAGTAATCGCGTTCTTTAACAGCCCGGACCGCAGTGGCGCTTTTGCAAAAGAGATCTGGTACTTCGGACGCCTGAATAAGAGCATGCTCGATAGATAAAAACATGGGGAAGTCAAGGATGCTTTGGTTAAAATCATATCGTCGCAGAATTCAGACGCAAGCGATCTGTCTGTTGTCAATTGTCGTAACCTGCAGTTTATTTGCTATGGCCCAGCAGGGATCTCCCAATAAACAGAAACCCGTGGACGAACACACAGCGCCCGGAAAGTTGATCTCGGCAGGAAAGAACTCAACTCCTGT
>WNGQ01003667.1_pt1 | contig 36491 bp, 47 predicted proteins | sample 5407661 | NCBI WGS metagenome assembly WNGQ01 (sample SAMN13153382, study PRJNA577476) | soil metagenome | isolation source: 60 cm soil or saprolite under Garry oak tree replicate 2 | place: USA:California | collected 2016-06-15 | reverse complement strand
TTCTCGTCCTGGCTCACGCCGGCCCCGGCGTAGGTGCGCACCACGGGCCGCAATCGGCGGGGGATATTTCAAGGGTGCGCGCGTTCGCACCAATCCGCGTCGTCCTTTGCTAAACCGTTATCGGCTGCGGACGCATCGGGATCCCGACATGGGGAAGGCGTGGGTCAAGTCGCGGCGCCACGACCGATTCTACCGAGCGGCGAAGCGCCAGCAGTACCGCAGCCGGGCGGCAATCAAACTATCCCAGATCGACCTCCGCTACGGACTCTTTCGAGACGGCGATGTGGTCGTTGATCTTGGCGCGGCACCGGGGGGGTGGTCTCAGATCGCGCGGGAGCGTGTCGGGCGCGCCGGACGCGTGATCGCCGTGGACATCGCTCGGATGGCTCCGATCGAAGGCGTCGAATTCCTCCGCGGCGACTTCGCAGATCCGCGCATCCGCAGCGAGCTCTTCGAACGCCTCCGGAAACCCGCGGATGTCGTGCTGAGCGATATGGCCCCGAAGTTGAGCGGGAACCGGACGGTCGATGTCGCGCGAGGGCTCGACCTCGCGGACACCGCGCGGGGTTTCGCGATCCGAGCCCTGCGACCCGGAGGAGCGGTCCTCGTGAAAGTGTTCCAGGGAGACGGATATCCCGCCTTCCTTCGACGCGTCGGCGAGCACTTCCAAGCCGTCAAAGGAGTCAAGCCGAGCGCTTCGTCCGCGCGTAGCCCCGAGATCTACGTCCTCGCGATCGGTCGTGCCTAGGCGGGTGCGGACGCGCCCCGCGAAATCGAGCGCGCCCGTTCGAGGCACTGCTGCGCCTGCTCGCGCGAACCGAGGCGGGCGAGCACCTCGCCGCGATTGAGCCACGCCGCCACATACTCGGGACGGAGCTTCGTCGCCTTGGCGTGGCACTTGTCCGCCTCCGCGAACCGGTTCATTCGAGCGAACACGACGCCCTTGTTGTTCCAGGCGATCGCGTACCGCGGCCGAATTCCGATCGCCTTATCGTAGCAGTCGAGGGCCTTGCCGAGCTCGCCCTTCTTGAAATACACGGTCCCGAGGTTGCACCACGCGACTTCGTTTTCCGCGTCGAGCCGGATTGCGTTCTCGTGGCACCGGAGTGCCTCGTCGAGCCGACCGAGGTACTTCATCGCAACCCCGCGGGAGGTCCAGGCATACGAAGGCCGTCGGACAATCCGGATTGCCCGTTCGTAGTGGGCGAGCGCGTCCTGATACCGACCCGACTTGACGAGGCGGTCTCCTTGGGCGACTTCGCTGTTCGAGACATGGAACAACGCAGCACCGGACGCCATGCTCGCGGCCGCCACGGCCGCGAAGAGCACGAGCGGGAGCAGGTTCGTGGGATCGAACGGGCTCGCATACATCCGGAAGTAGACGAAGACACCGACGAGGCTGGCGATGCCCCCGAACGTGACCAAGTCCATCATCCGACCCGAGACCCGCGTGAGTTTCCTCCCCTCCGTCTCCGCCGGCGTCGCGAGGACGGGCACACGCTCCACGCCGCCGAAGTCCTGCGACGGGGATTCCGCGACCTGGGTCGGCGGCGGACCGACCGCGTCCTCCGGCGGGTTATCGCGCTCGGAAGGCTGGATTTCCACTAGGAGCGAGTCGAATAGTTGCTCCGCGACCTCCTGGTCGATGTCGTCCGGCTCGTCGACCTCCGACGCGTCGGACGCCGCGAGACCGGGAGGGCCCGTCGATAGATCGAGGACATCCTCGAGGAGCGCGTCGACCCGCTCGCCAGAACCGGACTTCTTCAGGGAGAAGCCGCAGGCGCCGCAGTTCTCGAGGTCTTCGGGGTTCAACGCTCCGCAGACTGGACAGGGGACGCCCGGCTCGTCCGACACAGGAGATCCGGTCGCACGACGAGCGCGCATCCAATAAACGTATCGTCATGGGTTCCCCGGGTGAGAGAATCTCGCGAGTCCCGCGGCCTCCGGTCGGACGGATGGGCCGTTCCGCCGATTGGGCGGCGGAAGCCGCGTGTTCCGACGCCGAAATAGAGGCGAAGAAAAGCGGACGGACCACAATAATCGTTATATACTGGCATGGTCGCTTTGAGGACCGCTTCCGGAATCGGGGCTCATCCAGCAATCGGGGAGACCAACCGGACCCGTCGACTGGAACCCCTCGGGTCCCCCCACCCTCCACCAAAGCCCACACCGAGAGGCCGGCAGGACGTCGCGGTCCTCCCGTCCATACGCCCCGTCGGACTCCGCCCCTGGTTCCGGAAGTTTTCGATGCCCTCAGTCCCAGAACCGCTTCGTCCTCGCGTACGTGATCTCGGCCGCGAGCACTTCCCGGAGGAAATCCTCCTCCGATTCGTGGTAGCCGCGGAGGATCCGAGCGGCCGTGTCCTCCCCGACCCCGCGGGCCATGAGCGCCAGGACCGCCTTGCGCCCGTGCGCCATGACGAGGCTCGCGTTCGTGAACAGCCGCTTCGCCTTCGCTCGGCTCTGCTTGTCACCGCCTTCCAGGTCGAGCTTCGCGATCCGTTCCTTCTCGTACGGTGCGACGACGGCGATCATGACGGCACTGCAGCGCGGGCAGCGAATCTTCGCCGGGAGGTCCTTCACCCCCTCCCGCCACATCATCTTGCAGCTGAGGCAGAGGAGCGTCGCGGTCTCCTTCTCGAGGCGGGCTTTGACCGCCATGAGCGTCGCATGGTCCGCTCTCGACGGGGTGACGAGCAGCCGGCCGCCCTCCAGCCCGGCCCGCCCGATCGGCGTCGGCTTCGTCACGACGAGTTCGATCTCCCCGGTTCGGATGCGCTTCAGGACGTCGACGGTCCGCGGGATGTCCATCCGCTCCCAGAAGACCTTGTCGAGCACTTCCTCGAAGAGCGGCGTGTTCTCGAAGGTCTTCAAGAGCCGCGGAATCGAGACGCTCTCCCAGTCGACGTCCCGCCGCAACGCGCCAAATTTCTTGGCGACGTAGACGAACGCCCAGCGGAGGAACGCGGAGTTCTTCAGGATTACCCGGAGGAGCGGCTCCAGGGCATCCGGGTCCTCGGGCTGCAAGATCTCGACAATCTGTTTCGGGTTCACGGACCGGGGCACCTCGAGGACGACGCGATACGGGTCCGTCTGCACCCCGACGCTCTGCCCGAACCGCGCGCTGACGAGCGACGAGATCAATTGGCCGAGAGTCTCGTTCACCCGCGAACCGAGGCATGCGTTCACGATGATCACGTCCCTCGCGGCCTCGATCGTGATCCGGCGGTCGGTCGCCAGGGGTGCATCGCCGGCGGACGCGAGGTACTCGAGGAACCTCGTCACGCCGTGCTCGTTCAGCGGGTACGCGGAGAGATCCTTCTCACGCCGGATCCGGCCGACCTCCTGGGCGACCTCGAACGGCACGGGGATGTCTTCCCCCACCCAGGAAGGCACGTCGCCGATCTCCTTGACCGGCTCGACGAGGACGTGGTCCTCCTTGAAGTCGACGAAGCGCCACGCCGTACCCCGCATGATGAAGCTCTGGCCGAGTTTCGCGTTCTCCGCGACGAACCACTCGTCCAACGTGCCGATGACCCGCCGGGAGGAGAGATCGATCACTCGGTACGTCCGGACGTCCGGGATCATCGAGATGTTCTCGAAGAAGTAGGGGAGGGAGTTCGAGCTCCGGCCGAGCCGGCCGTCCCGGGACCAGAGGATCCGAAGGTCCGCGAGCTGCGCGAGGACATCATCGAACTCCTTGCGGTTCAGATCGCGAAACGGCCAGCTCCGCCTCACGGTGTCGTACGCCTGCTCCGCGGACGCGAACCGCTCGCTCACCGCGATCGCGACGAGCTGGTTCGCCAGCACGGATCGGTTGTCCTTCCGGACGACGAGCGCCTCGATCTCCTCGGCGAGGGCGCGTCGCGCGATCGCGCACGCCTCCGAGACGTCGTCCTCGTGGGTGGCGAGGATCACGCCGTCGGAGACCTCGCCGACGCCGTGCCCGGAGCGGCCGATTCGCTGGACGAGCCGGGACACCTCCCGGGGCGAGTTGTACTGGAGCACGAAATCGGCGCCACCGACGTCGATCCCGAGTTCGAGGGAGGAGGTGCACACGAGGGCTCGCAGGGTCCCCGCCTTGAAGTCGTCCTCCATCTGCACGCGGACGTCCTTCGACAGGCTGCCATGGTGCACGCCGATCGTCGGATCCTGGTACCACGCCGCCAAACGAGAGGAGAGGAACTCCGCCGTGTCGCGCGTGTTGACGAAGAACAGAGTGGAGGCGTGTTCCTTGATGAGCTCGTAGCATCGGCGGAGCGCCGTCGCCTGTCCGACCTGCACCCGCAGACGCTCCGAGATCTCGGTGTCGCCCTTCGAGGGCGCCGGCATCTCCACCCGGATCCGCAGGCCTTTCGGGATTCGAACGCGGATGACCTCGACGTCTCGGCCGACTCCGCCCAAGAAGGCGGCGACCTCTTCCGGGCTCCCGACGGTCGCCGACAACCCGATCCGCTGGAACTCGTGCCCGACGAGGTCGCGCAGCCGCTCCAGCCCGATCGCGAGCTGGGCCCCCCGCTCGTCCGACGCGAGCTCGTGGATCTCGTCCACGACGACCCAGCGGATCGAACGGAGGTGCTCCCTCAGCCGACGTCCCGTGAACAGGATCTGGAACGTCTCGGGCGTCGTGATGAGGATGTCCGGCGGGTGGCGGGTGATCGCGGCCCGCTCCTGAGGCGATGTATCGCCATGCCGGACGGCGACCCGGACGCCGAGCCGCTCCGCGAAGAACGTCATCCGGCGGAGCATGTCCCGGTTCAACGCCCGAAGCGGCGTGATGTAGAGGCAGGACGTCGGCTCGGGCGCTTCGCGGACGATATGATCGAGCACGGGCAGGAGGGCGGCCTCCGTCTTCCCGATGCCGGTGGGAGCGACGAGGAGGACGTTCGCCCCGGACCGGATGCGGGGGATCGCCCTCTGCTGCGGTTCCGTGAACGACTCGATCCCGAGGGCCCGGACCGCCTCCAGGATCCGGGGCTCGAGCCCGAAGTCGTCCATGCGGCCGCTTGAAGGGTCGCTGGGACTAAAAGTTGCTCGTCGGTGCGACGAAAACGATGGGCCCGGCCGGAATTTCCGATCCCGCGGTGCCCCGAGGGACCTTTTGAACCGACGACCATCTGGTTATGAGCCAGACGCTCCACCAGACTAAGCTACGGGCCCTCGTCCGCGCAACCGCGCGTCGTTACTTAAGGCATCCGTCCGCGCGCTCCTCTGATACGCGAACGCGCGTTCTCGACATGTGGCGCGCCCGTCCGCAGAGCTCCGAGTGCTCGAACCACTCCTGCCGACCGAGAACGGGATCACCGTCTTCGACGCGGAGAGCCAGGAGACGTCCTATGGAATCTGGTTCCTGGATGATCTCCCCTTCATCTTCGACGCCCACTGGAAGCACCTCCGTTAGGTCGCGACGATCGAACTCCTGACGGAGGTCGTGGCCCCCGTCCGCATCCCGCCGACCCGGGTCCGTCGCTTCGGTGAGACGTGCCGCGATCTGGGCCTGCTTCCGCTCCCGTACTCGGGCTGCTCCTTCAAAGACAACCTCCATGTGTACTCGTTCTCCGGTCCTGTCCGAGGGTTCGACATCGCCGCCACCGGTCAATCGGTCACATCCGCCGAACGAGGCCTGAGGAACCGCGCCACCACAATCTGGCCTCGCGTTCCGCGCGAACTGCTCCGCGCCCAACGGGAACTCCTCGAAGGAACGCGGAGGGTCCGCCATGCCGCGGATCTCGAAATCCTCCGCCGCCGATGGAGGGAGCGATCGGCGAACCGACGGTGACGGGTTCGCGCCCGTGCGTTTATCTGGCTTCGCACTACTCCGGTCCTCCGATGGACGGGGACGACGAAGAGGGCCCGCTCCTCCTGGCTCTGGCCAAAGACGCGTTCCGGAAACAAATCGCGAAGCGGGTTCGACCCTTGGCCCGCGGCTACGTGGAGCGGTGGATGGCGTGCGAGCTCTGGCTCTATCCGTCGGTCATACAGAGACACCGAAACGAATTGCACTCCTATCGCGACGTCGTAATCGAGGTCCTCCGTCAAACGAGCCTCGACGACCTCCTTGCCATTTGCCGTGAGACCCGCCCGGATCTCAACGACCTGTGGTCCAAGCCGGCGGCTCGCGAGAAGCTCTCTAAGGAAATCTCGAAGTCGATCGAAGCCGTCCGTGAGGCATAGCGGCTCGGAGTCAAGAGGGAAGCGCCGTCGTCCGGATTCGAACCGGAGACCACCCGATTAACAGTCGGGGGCTCTACCAGACTGAGCTACGACGGCTCGCGTCGCGATAAAGGTCGGACGCAAAATAGTTTCTCAACAAAAACCGGAGCGGACTTCGGACCGGCGTGGGACGACTACGCTACGCTGCGGTCCCAATACCACCATGTGGTTCCTAATCCGGGCGAGACCTGCTCGTTCATGCAAAGAAACTAAGTCGCTTTCGCTCCCGTTCGATGTCCGCCTCAAAAGACTTAGATACCCCTCTCCGCTCGCGTTGGTCCATGTTTCGAACCAGGTGGTCTGAGAAGAGGATCCTGGGCCTCATCGCCGCGCTGGTGGGCCTCGTGGCGGGAATCCTCATCCTGATCGCCGCCACGGCGGGTCAGGGAGTCTCGCTCCTCACCGCGGTCGTCGGCCTCGGGGTGCTCTACGGGAGCTACTTGATCTATCGCGGCAAGACGGGCCTCCCCTTCGGTTGGGGCTTCGGTTGGGGCAAGGCCCGCTTGGGAGCGTGGATCAACCTGATCATCGGTGTAGCCACCCTCATCCTGCACGGAGGCGTCGGAGGGACCGAATCGATCCTCGCGATCGTGAGCGGAGTCCTCGGGCTACTTGCCGCGTGATCGGTCGCCCACGGATCAGCCGAGCGTCTTGCGGAGTTCCTGGACGGTCGTCGACATCGAGTCGAGGACGCCCTTCAGGTAGTCGAGGAACTCCTGGAGCCGGTCCGTGGTCACCGCCCCTTCCGGCGAGGGCTTGATGAGGCCTTCCTGCTCGAGGATCCGGAGGGAGTACCGCACCTTGTGCTGCGGGAAGTTCAGGAGTTCCGAGAGACGGATGATGCCGATCGGCTGGTTCTCCATGATCGCCTTGAGCATCGCGACGTGCCGCTGCAGGAGCTTGACCTCGGCCTCGATCTTGCTCGTGAGCGCGCTCCTCCGGGTCACCGAAAACCTCCGCTACACAGAGTAGCATGGTCCATGATAGCGTGGCCGGTCTTAAAGCGTTCGGCGCCGCCCCGAGACGAACCAGGCCATCGACCGGTTGCACGCCTCTCCCCATCCGCGGCGATCCAGGGCGATGACGCCGATCGGGACATCCTTGGGGAAGAGGGCGAGGCCGCGGTCCGCGGCGTGTTGCGGTGTCAGTCCGGCCGCAACGCGGTCGTACACGAACTTCGAAAGGACGCGCTTCATGATCTCCTCGCCGATCCCCGTGACGGACACGGCTCCCTTCGGACCCGCGTACAGGCCCGCTCCGACGAGCGGCGAGTCGCCCACGCGGCCCGGGAGCATGAAGGCCGTGCCGCCGGTCGAACTCCCGGCTGCGAAGCGACCGCGGCGGTCCCGTGCGACGGCTCCGACGGTGTCGCGGAGTTCGACCCGTTTCCACTTCCGGGCGTAGCGCGGCAACCGGCCGTTCCGGATCGCCTCGAGGCTCTCCTCGAGTCGCCGACGCGACTCCGGGGTCGCGGGATCGTACGGGTCGTGGCCTTTCGAGCGCGCAAAGGCCACGGCGTCCGGGCCCATGAGCAGCACGTGCGGAGTGTCGAACACGTCCCGCGCCACCCGGATGGGATTCCTGACGGCTTCGATCGCCGCCACGGCGCCCGCCTCGAGGTCGCTATCCATCAATGCGGCGTCCATCTGGATGCGGCCGTCCACTCGCATGCGAGAGCCAGTTCCCGCGTTCAACCGCGGATCGTCTTCGAGGATGACGATCGCCTCGACGACCGCGTCGAGTGCGGTGCGGCCTCGGTTGAGGAGCGCCATCCCCCGCGCGCCGGCCGCGTCCGCGGCGTCCTGCACCGAAGCGTCGGATCCAGCGCCGCAATGCGTGAGAAGAATCGGTCGCACGGAAGGCGGACGGCCGTGCCTCGTTTGAATCTTTCTCCGCGAAGACGGATCCCGGCCTCACGCGGCCGGCAGGCGCTTCGTCAGGTCCTCGACGCGGCCCCGAAGGTTGTCGCGGATCGCACGGAGTTCATCCATCGACTTGCCGGTCGCCCCAGGCACCGGCCAGTCCTCGGCCTTCTCTCTGGCGCCGATCGGACAGCGATCGAGGCAGCCGAACGTGACGACACGCGCCGCGCGTTCGACGAGATCGGCCGTCACGAGCCGAGGCATTTTCGGGCCGAGCAGGATCCCGATCTCCCGAAGTAGATCGACAACGACCGGGTTGATTGCCGGTGCGCCTTGGACGCCGGCACTCTCCGCACGCCAGCCTCGCGGCGGCACGCGGTTGAACATCGCTTCGGACAGGACGCTTCGGAATGTGTTCTCGACGCACACGAAGAGTACGAACGGCACGATCGGGCGGAAACATCCGCCCTTCAAAAACCGTTCGGCTCTTCCTCACCGCGACAACGTATAAGTTGTCCAAGGGCATTGAGGCGAAATGGCGCGGCCCAGAGTTCGACGAAGGCGTGCCGCGGGGTCGGTACCATGGACGGAAGCTCCGCCTTTCGTCGGGCGGTGCACATCGTCTCGCCGATCTTCCTCGCGTACTACCTGATCCCGGAGACGCTCCCCGGCGGCATCACACGAACCGCTGTCACCCTGCTCTTCCTGGGGACCGCGGCGTGCATCGAGATCGCGCGCATGGCGCTCGGTATCCCGTTGCTCGGTCTGCGACCGTACGAAGGCCAGCGGGTATCGGCGTATGCGCAAGGCGCCCTCGGCCTCGCGTTCGGCCTGTTCGTGATCAAGGATCCGAACATCGTGGTCCCGGTGTTCCTCGGCATGGCATGGATCGATCCTCTGGCGGCCTTCTCCCGTAAGAGGAAGTGGCCTCGCGGCCTCGTGGTCGGCGCGTATTTCGGCCTGTTCCTCGCCGCGGAGTTCGCGCTCGGCGGCATCCCGTCGTGGTCGGTGCGGTTCCTGTTCGCCGCCTTGGCCACCGCAGCCGCGACGCTCATGGAGGGCCCGAAGATCCCACAGGTGGACGATGACCTCCTCATGCAGGTCGTGCCGATGGCGGTGCTGGCCCTCGCATCCGCCGTGCTCCCCGGGGCCGCTTCAGTGTAGGACCTCGAGCTTCCCGTACCGACCGGCGCTGACTTGCATGTTCCCGCGCCACTCCCGCACCCACCCGTTCGTGATGCGGATCCGGTCGTTCGCCTGCACCCGCTCGATCTCTTCGTTCCAGAGGCTGACGGACACCTCGGTCCCTTCGTCGTCGACGGCCTTTGCGTCGCACACCTTGCCCGTCGACCCGGTCCGGCTCGAGAACTCCCGGGCGGCCCCCTTCTCTCGGATCACGAGGTCGATCGTGTCGACCTTGCTCTCCGGGCGGAGGTCTTTCACCTTCATGGCGTCGTCTCACGAAGGTCCGCATTTCGCATAAACATTCCGAGGAAGGCGACCGCGGCCCAGTCACGCACACGGAACGGCATCGGCGAGGACCATCGAGCGGAAACGGTGGTCGTTCCGCTGATTTCTCTGTCGCACCTAAATTCTTTCAACACTCGAAATAAAACTTATAACGCACCACCCAGATATCGCGCGTCGGTCCTTTTGAATCGCATCAAGGTCGTGAGCGAGGTCGCGGAGCTCGTTCCCATCCTCCGCGCGGTCGACAGCGACGTCAAGAGCGAGGTGTTCAAAGAGGTCTCCGCCGGGTGGAAGAGCGCGCGTGAGATCGAAGAGAAGTTCGGCCCTCTGGGAGGGGATGCCCTCCGGTTCTTCGAGAAGATGAAGCTGGTCGAGACCAAATGGCAGACCGGGCCGTCCGCGTCGCCTGAGAAAGCGTACCACGCGTTCTACTCGTCGTTCCACATCAACGCGACCGCGCCGATCCAAGAGATCTCCGACGTGTTGCACGCGGCGATGATGCCCGAAGACGCATACGCGGCGATCGAGGCCCAGATCTTCGAGATGGTCGGCCCGGAGGGCAAATTCTCCGGTGACGTGGCCGACAAACTAAAGGTGAGCCAGACGAAATTGAAGGCGCTCGTGAAGCGCTCGCCCCGCCTCGATTTCCGAGGCCACCGCATCATCCGATTCGAGGAATGAAGTGATCACGGTCCTGCGCTTGGGCCACCGGCCGGCCCGGGACAAACGCGTGACGACCCACGTCGCGTTGACCGCGCGTGCGTTCGGGGCGGACGCCGTCCTCGTGTCGACGAAGGACCCGGGGCTCGAACGAACCGTGCGGGACGTGGTGCGGCGATTCGGCGGTTCGTTCCGCGTCGAGACCGGCGTCCCCTGGCGACGGATCCTGCGGGAGTGGGCGGGGACGAAGGTTCAGCTCACGATGTACGGGGCCGAGTTGGACGAGAGCCTGCCTCGGATCCCGAAGGACGATCTCCTCGTCGTCGTCGGAGCGGAGAAAGTCCCCCGAGACGTGTACGACCTCGTGGACCTCAACGTGGCGGTGGGCAACCAGCCGCACTCGGAGATCGCCGCCCTCGCCGTGTTCCTCGATCGACTCCTCGGGGGAGCCGCCCTCCACCGCGAGTTCGACGGACGCCTTCGAATCCGCCCCGGCTCAAAGGGTCGGACCCTCGAATCCGGGCGCTGAACCAATAACCTTAATCGAACCCACCCGAATGGACGAGCGTGCGGTCCATTGCGGTGCTCTTGGGCGTGCTCCTCCTCCTGTCCCTGGCGCCGGTCGCAGCGCAGGACGGGACCGTCAACGCGCCGCTCCTCAATCCCGGGGACACCTGGACGTACCGCACGAACACCACGCTCGCGGCGGATTTCTTCCTCGACGGGCAGGTGACGCTCACGGTGAAGGACCGCGGAACCTTCACGGTGGAGGGGACGCCCTACGACGCGTACCGGATCGACGTGAGCGGCTCGGGGATCGCCGCGGGAAATCTCACGAGCGACCTCGTCACCGCACCCGCTTCCGGGGCCTGGGTCCTGACCGCCGAGGAAACAATCGAGACCAAGGGGATGAAAACCATCGCGAGCGTCCTCGATCTGGAGGCGAACGGGACCCTCCACACAATCCCGATCCCTTTCCCGTTCCATCTGCGGGTTCAGAACACGAGCGCCTACCGCCTCGTCGACGATCCATGGCGCTTCCCGCTTTCGGTCGGCGCGACGGGCGTGGTCCGCACGGAACTCAATTTCACGGAGGACTTCGGCATCTCGATCGGGTTCCCGACGCCGCCGATTCACTCCGGGGGGCTCGCGTGGACGAACCTCACGTACACGTTGGAAGCCCAAGCCGTCGTCGACACGCCGGCCGGACACTTCGACGCGTTCCGCATCCGCCGAGCCTTTCCGGACGGCACGTACGATCGGCAGTTCTTCGCTCCCACCGCAGGCAACAACGTCCGTACGGAGATGTATAACGGCACCGGGACGGAGCCCGTCGCGACCACGGAACTGGTGTCGTACCGGTACCAGGCACTCGAGCCCGCGCCGTTCCTCGGCCTCACCACGTCGGACTGGGCGATCGTGCTCGTCGTCGTGGCGGCGGCCGTCGTCGTCATGATCGTCCTGCGACAGCGGTTGCGGCGCACCGTCCCGCCACCGGGGACCTCGCCGCCGCCCCCGCCGGTCGGGCCGTAATCACATCAGATCTTCGAGGTCTGTCGGTCGGTCGTCGAGCTTGAGCGTCACCGTGTGGCGCGTCGTCTTCGGCGGGAAGCGGTCGTCCTTCAGCCCACGCTGGATGACCTCGTCCTTCGTCACCGTTGCGACGATCGCGTCGGGCCACATGCCCAGGTTTACAATCCGTGAGAAATAATCGACGACGTAGGCGGGGATGCGGCTGCAACCGAGCGCGCGCAGGGCCTCGACGCGATGGTGCCCGTCCAGGATCACGAAATGCCGGTCTGCCACGAGGATCGGCCGCTTGATGTATCCGTCCCCTTTGATCTGCTCCGTGAGCTGTTCGAGGAGGGTGGGTCGAATCTGCTCGTGCCCCCGGAGCCGGCGGATTTCGAGGACCTCGAACCGCGCGTCCGCAGAAATCCGGTTTGAGGGCTTCACGCGGGCCACGCGGTCGGCTAATGAAGACCGCCGAATAAGAATATCGTCGCCGGGTCCCTACTTCGCCGCCGCAGGAATCGCCGGGGCGGCGCCACCCTTTCGGAGCGAGACGCGCTTCGGGAAATACCGCAGCACGACGATGTCCCCGACGCTTTGCACCCATCGGAACGGCACGCTCACGGCGCGGCTGCCCTCGACGAGGAGCGGATTCGTCTCGCCGATGAAAATTCCGTCGACCGCACCGTTGTCCACGTCGACAACGAGGTTGTTCACGTTCCCGAGGAACACGCCGTTGTGCGTGTAGACCTGGAGCCCAATCATTTCGGAAATCTCTTCGAGCAGAGACTCACCATCCCTTCTGGCCGCGTGTATCCGAAGCGACGCACTTAAAATCTTCGGTCGTCCTCGCTCCGGCCGGAGCGGACGTCTTTTTGACTCGGAGGCCCATGGCCGAGACGTGGCGCAACCTCCGGTTTCCCCGCCGAATCCTCCGCCACCGTACGGGCCATACGGCCCTCCGGTTCCCTACCCGGTTCCGCCGCCCCGGACACAAGATACCCTGGTCCGAACGATCCTAGTCCTCGGCATCGTGGCGGTTGCGCTCCTGGGGCTCGTTGTCTTCGCCGTCGTGTCGCTGTTTGGGAACATCCTCGAGACTCCGCCGAGGCCGTCAGTCGCCTTTACGAATGTTCAGGTGGCGAACGGAAACGTGAGCTTCGCCGTCGCGACCGCGAGCGAACGCTGGTCGCGGTCGGTGTACGCCGTGAACGTAATCGTCGATTCAACGGTAGGGACGAGCCGTCCGTTGGCGGCTAGCGGGAACGCGGCAGCAATCGTCGTCGGTTCCATGACGGTACGCGTCACCTGGTCGGACGTCGGCGGAGATGGGACGATCAGCCCGGGCGATGGATTCGCCATCGCGGGCAACGGGGTGCCTTTGCCCGCCGGTCACTCGTTCGTCTTCTACCTGATCTGGTCCGCCACCGGATCGATCGTCGGGAGCGAGGCGTGGGCGACCTGAAGACGAACGTCCTCAGAGGATGTGGGCGACGATGTCCTCGAGCTCGCGATCGCAATACTTGCACACGACCCGGAGCGGGCTCTTCGACCGCACGACGAACTCCGACTCCACCGGCTCTCGGACGTTCGAGATGCAGTTCGGATTCGCGCACCGGAGGATTCCGACGGCCCGGTCGGGGAGCGTCACGCGCCGCTTCTCGGCCACGTTGTAGTTGCGGATCACATTCACAGTGGCGGAGGGCGCGATGAGGGCGATCTTGTCGATCTCTCGGGATCCGAGTTCGCGGTCCTCGACCTTCACGATGTCCTTCCACCCCATCGCTTGGCTCGGCACGTGCATCGCCACGGTCACGGTCGACGTGACGGCGTCGCCGATCCCGAGGATCTTCAGGACCTTCAGCGCCCTCCCAGCGGGAATGTGATCGATCACGGTCCCATTCTTGATCGGGGTGACGCGGAGCTCCCTCACTCACCGCCTCCGAGGATGAGGTCGAGGAGGGCCATCCGCACCGGCACGCCGTTGAAAGCTTGCTTGAAGTACACCGCGTGCTTCGTCCGATCGACGTCCGGGGCGATCTCCGTGGTCCGCGGGAGCGGATGCATAATGATCAGCTCGCGCTTCGCGTCCCGTAGCACGCCCGCGTCGATGCGGTACGACCCCGCGACCTCCTCGTACTCCTGGGGATCGGGGAACCGCTCCTTCTGGATTCGGGTGACGTACAGCACGTCGACTTCGCGAATCACGTCCTCGAGTCGGTGCGCGACCCGGAACGAGAGGCCTTCCGATTTCATGTGTTCGAGGATCTCCCGCGGCATCTCGAGCGTCGGCGGGCTCACGAAGATCAGCTGCGAGCCCAGCTCGGCGAGGGCGTATGTGAGCGAATGGACCGTTCGGCCGTACTTCAGGTCGCCGACGAGCGCGACGCTCTGGCCCTCGAACGACCCTTTCTCGTCCCAAATCGTGTACAGGTCCAGGAGCGTCTGGGTCGGATGCTGGCCCGCGCCGTCGCCCGCGTTGATCACCGGTTTGTCCGTGAACTCGGCCGCAAGGCGCGCCGCGCCCTCGTGCGGGTGGCGGAGGACGATCGCGTCGCTGTACGCCTCGGCCATCCGGATCGTGTCGGCGAGCGTCTCGCCCTTCTGGACCGACGTTCCCTCGGCGCCGCTGAACCCAACGACGCGGCCGCCGAGGCGGGCCATCGCACTCTCGAACGAGAGCCGCGTGCGGGTGGAAGGCTCGTAGAACAGGGTCGAGAGGATCTTGCCGTCGAGGGACCGCGACCGTTTCTCCCCGGTGGCGATCGGCACCATCTTGCGCGCGGTGCGAAGGACGAGCTGGATGTCCGCCCGCGAGAGGTCGCGGATGGACAAGATGTCCCTCCCTGCGAATCCCGACATCGGGCCCCATATTCATAGGACCAATTTAAAGGATATCCGACCGGGCGCGGATCGCGAGCTCCTCCGCATGCCGCCGCGCGCGCGGCTGGCTCACTTCCCCGGTTCCTTCCGCCCCAACTGGGTGACGTTCGAAGGGAGGATGACGATCCCGCCTTCCGCTTCCATGTAGCGCTTCCAGTCCTGCGTGTTCTTCTGCGCTTGCTTCGCGCGCTCGACCGCGATCGTCGCGACAACCTTCCTCACGACCTCGTCGACGTCGACGCCGAGGACCTCTTTGAACAGGTACTTCATGCGTTCCCGGTCCATTGTGACCTGGGCGATTTCGGCCCGCCGTATAAGAGAAATTTGTCAACGGTCTCAATTCTGAAACGCTCGATCGCGCGTCAGACAGATGGGAACTTGGCGGCGTTTGTCAACGCCTGCAGACACCGCACTCCGCCGACCGGAAAGCGCCCCGCCCGAAAGCGGAATAAAAGAGGCAGGACGAGGGGTTCTCGGTCCTGCCTGTGGGTTGTGGAGGAGGGGTTATAGGGTTGGTAGGGTCGGCAAGATCGGCTCGACGACGTCCACGGCTTTCCAGTCGCCGCCGAAGTCCCTCGTGATGCCGGTCGCGAGCTGGAATCGGACCCGCAGGCGGCCGTTCTCGAAGAAGATGTACGCGTTCTTGAGCTGGGACATGTAGAGGGAGATGCGCTTGCCCTTCTGCGTCAACGCTCGCTCCGTGCATCGGATGAGGCCCGCGCGTTCGAGCGCGTGGATGCGTCGGTAGCACGCCGCGATCGGGATGCCGTATTCACGGCTGAGTTCGATGGCCGACTTCGCCTTCTTGAAAGTCGCCACGAGGATCTTCGCCGAATACTCGTCCGTCACGAGTCTCGACGCTTCAAGGGGGTCCGTGTTCGCTTCCTCCTCTGTGGAGGAATCGAGGCGGTCGACGGTATATAAGCGGGGCGAGACGATTATCCGCACTGATTCTCAATTGTCGGAACGCGTCCCGGGCGTCGGCTCAGCCGCCGCAGCAGCCGCCTTCCGCGCCGCCGTCCGCGCAGCCGCAGCTCTCGCCGCACGAGCCCTCGTGTTCCTTGTGCAGCACCGGCAGGATCACGGTCGACTCCGGCACGGCCAAGGGGGCTTTCTTCTTGCTCGCGAGCATCTCGATGAGGCTGCCCATGGTCGGTTCGTCCTCGAAGGAACGGATGCCTATTTCTAGCTGTCGTCACGCGAGGTGCTTTTTGACACGTTCCTCGAACGGTCCGCGAGGCATCGCGCCGACGACCTGGTCGACGAGCTTCCCGTCCTTGAAGAAAAGGATGGTCGGGATCCCCATCACCATGAACCGCTGCGGCGTCATCGGGTTCTCGTCGGTGTTGACCTTGACGAACGTCACCTTCTCCGCGTAACGCTTCGCGAGGTCCTCGACGATCGGCTCGATCGCGCGGCACGGCGCGCACCACTCCGCCCAGAAATCGACGACGACGTACGGATGCTCCTTGATCGCCTTCTCGAATTCGGCATCGGTGACATGAATCGGCTTGTCCGACATGACAGGCACCTTCGAACCTCCTCACGGGGTCGTTGCACTTAAACTTCAGGGCACAAACCGGATGGGACGCCGGAAGGGGTGGCCTATGCGATGGACACCCCCAGGGACGGGCACTCGGAGACGGGGCGGGTCCGGGAGAGTGCCAACGCTCATATAGAAGCCCTCGCATAGACCGACGGGAATTCTCATGATGGGCGGTCAACCAATCATCATCCTGAAGGAAGGGACGGAGCGAGAGAAGGGCAAAGGCGCGGTGTCGAACAACATCGCCGCCGCCCGAGCAGTCGCCGATGCGGTCAAGTCGACGCTCGGCCCGAAAGGCATGGACAAGATGCTCGTCGACTCCCTCGGGGACGTGACGATCACGAACGACGGGGTGACGATCCTCAAAGAGATCGAGATCGAGCACCCAACGGCCAAGATGCTCGTCGAGGTGGCCAAGACCCAGGACGACGAGGTCGGAGACGGGACGACGAGCGCCGTGATCCTCGCCGGGGAACTCCTGAAAGCCGCCGAGAGCCTGATCGAGTCGGAGGTCCACCCGACGATCATCGTGAACGGCTATCGGATGGCGGCCGCCGAGGCAGTCCGCCGGCTGAACCAGCTCGCGTTCGCAGTGAAGCGGGACGACAAGACGACGTTGCGTTCGATCGCCCGAACCGCGATGTCCGGCCGCAGCGTCGGCGGGAACGCGGACTTCCTCGCCGGCATCGCCGTGGACGCGGTCCAGTCGATCGTCGAGGAAATCGCAGGGGAGGTACGCGCCGACGTGGACAACATCCTCGTCCAGAAGAAGCACGGTGGCAATCTGACCGACACCGCGCTGATCGACGGCGTCGTCTTGGACAAGGAACGGGTGCATCCTCGGATGCCGAAGTTCGTCCGGGACGCGAAGATTGCGCTCATCAACCGGGCCCTCGAGGTCAAGAAGACCGAGGTGAACGAGGAGATCCGGATCCGCGATCCCGGTAAGCTTCAGCTGTTCCTGAACGAGGAAGAGAAGAGCCTCAAGACGATGGTCGACAAGATCAAGGCATCCGGTGCGAACGTCGTGCTCTGCCAGAAGGGCATCGACGACGTCGCGCAGCACTACCTCGCGAAGGAGGGCATCTACGCCGTGCGTCGCGTCAAGGAGAGCGACATGAAGAAGCTCGCGAAGGCCACGGGCGCGCGCTCGGTCACGAACCTGGACGACCTCACGCCGAAGGAGCTCGGCAAGGCGGACCTCGTCGAGGAGCGGAAGATCGGGACGGACGACATGACCTTCGTCACGGGGAACAAGAAGGCCCGCGCGGTGTCGATCCTGGTTCGAGGCGGCACGGAACACGTCGTCGACGAGGTCGAGCGAATCCTCCACGACGCCCTGCGCGTCGTCGCCGCGGCGATTGAGGATGGCAAGGCGATTGCCGGCGGCGGATCCGCCGAGGTCGAATTGTCCCTCGGGTTGAAGGACTACGCCGCGACGATCGGGGGCCGGGAGCAGTTGGCGATCGAAGCGTTCGCGCACGCACTCGACGTGATCCCGAGGACCCTCGGCGAGAACGCGGGCCTCGATCCGATCGACGTGCTCATCAAACTCCGCGCGGAACATGGGAAGAAAGGCGGCAAGTCGATGGGCGTGAACGTCATGACGGGCGAGCCGCTCGACATGCTCAAGGCGAACGTCGTCGAGCCGCTCCGCGTGAAGACCCAGGAGATTGAGTCCGCCGCGGAAGTCGCCAGCATGATCCTCCGCATCGACGACATCATCGCGTCGAAGAAGTCGCCCCCGCCTCCGCCGGGAGGCGGCGAACACGGCCACGGCGGCGGAATGGGCGGCATGGGCGGGATGCCCGGCATGGGGATGTGAAGTTCACTCCTCAGCGTTCGGGAGCCGCCCGAGCCGCTCGGTGATCCGCTCCCGCAACACCCGCGCCCCATCCGCGTCCGTCGCCGCGAGGGTCTGGACGATTTCGGTCCAGATGCCTCCCTCCACGGGTCCGGGCCCGACCCGGGACGCTTCGATTCGGAACCGGGTCACGATCCCGTCGGCGGTCACGAGCCGCGGCGGGTGGTTCGACCGCGACCGGATGTTCAGCACTCGAGGCGCCCTGCCCAGCCCTTCGATCGCCTCCTCGACGGCCCTCTGCGCATCCGCCATCGAGCGATGAGAAAACAAACTGAAGCTGACCGAGCCGCGTCGCACGAGTCGCGGCAGGAAGACGAGGACCGAGAACACCAGGAGGAACGACGCAATCGCGAGGAGCGAGAGGCCCGCCATCCCGGCGGCGTCGCCGAAGGCGACCACGGCGAGCGATCCGATCCCAAGGAGCATCATCGCGAGGCCGAGGAAGAATACCACGATGTGCCAGTTGTTCGCGTACGACCACCCGTCCACCGGTCTCTCCATGTCAGGGCGCCTCCACCACGAGCGCGCCGAACTTGCCGCGCGACACGTCGAGGCCGAAGTTCGTCCGCTTGACATAACAGTCAAGGGCCCGGACCGTCGCGCCGACGGCGACCTTTCCCCGGTCCACGAGACCGACGTCATCGTCCCAGAGGGCGAAACGGCAGAATCCGCTCTCGTCCCGTAGCTCGAGGTTCGCCACCCGACCCGCGGTGCCATCTTGGCGCGTGAACGTGCGGACCGGCGAGATGCCGACGACCGTGGCGCGGAGATTGGCCTCCACGCCTTCCTCGAGATCCGCGATGCGGGCGAACGAAGCCACGCTCCGTCCCAGCCGCTCGACGACGACCATCGCCGCCGTGTCGCGGTCCAGCAGACCGCCCCATTCGGCGATCGCCGAGTCGACCTGCGCGTCGAACGCTTCTGGCGTCACGAGGTCCTCGACCCTCTCGTAGAAGGGGCGACGCACGGCCGCCCATCGCGGTGGTCCACAAAAGGTTTGCTTTCTCTCAGCTGCTCTCCAGGCGAGAGTGGATCCGGGCGCGGAGCGCGTCGATCGATCGGCGATCCCGAGACCGCGGAAGGAGGAGGACCGTTGTCCCGCTCTGATCGCTCGACCTCTGGACCCCGATCCAGCAGCCCGGATCGTCGACCCGGAGCAGCGTCTCACACCGACGGAAAAGGCCCTCAGGGCCGTCCTTGGCAGCGAGCTGCGTCGGCAACCGGTCGCGCAACGCGTCCCGCACCGCGGATGTGACGGCCTCCGGATCGTCCCGCACCCGCAACGCCCACAACGGCCGGGCCCGGATGCGCTCGCCGAGCCAGGCGAGGGGGACGAAGGCGGCGACCGCGAGGAAGACGACCACGAGGACCGCCTGGCCGATCGCGTCGGCGGCGATGGACGCCATCCACAAGACGCCCGAGAGGAGCAGGAACAGGATGACCGTGCTGCCGGGGATCCAGCGCCTCCAGGCGGGTGCGGGCCCCGGCGCGCGGGCGGACATCGGGCCTCACTTGAGCCGGATCGTCTCGAGGTTCATCGGCGCCCGCGCCTCGAGGCCGAACTTCTTGTACAGCCCCGACGCCAAGTCGGAGCACTTGAACTCCTCGCCGTGGTTCACGATGACCCGCTCGGGTCGCGGCTCCATCGTGCCGACGTAGTTCAGGAGCTGCAGGCGATCCGAGTGGCCCGAAAACCCATCGATCGTCTCGACGTCCAACTTGATCGGGAGGGTGAGCGGCTGCCCCCGGTCCGTCAGCGTGATCTCGCGCGCCTCCCGCTGGATCCGCCGGCCGAGCGAGCCCTCGGACTGGAACCCGACGAACAGGAGGGCGTGGAGCGGGTTGTCCGCCCAGGACTTGAAGTACTCCAGCACGGGGCCGCCCGACATCATGCCGGACGTCGCGAGCACGATGCACGGCTCGACGTCGTCGCAGATGTTCGACCGCATGTCCGACGTCTCCACGCGCTTGAACATCGGGGACAGGAACGGGTTCTCGCCCGTCTGGAAGATCTGCGTCCGAAGCTGGCTGTTCAGGTACTCCGGGTACGCCGTATGAATCGCCGTTGCCTCCCAGATCATGCCGTCCAGATAGATCGGCACCTCCGGGATCTGGCGGTTGCGCATCGCGTCCTCGAGGACGAGCATGACTTCCTGGGACCGCCCGACCGCGAAGACCGGGACCAAGACCTTCCCCCCGCGGGTCAGGACCCGACGGATGACCTCCTTGAGCTGCTGTGCCGCCTCGTGCCGGGACGGCTGGATGTCGTGGTAGCCGCCGTACGTCGACTCGAGGACGAGCGTCTCGAGACGCGGGAACTTGTTGACGGCCGGGTTGAAGAGCCATGTCTTCTCGAACTTGATGTCGCCCGACATCGCGACGTTGTACAGGCCGTCCCCGATGTGGAAGTGCGCGACCGCGGAGCCGAGGATGTGCCCGGCGTTCTGGAACGTCAGGCGGACGTCCGGGGCGATGTCCGTGGTCTCGCCGTACTTGAGCGGGATCGTGTTCGCCACGGCCTTGCGGATGTTGCTCGAGTCGTACGGCGACTTGCGCGCTTCGCCCATCGCGACCTTGATGAAATCGATCTGCAGCAACGACATGAGGTCCCGCGTCGGGGGCGTCGTATAGATCGGCCCATCGTAGCCGTACTTGTAGAGGGCCGGAACGAGCCCGGAGTGATCCAGATGGGCGTGGGTGATGACGACCGCGTCGATCGAGCCGAGCGGCATCACCTCGGGGGCGTTCAGGTACGGCGAGCCGTTGTCTTCCGAGATGAGCACGCCACAGTCGATCAGGACCTTAGACTCCCGCGTGCTCAACAGGGCCGCCGACCGGCCGACCTGGCGAAATCCACCGAGGGCCGTGATGCGCACGTAGTTCTCTCCCGGGGGGACCTCACGCGCGAGCCGCCGGCCGACTTGCTTGAGGAAGACTTGGCGTTCGTCGTTGATCGTCCGGAGGTACTGGCGAATCTCCTCGACCGTCTTCGAGGGGATCGGGGGCGTGCGCACGACCTTAGGCGCCCATCCGATCCGCTTCTTGATCTCGTTCAGGACGGACCCGTGGCGGCCGATCACCATGCCGGGCGCGAGCGCCTCGATCGTGACCTCGCCGGTCTCCGTCTCGAAGTAGACGCCGGTGATCTGCGCCTCCGGCGGGATGACCTCACGGATGATTTTCTCCGCGTCCTCCTGGGATGCCAGGAGAGACGGATCCGGGCGCACGACGATGCGGCGGCGTAGCTGCTGCGCGATCTGGCGGACCAGGTCGTTCGACTCCGCGAAGACCTCCATGTTCTTCGTGTAGATCACGATGGTGGGGCCTTCGAAGTCGACTTGCGTGATTTCCACGTGGTCGGGGACCACTTTCTTCACGACGCTTCGCGCGTCGTTCAGAATGTCCTCAATGGTCATCGGACGTCTCGTTGGCCTGATGTCGCTTGCGGACTCAGGTCAGTTTCATGCTTGACTTGCGCTTCTCGACTTCCTTGTCGTCGAGCATCTTGAATCCGTCTTTCGTGATGAGCGCGACGTCGATCCCTTCGCCGGAGACCGCGTCCCGTTTCATCGCCGCCGTGACGGCCCGGATCGCGAGGTTCGCGCCGTCCTCCGTCGACATGTCGTCCTTGAAGTGGTCCTCGAGGACGCCGTAGACGTAGGGGCTGCCGGACCCGCTCGAGACGAACTTGTCCGGGAGGGAACCGCCGGCCGCATCGAGCGAGTAGACGTGTCCCCCCGCCCGGTCCCAGCCGCCGATCACGAGTTGGACCCAGTACGGGTAGAAGCGGCTGCCGCTGAGGATGTTCGCCGTCAGTGTCGCGCACGCCTCGACGGGCATCGTCACGCCTCGCTTGAGCTTGTAGAGCTCGACTTCGGCGGTGATGTACCGCGCGAGGACCTGCAGATCGCCCACGAGACCCGCGGTCGCGCCGGTCCGCCGCGAGGACGACCCCGTCCTTGCATACGAGCCCGAGCGTCGTCGTGCCGGTCTCGACTTCTCTGGAAACCGTTGACATCTGAACACTCCCGTTCAAAAGGGTGTCACAGGGTGACGGCCGAAGCATACGGGCGGCACTATTTAAGAATTATCCCCTGCATCGCGAACCGGCGACTCACGGATACGTCGGCCGACTCCGCGGACGAGTAAGTGAGATCATCCGCCAACGTCGATGCCGAGATACCGGCGTGCGATCGGGCTACATCCGGAGGTACGCCGCCCACCAGACCGCGACGACGACCACGACGATGAGCACGACGGCGATCCCGACGTACATGTACATCTTCCGCTTGCCCTTCTTCTCGCCGCCGAGACCCAGACCCGCGACATCGTAGGACATGTCGGACCTCAGCGGGCCAAGTTGCGGGGTCGTATTAAGGATTTCGTCCCTTGGAGGACTTCGGTCCCTTGGCCGGCGCCGTAGCGAGATCCTCCAGGAGCGAGCCGATGCGGGACGTCGGCTCAAAGCGAACCGCGTACGCGATCTTCTCCTTCGGCAGGGCGACGTTCGCCGCGCTTACGAAGACCGTGAGCCCGTTCCCCTCGTCCGCGATCCGAAGCACCTCGTCCCGCGGGATCGACACGAGTTCGCGGCCCTGTTGGTCCTCAAAGAAGAACGCGACCGCGCTGGGCATCGCGCGGAGCTTCACGAGGAAGTACCCAGGGTCCTCGGGATCCCGCGTCGCGGGCGATGCGAAGAAGAGCAGGCCGGCCTCGTGTCGGTACAGATGCCCGTCGACCTCCCGCAGCAGCGGGACGCGATGGCCGTCGTGGTCCATCGACACCTCCGCGCGCGCGTCCGCCTCCCCGAGGATGCGATACGACGCCGCCCCGGCGCCCGCGACCTGGGAGAACGTCACCCGCGAGGCGCCCCCTTCCCCCACCTCGATCCGCACGCGGACGCGCATCGTCGCGAAGCCGAGATCGTAGATGCGATCGTCCGAGTCCACGTAGCCGAGGATCATCCCGGACGCCTCAGACGCCGAACCCCTTCCGGAACTGCTCCGCGATCTCGCCGAGCTCGACTTGGGAGAAGCTCTCGAAGTCCGACACGGCACCGTACTCCGCGAGGTGCTCCTCCCGGTAGATGTTCGGGATCACCGAGGCCACGGTCTCCTCGGAGAGGATGAACTTCAGCGCGGCCTGGGAGAGGCTCATCCCCTTCCCCTCGTAGATCCAGCTCAGGTTCGCCGCCTGTTTCCGCGCTCGCTCGATCCACGCCGCATCCTTCACCTGGAGATCCCCGTCCGCGGGGAAGTGCACCGCGTCGGCCTTCGACTCGAGGACGCCTCCGGCGTGCGGCGCGCGAATTGCCATCCCCTGATTGATCTCGAGCGCGACCGGGAAGAACTTGCGGCCCGGCTCCTCCTCGAGGAGATTGTAATACGTCTGCACGCAACCGAGATCGCGCTTCCGCATCGCCGCCCGCCCTTCCTCCAGGCCGCCGGGGCCCGGTCCGAGGGCGATCCCGACGTAGCGGGCCTTCCCCTCCGACTTCAGCGCTTCGAGGGTCTGCCACACCCCGGCGTTCGCGACCGTCGCCGCATCGGGGTAGTGAAGCTGCAAGACGTCGACGTAGGACGAGGCGAGCCGATCGAGGCTCGCGTCGAGCGACTTGCGTATCCCGGCCGGAGAGAAGTCGACTCCGCCGTCGGCGCGGCCCACCTTGCTCGAGATGATGACGAGCTCCCGTTTGTCCTGGAACGCCCGTCCGAGCAGCCGCTCCCCGCGGCCCGCCCCGTCCGTCGGCGCGACGTCGAAGTAGTTGATGCCCGCGTCGTACGCCTTGTGCAGCAAGTCGACGGCCTGGTCGTCGCTGAACTCGCCCCACCGGCCCGACGCGAGGGTCCAGACGCCGAACCCCACCTCCGAGACCTCGAGCTCGGACTTCCCCATCGGACGATAGTTCACCACGGGACCGCCATGGGACCACAAAGGGGCGGGCGTATTTGACCGCAACGCTCCGCGAGGGTCAGCGCCAGGACACGTAGAAGAGCGTCGAGAACCCGACGAGTTCCGCGGCGTTCAGGGCGAGCATCGGGACGGCCACGGGCGCCCCGAAGTCCTGGCTCATGATGATGTAGAAGTACACCGCGGCGAGGTTCTCGACCACGAAGAGGGCCGCGAACACGATGAGGCCGAGGGAGAAGGGGGACCGGAGGTGGCGGTAGTTCCCGACGTACATGTAGAGGAGGCCCGCGAGGACGGCGACGCTCGCGAGGGCGAGCCCGACGTCGATCATCCAAAAGGTCCCGAGCGCCACGTTAGCCCTCGCCGAGTCGGATGCGCGCCATATTTACTTTTCCCCAAGGCGGCCTTCGATGTGCCGCCAGATCTCGAGGAAGTCGTCGAAGTGCACTTGGAGCCGGGGCGAGAGCGAATAAAGGGTCCCGTACCCCTCGTTCCCGAGGGTCATGACGCAGTCGTTCTCCCGGAGCACGTGCAAGTGATGGCGAACCGTTTTGTAGTCGAGACCGAGTTGGCCTGCGAGGTCGTTCGCGTTGTACGGACGGTCGTGGAGCGTCCGCAAGATCCGCGCGCGGTTGATGCCCCCGCGGGTCGCCGCGATGAGGTACCACAACCGCTTGTCCATGAAGCCGCGCGCCCATCCGTTCTTCGACAAAGTCGGTCGCGGCGCGGGCATCGAACACCGCATCCCCGAACGTTCTAATATTACTATCGAAATAGTCAAAATGGTGGCGTCGGTCCCCGTCCAACGGCCGTGGAAACGCAAGGCGCTCGGGTGGTTCCTCGAGTTCCGGCTCATCCCGGTCCTCCTGTGGTCATTCACCGCGGTCGTCCTGGGGACCGCGATGGCCTTCGCCGTCGCCGGGACGTTCGACCCGCTCTGGTTCGTGGTGGCCCTCGCCCTCGGTGGGCTCGTTCAGGGTTGGGAGACGCAAGATCGGCCTCCGCGCGCTATCCGGCGGGAGCAAGGTCCGGAACATGGGCCTCCTCGATGAACGGGATCTCTGGCGGATCTACGCCTGGGCGACGCTCGGCGTCGCCGCGTTGACGATCTGGGTCGTCGTGGCCCGCGCGCCGTGGCTCGCCCTGATCATCGTCGCCGGGTACCTGATCGGCCTCGCCTACACCGTCCCGCCGATCGCCATGTCCTACCGGCCGTTCGCGGGGGAGTGGCTCGGCGGGTTCCCCGGCGTCTTGCTGTCGGGCCTCGGCGCGTACGCGATTCAGGCCCTATCTCTCTCGCCCGCGGCGGCGATCGCCTTAGCGGCCCACGCGCTCGTGTGTACGGGGATGCTCGTCGTCCATCACTACGCTGACGCCCCGATGGACGCGGCGGCGGTCCCCCCGAAGCGGACGACCGTCGTCGCCCTCGGGTTCCGGAATGCGAAGCGGTACGCCGCGGGGATGGCGGGCGTGGCCGTCCTCCTCGACCTCTGGCTGGCCGTTACCTTCCATCACGCGTTCTTCTTCGCCGCGGTCCTCACATTCCCGACCATCTGGTACCATCTGCGGATCAACCCCACGAACCTGGAGTCGACGACCCGCAACGAACTTCGGGTCATCCAACTCGGCATCGCCGCAGGCCTATCGACGTCGGTGTTGCTCGCGCCGATCCTGTGGCCGCTCCTCCCTCTCGCTGCACTCGGGTATTTCGCCCACCTCGTCGTGGTGGCACCGCCCGCCGCTCTCGCACGCGCCTGGCGTCGCGCTCCCGTGGCGCAATCCCGGAACCGCTGACGTGTCCTCGGAAGAGCGAAATACGGCGGCGGGTCTGCGGGCGTCGTGCGGCGCCTCGGATTCATCGTGAACCCCATCGCGGGCATGGGAGGCCGGGTCGGCCTGAAAGGGACCGACGGCGTTGTCGACGAGGCCCGGGCGGCGGGTGCGGAGCCGGCTGCGCCGACCCGAGCGCGCGCCTTCGCGGAAACGATCCTCGCACTCTCCCGCGGCGATCCGTCGCTCTCGATCCGGTGGCTCACGGCCGCAGGACCGATGGGCATGGAACCGCTGGGAGCGGCGGGCGTCGACGAGGAGCGGTGTGAAATCATCAACCGACCTCCCGAGCCGACGACGGCCGAGGATACGCGGCGCGCGGTCGAGGCGTGCATCGACCGGGGCGCGGAGCTCGTCCTGTTCTGCGGCGGTGACGGGACGGCGCGGGACGTCGCGGAATCGGCGAGGGATCGCGCCCCGATCCTCGGGATCCCGGCGGGCGTCAAGATGCATTCGGCCGTGTTCGCGGTATCGCCGCAGGCGGCCGCCGAACTGACCCTCGCCTACCTTCGGGGTCGCCTCCGCATCGGGTCGGCGGAAATCCTGGACCTCGACGAGGACGCGTACCGCCGAGGCGAATGGCGCATCGCGCTCGTCGAGACCGCGAAGACGCTCGTCGAACCAACGTTGGTCCAGGCGGGAAAGCTCCAGGTCGCGGAGGTGACCGAAGAGTCCACGCGCGAGGAACTCGCGGACCACTTTCGCGAGCTGTTCGCGGCCGAACCGGATACGCTCTTCTTCCTCGGTCCGGGCTCAACGATCGCATCAATTACGAGCGTCCTGGGCCTCGCGAAGACCCTGCTCGGCATCGATGCGGTCCTCGGGGGTCGAACGATCGCGAAGGACGTGGACGAGCGGTCCCTCCTGCGTTTGCTCGATGAGCATCCGAAGGCGAAGCTGGTCGTCAGCCCGATCGGTGCGCAGGGCTTCCTGCTGGGACGCGGGAACCTCGAGGCGAGCCCGGACGTACTCCGACGGATCGGGACGCGGAACGTGATCGCCGTCGCGACACCCGGCAAGCTCGCGATGACGCCGGTGCTGCGGGTCGACACGGGCGATGCGGCGCTCGACGAGGAATTCCGCCGCCGCGAGTATCTGTTCGTCCTGATCGGATATCGCACGTCGAAGCTCCACCCGATCCAACGCTGACGCGCGGCTGAAGGGAACCAAGTTGAAATACCCCGGTCCCATGCGAGGCACGACCGGGGGAATTCGCGCATGGCCGGCACAATGAAGGCCGCGGTAAAATCGAGGGCTTCGCCGCGGAGCACAGAAATTCGATCGGCCCCGATCCCGGAGCCCGGTCCCGCGGAGGTCCTAATCCGTGTGGAGGTCGCATCGATCTGCGGGACGGACGTGCACATCTTCGACTGGGACGCGTGGGCGCAAGCCCGCATCAAGGTGCCGCTCATCCAGGGACATGAGTTCGCGGGGCGCATCGAGCGGCTCGGCTCGGAGGTGACGGGGCTCGACAAAGGCGCATACGTGAGCGCGGAGGGCCACGTCGCGTGCGGCCGCTGTCACATGTGTCGCACGGGCAACGCGCACGTCTGCAAGACCGTGTCGATCCTCGGGATCGACCGGGACGGCGCCTTTGCGGAGTACCTCAAGGTCCCCGCGACGAACGTGATCGTGAACGACCCGGATCTTCCGCCGGAGCTCGCGACGATGCAAGATCCTCTGGGCAACGCGGTGTACACGGTCACGAACGCGAACGTGTCCGGGAAGACCGTCGCGATTTTCGGACTCGGACCGATCGGCCTGATGGCCGTCTCCCTGTGTCGCGCGATGGCCGCCGCGCGGGTCATCGCGATCGGCCACACGAACCGATATCGGATGGACCTCGCGAAGGAGGTCGGGGCGCACCACGTGCTCGCGTCGAAAACCAGCCTCGTCGACGAGATCAACGACCTGACGTCGGGCGAGGGCGTCGACGAGGTCCTCGAGATGTCGGGGAGCGAGCAGGCGCTCCGGCAGGCGCTCGAGATCGTGCGCCCGGCGGGGGGCATCCACATCCTCGGGTTCTACACGAAGGACGTGACGATCCCGATGTCGGAGCTCGTGACGAAAGGCGCGTCGATCCACGGGATCCACGGCCGGCTGATGTTCAAGACGTGGGAGCAGATGGGCGGCCTCCTGAAGAGCGGCAACGTGAATTTGCGGCCGCTCCTGACGCACAAGTTCCCGCTCGACCGGTACGACGAGGCGATGGACGTGATGCGGAGCGGCAACTGCGGCAAGGTCGCGTTCCCGATGGAGGGATGACGCTGGCGAACCGAGATCCGACCTCCTGGATGCGCGCGGAGTACGAAAGCCTCGTCGCGCAGAGCCTCGACTGGAAACTCCGAGTCCTCCAAGGGCCGTCGGCCCCGCGCAGCATCGTCGACGGGAAGACGGTGGTCATGCTCTGCTCGAACAACTACCTGAACCTGTCGAACCATCCGAAGGTGAAGCGCGCGGCCCGCGAGGCGATCAGGACGCACGGCGCGGGCAGCGGCAGCGTGCGGCCGATCGCGGGGAACATGGACCTCCACGAGGAGCTCGAGCGCCGGATCGCCCGCTTCAAGCGACGCGAGGCGGCCCTGTTCTACATGAGCGGCTTCGCCGGGAACGCGGGCTTGATCTCGCAGCTCGCGGGCGACGGCGACGCGATCCTGACGGACGAGCTGAACCACGGGAGCATCATCGACGGCGTGCGGCTGACGAAGGCCCAGCGCATCATCTATCGGCATCGCGACGTCGGCGACCTCGAACGAGCGCTGAAGGAGGCCGACGTCTCCGCGAAGAAGATCCTCGTGGTGAGCGACGGCGTGTTCTCGATGGACGGCGACATCGCGCCGGTCGGCGAGATCGCGAGGCTCAGCGAAGAATTCGGGGCGATGGTGTACATCGACGACGCGCACGGGGAAGGAGTCCTGGGGGACGGCGGCCGGGGCGTCGCGTCGCACTTCCACGTCGAAGACAAGATCCAGGTCGAGCTGGGCACGTTCTCGAAGGCGCTCGGCGTGGTCGGCGGCTACGTCGCCGGATCGAACGACCTCCGGAACTACGCATTGAACAAGTCGAGGACCTGGCTCTTGAGCGGCTCGCATCCTCCGGCGGTCACGGCCGCCTGTACCGCGGCGATCGACGTGCTCGAGACGGAGCCGAGGCACGTCAAGAAGTTGTGGTCGAACACGAAATATTTCAAGAAGCGGCTCGTCTCGCTCGGCTTCGACATCGGACGGAGCGAGACGCCCATCACGCCCGTCATGCTGGGCGATTCCGCGACCGCGAAGCGCTTCAGCGACCGGCTGTTCGAGGAAGGCGTGTTCGCGTTGCCGATCGTGTACCCGATGGTCGCGAAGGACAAGGCGCGCATCCGGAACATCGTGAACGCGGGGCTGAAGCGCCAGGACCTCGACGACGCCCTCGCCGCATACGAGAAGATCGGCAAGGAGCTCAGCGTGATCGCCTAGATGTCGTCGCGGAGCTTCCGGCGGGCGTACGAGAGCTCGACGATCCGGTAGCCGAGCGAACGGAAGACGGCCTTCGAGGCGGCGTTGTCCGTTTCGATGAGTGCGCAAAACATTTCGATGCGGCGAGCCCGCAGGGCGCGCTCGCAGGCCCGCACGAGCCGGCGTGCCAGTCCGCGCCGCTGATAGGATGGATGGACCGCGAGCCGATTGATCCAACCCTTGCGGCTGTCGTGCGTCCCGAGGACCGTCCCCACGAGCCGATCCCCGTCGATTGCGCCGAGGTAGAGGCCGCGGTTGGATCGGAGCTGCCGGGCGATCGCGGGCCGCGAATCTCTCCCTCGAATCTTCGGATCCAGGCCGCAAGTCCGGAAGAGGGAGATCATCTGGTCGTAGTCGTGCAGGCGCAGCGGACGGATCCGGAGGGTCATCGTCAGTCCCGAGAGATGAGATGCCGGGTCGGGTCGGCGAAGCGCGCCCGCGCGTCCGAAGGAAGGCGTTCGCGAAGGAAGGACGGCATCAAAGCGAACGTGCGGAGTTCTGAAAGCGGCAGCAGGCGCATCCGGATGTGGGACTCGCGGCTGGGGACGTACCCTTGCGCGTCCGGCGTCGGGAACTCGGAGTTCAGGTCGACGAGGAAGTAGAATCCGATTTCGTGCGTGGTGGCGTCCCGGAGTGTGTAGAAGTTCTCGTGGACGTACACGAGCTTCTCGGCCTCGACGTTCAGGCCGCTCTCCTCGTAGACCTCGCGCGACAGGCACATCGCGAGCGTCTCGCCGAACTCGAGGTGGCCGCCTGGGAGCGCGTAGCCCCGGCCGCCGCGTCCGTCGTCGCCCTCCTGGGCGAGCACGGCGCCGTCGTGAATCAGGATGCCGCACGCGCGGACCAGGAACTCGCGTTTCGCATCAGGCGATCCGAGCACCCGGCTCTCCCTCCAAATCCGGACGGAGCATCACGACACGCCCGTCGGACTGCACCGCACCGAGGCAGAGGACCTCGGACAGGAACGGACCGATCTGGCGGGGCGGGAAGTTCGTCACCGCGACGACGTGTCGGCCCGCAAGGTCTTCCTTGCCGTACCATCGGCGGATCGCCGCGGAGCTCTTCTTGACCCCGAGGGATCCGAAGTCGATCCAGAGCTTGTACGAGGGGTTGCGCGCTTCGGTGAAGTCCTGCACGTCGACGACCTTGCCCACGCGCATCTCGACCTTCGTGAACTCCTCCATCGTAATCCGAGTCATCGTCCCACCCGGCGCGGAACAGGCTCCGGCGATTTGAGGACTCGCCTTCAGACGGCGCGCGATTCGGGGCTGCGGACGCCGAGGTGCTTGCACAGTCGCTCGTGCTCCTCCCGGCTCGTCCACTCCACCCGCAGGTAGTCCGCGATCTCGCGGTCCGTCATGCCGAGGCGACGCGCCTCGTCCACGGCGACCTGATACGCCTCGACCTCCGTCGGCCGGTCGACGTAGTTGTACCGTCGGTCCCAGAGCTCCCGGCCCGCGTGCCACTGCCGAATGTGGGTGAGCTCGTGCAGGATGTCGAGGTAGAGGATCTTCTCGTCGCCTTGCCGAAGGTACCCGAGTCCGGCGACGACGTTTCCGGCGGTGTCGTCGATGTACATGTACATGTCCTCCGGCACGACGTCGATCCGGCAGTCGCGCAGGACCTCCTCCCGCAATCCGTCCGGGAAGATCTGGCGGAAGGCGGGGGATCGGTCGAGACCCGGAAACACGTCGAGGATCGCGTGCTTTCCGGCCTTCACCTTTCGATTCACTTCGACGGAAGCCATTCCGCGGTTCGAATCGTGCGCCTCCGAGAAAAAGGTTCGCTCGCGGGCAGGGGCGCACCTCTTCCCTTCAGTGCCGACCCGTTAGGGCGGCGTGCTCCCGGAACCAGGAGGCGAGATCCTTGTCGTTGCGCCGGAGCCACGCGGCGTTCACCCGGATCTTCTCCATCACCTGTTTCACGGTCCGGCGGACGCCGGGCGAAGGATGACTCTTGAAGAAGGCCTCGATCTCCCGCGCCCGATCGGCGCTTGCGAACGTCTCCGGGACCGCGGCGAGCCCGCGGATGAGGAATCCGGAAGGTGAATACCGCCGATACAACTCATCCCAGTTCGTCTTGATGAAGGTCCACGCGAGGTCCCTCCCGACGCTCGGTCGGCTCGTCGCGACGCCCCGGATCACGATCGGCGCATCCTGGAACCGGACTGCGTCCGACAGGGCTCGAGCGAGGGTTTCCCGGAGGAGGGATTCCCGTCGGGGGCGCGTGAGGGCAATCAGGAGGCGGACCTGTTCTTCCTGGAGCGCGGACTTCTGTTCGAGTTGCCAGAGGGTCTCGTACGTCGCCTCGTCGGCCTCCTGGGCGGCGAGCCCGTAGACGACGGCACGCAGGTCGGGCGACAGGGATGAGGAGTCCTTCAGGGAGGTGGCGAAGTGCCTCGACGCCTCGTCCAACACGGGCTCCTCCAAGTAGTGGCCCAGGCGGGCGAGCACGGTCATACGGCGGAGGGCGCCGAGATGCCCCTCTCCCTTCTTCGGGACCCATCCCGTGCGAGCGACGACCGGTCGAAACAGGTCCCTCGCGTATCCGTAGAAGGAATCGAGGTACGGCCGGTCGGCAATCAGGCTTTCGAATCCGATCAACGAATCCGAAATCCCTTGCCAAACCGTCGTATCGTCCTCGTCCTTGTACGCGGACGTGAGCTCGAGGAACGACGTCGCCGGAAGGTACCCCGCGACCGTGAGGGCGTATGCATCGTTCTGGAGCCCGAGTCGATCTCGCGCCTCGAGCTCGCCCGCAGCGACGGCCCGCCGGAGCCGGTCCCATTCGTCCGGAGGGTAGTTGACCCGGTAGAAGCCGGATTGCCCCGCGTTCACCTTGATCCAGTCCCTTGGCGACGGCCGCGTCCCCTTGGGCACCGGGTGGGTCTCGGTCCTTTTCTCCATCAGGAAGCGTCCGGTCTCGGGTGCACCCGCGCGCGCGATCCGCACGGGGACCTTCCAGAGCGTCTTCCCGCCCGGGGCTCCCGCGATGTGTTCGTAGAGGAACCGGGACTGCGTGAGCCGCACCGTCGCAACCTTTCCATTCCTCGAGACTCGCATATCGAGGAGGGGGAAGCCGATCTGCTTCGTCCACGTCCCCATCAACGAACGCACGCGCTGCCGGGACGCGTCCTCAAGCGCGCTCCACAAATCTTCCGTTCGGGCGTTGCCGTAGCGGTGCGCCTTCAGGTAGCCCCGGAGCCCGCGCCGAAATGCGTCTTCCCCGAGGAACTGCTCGAGCATCCAGAGGATCGAGGCGCCCTTGCTGTAGCTGATCTCGTCGAAGATCTCCCGGATCTCGGCGGCGTCCTCGACCCGGACCTCGATCGGATGCGAGTTCCGGAGGCCGTCCAGGGAGAGGCCACGGATCGTGTCGAATAAGAGGAATTGCGTCCACATGCGCCAATCGGGGTGGAGTGCGTCGACCGTCTTGTTCCCCATCCACGACGCGAAGCTCTCGTTGAGCCAGAGGTCGTCCCACCACGCCATCGTGACGAGGTCGCCGAACCACATGTGGGCCGTCTCATGCGCGATGACGTCCACGATGTTCTGGCTCGTCTGCGCCGACGACGTGGCCGGGTCGAAGAGGAGGATCCGTTCCCGGTACGTGATCGCCCCCCAGTTCTCCATCGCGCCCGCCGCGAAGTCCTGGAGGGCCACGTGGTCGAGCTTCTCGAGCGGATATGGGATGCCGTAGTATTCGTTCAGATAGTCGAGGATGCGCGAGGCGCTCTCGAGGGCCCAACGACCGTGGCCGACCCGATCGGGCAGGGCCCACACGCCGATCTCCGTCTTGCCTCGGGTCGAGCCTTTGAGGGCCTCCAGCGGGCCGATGACGAACGCCAACAGGTACGTGGACATCCTCGGCGTCCTCGCGAACCGCACGCGGTGCGTCCCATCCTCGAGACGCTCGTCGCGGAGGACCCGCGTGTTCGAGACCGCCGCCATCCCGTCCGGAACGATAAGCGTCACCTCGAAAGCCGCCTTCGCCCCCGGCTCGTCCCAGCAGGGGAACGCGCGGCGGGCGTCCGTCGACTCGAACTGCGTGGCGGCCATGTAGCCCTCCTTGCCCGCCGCCGTCGTGTACTTGCTCCGGTAGAATCCCGCGAGCTGGTCGTTCAACGCGCCGGTGAAGGCGAGAGCGAGCGTCGCCGAGCCTTTCGGAATCGTCTCCTTGAAGGTCAGGCGCAACCGCTCGGCGGCCGGATCGGTGTCGATCCGGGCGGCAGGCACCGAGCGGCCTCGGGATGAGCGCACGGTCGCCTCCTGGACCTCGAGGTCTTTGGCGTTCAGGATAATCGTCTTCGTGGGCCGCGCGACCCGAATCCGGATGGACTCGCTCCCTCGGAAGGTGAATTCCCCGAGGTCCGGCCGCAACTCGATCGAATACGTCTCGGGTCGGACGGTGTCTGGTAGGCGGTGCGCCGTCGCCATCACGAGGCCTTGGGGGGATCCCGGTTCTCGGGCAGCGTCTTGTCCAATATGTAGTTAACCGTCACGGACTCGGGCGTCCGGCGCGCGGCCGAATGGCACGGCTACCTCGGCTTTTGGCGGCTCGCAAGCGCATGATACCGCCACAGGCTGAACCCGCCCTCCCATGCGAGGAACAGGCCGAAAACGAACGCGAGCAACGCAAACCCCTCGGCGAGGTCGTGGTCGCCGAAGTCGACGAGGAACGTCGCGACCGTGAAGGCCCATGCCGCGAGCCCGACGACGAGCGTCAGCGCGGCCCACCGGCGCTCCATCCGCCCGCGGAGTGACGGGCCGGTACAAGAAGCCCGCGGACGACCGAGGGCTTATGGCCTTCCACGAACTCCGGCGGACCGATGGCGACGGATCGGCGGGACGAGATCGCCGCGACGTTCCAGCGGATCCACCGACCGCTGCGATGGCCGATGGAGAACTTCCGCCGCACGCGGATCGCGAACCGCGGGTTCGTGGGCTACCGCTTCTCCCGGGTCCGTCGGAACGCTATGGCGGGCTTCGCATTCGGCTTCTCGCTCCGAGACGACGTCCTCCCCGGCGTCGCGGATGCCCCGGAGGTCGTCGCGTACGCCTTCGTCCGGCCGCCGAATGGCACCCTCCACAAGTCGATCGCCGGTCGGCCGAACAGCGCGGTGCGGCGGCTCGTGGCCTCGGGCCGGAAGATGGGGTTCCCGTTCGAATTCCATCCGGACGGAGAGGTCGTCGCGATCCGACACCGGTCGGTGCGGACGGTCCCGCGGGAGATCTTCGTGCTCGTCGCCTCGGATTTCTTGATGCTCAGCTACCAGCCGCTCCGGTCGTCCGGATTCCTCGAACGCCTTCGGAAGGCGACCACGCGGCCCGGTCCGTAGGCGCGTTCAGCCGGCCATCTCGAGGGCGAACGCCGCCGGGACGTGCGGACGGTCGACGACCTCGTAGACCTTCGTCCAGTTGTCCGCCAGATCCCGCGTGCAGCGGAGCACGCCGAGATCGACGAGCCCCTGCAGCCGCTTCCGGGTGCGCGACGCGGGCCATCGGAACCGGATCGCCATGAACTCGATGACGGCCCGCTCCCGGGTCACGCGGTTCACGAAGTGCACCTGGATCGCCGTCGCGACGAGGGCGAGGTCCTCCCTGACATCCGCGTCCTCGACCTCGAATAGGACGGCCCAGAGCCCCTTGATGCGCGTCATGGGAGGCCCATGGGGGCCGGGTCCGTCTCCCTTCCGCGTGCACGTAATGTACCTCCACGGTCCGCGGAACAAGACTTTAATCGGCCCGGGTCGATACATCGACGATGCCGGTGGACACGGAGCTCGTCCCGATCGAGAACCCGGACGGGCTGAACGTCATCCTCGGTCAGACGCACTTCATCAAGACCGCAGAGGACGTCCACGAGGCCCTCGTCGGGTCCGTCCCGGGCATCCGCTTCGGCGTCGCGTTCTGTGAGGCGTCCGGGCCGTGCCTCGTCCGCATGGAAGGGAACGATCCCCGACTGAAGGACCTGGCGGCGAGGAATGCGTTGGCCGTCGGCGCCGGCCACTTCTTCGTCGTCTTCCTGAAGGACGCCTACCCGATCAACGTCCTTCGCGCGCTCCGGGACGTGCCCGAGATCGTGACGATCTTCGCGGCGACGGCGAACCCGGTCGACGTGATCGTCGCGAAGACGCCCCGGGGGCGCGGTGTCCTCGGGGTGGTCGACGGCGAGATAGCGAAGGGCGTCGAGACGGAGAAGGACCGCGCGGAGCGGATCGCGTTCCTCCGCAAGATCGGCTACAAGCTGGGCTGACATGTGCCGGATGCTCGCGGTCGTGAGCCGGAAGCCCGTGCCGGCGGACACGCTCCTCGCGTTCCGGCAGCTTGCGGACACGGGCCGGAACTTCCGGGACTTCGGATGTCCGCAGCCCAACCCGAAGTCGGGCCACCCGGACGGCTGGGGCATCGCCTGCGTGGCGCAGGAGGGCGAGTTCTACGTACGCAGTCCCACGAAGGCGACCGCGGATCCGAGGTACGAGGAGGCGGTCCGCCAGATGGTCCGCACGTGCAGCCCGCCGCTGGTCCTCGTGGCCCACCTTCGATACGCGTCGAAGCGGGACACGATCCAGGAACGCTTCTGCCATCCGTTCCGGCGCGAGGTCGACGGCCGGAGCGTGTTCTTCGCCCACAACGGGGAGATCACGGACTTCGGGGTCCAGGACAGCCAGATCGATTCGCAGTTCATCTTCGACCGGTTCGTCGAGTCGATGGGCACCGAGATGCGCCCGCTTCCCGAGTTGAAGCAGGCGATCGCGAAGGCGAAGGCGGGCATCGACGAGCGCTTCCCCCGGAAGGTCGAGTCGTACACGTTCCTGCTGCTCGACGGCAACCGGTTGATCGCCCACCGCGACGCCCGCACGTGCGTGCCGTACTACACGTTGCACGAGACGGGCACGGAGGACTTGCGGGTCGTGTGCTCGGAAGTCCTACCCACGCTCCCGGGTCGCTGGCGCATGTTGCGGAACGGCGAGTCCGTCGAATTCCGGCCGTAGATTTCGATGGAATGCGTGCCCGCGCGCCGCGGATCCTCTGGAGAGGATGTGTCCGCCTCGCGAGCGAAAATCCTGAGGGGCTCGTAAGGAAGGGTTATATAAATCCTGTCACGTAGGGATTGCAGTATTCTTCCTGGGGGAGGACTTGATAGAGTGCGGGAAGTGGAGATTCAGACCCAGTGCCCGGAGTGCCGGGGCGATCACCTGGTGCGCGACTACGAACGGGCCGAGATCGTGTGCGAGGACTGTG